>ENA-OVGQ01000308-OVGQ01000308.1-human-gut-metagenome-genome-assembly--contig:-NODE-308-length-65588-cov-12.050509_pt1 | contig 65588 bp, 71 predicted proteins | sample MGYA00237774_ERZ505427 | MGnify/ENA primary metagenome ERZ505427 (study PRJEB26158, sample SAMN06016404) | human gut metagenome | biome: human gut; feature: ankylosing spondylitis patient; material... | reverse complement strand
AGCAGAAAACCCTGATAATCAGGTGATTATCAGGGTTTATTCGTACCCAGACCCGACATAAGGCCAGTGTCTTTTTTCTCCATGCCAGCCCTCGAACCGCTTGATGCACTCGACCGCAAGGCTGAACCTGTCCTGTTTCTCCTTTACCGGATTCTCCGCCCACAACGGCATGCTCCCGAAGCAGGCAATGGCAAAAAACGCCGCAAACAATCTTGCTCTTATTCCCATAGGCAGGTCAGGTTCATTGTGATACGATGACGACAGGCAGTTCTTTGCCGCCGGAAGTAACCACGGTATCCTCGTCCTCTGTTTTATTGTTGAAATCGAAGGTCAGCTGGAAAAGCTGTGCCGGCTCGCTGTTGTCCTCAAAATAGATGTCAATGCTCTGCTGGTCCTCACACTCGGAGGTGTAATAAAGGCGGAACACTTCCCTGTCCAGAGGATAACGGTCGTTGGGCAGCAACACCATCCCGTCGTCCATGCGCAGCTTGCCTTCACCGTCCGGCTGGAAATAACGGATGGTATATCGGGCGTCGGAGAACCGTCCTTCCCGTTTCAGTTCACAGCGGATTTCCACGGTTTCACCCTTCACAATACGTGTGGGAACCGGCATCGTCTCCACCGTAAAGGGATAGGACTGCTGCACGTCAAGGTCATCGCTGCACGAGGTCAGCATACCAAAGGTCAGGCCCATCAGGGCGCATACAAGGGCATACAGCCCTTTCTTGTTCATAATAGGTTTCATATTCATTTCCTGTTTTAACGGTTTATAAAAAAATTACTGTTCAGGCGGAAAATTACTTTCCAGGTATTCGTTCAGGTCCTTGCATCCGGCATACAGGTCGGAACAGTCGTCAATCCTGTCACCGTAGCGTTTCCGGAGGACGGCCAGCGTCCTTCTTCCGGCATCGTCATTGTCCAGGTAGCACCGGATCTTCCCGTAATTGTCCAGATAAGGGAACGAGCGTTCAAGCAGGGACACCGAATTGAGGACCAGATAATCCTCACCGCGGCTGATGCCGAGTACCTTCCATGAAAGAAAGTCGATGAAGCCCTCAAAAAGGTTGCAGGTAAGCGAGCCGCCCCCGATAAGGGAAATGTCCTTGGGCGGCAGACACCATTTCATGAACCTGGTCCGAAGCTCATAGCCTCCGCCCATATTCCTGAAACCGACGGCGAAATACCGCTTGCCGTACAGACGGAACCGTATTTCCTCGCACTCCGCACGGGCGATTTCCTCTGGAATACCGCGTCCCTTCAGATAGCCGAGCAGTGCATTACAACGTAAGGGACCGCAAACCACCTCCTCAAAGCGGGAAGACTCCTTGCGCTTTTCTGTCCTGACACTTCTCTTTTCTCTTTTCTGTCCGGCATATTCAGGTATTGTGCCTCCATAAACTCCGGCGATGAACCTCGCCTGTGCCATGAAGCCGTCACTTTCTGAAATTTCCCCCGCAAGGGTGAAGATGTCGCCCCCATGTCCGGTACCGAAGTCATGCCATACACCCTTACGGGTATTCACATGGAACGAAGGTGTCCTTTCCTCACGGCACGGGGAGAGATACCAGCATTCGTCGCCGTGCCTTCTGACGGGCTCATGTCCCAGACGGGACAGGAATTCCTCAATGGGAATGCCTCTTATCATTTCTATATCCATAGGCGTCTAATTGAAGATGAAACGGACTCCAAGCCCGAACTGTGTCGTGAACTTTCCCAGAGAACTGCCCCAAAGCACACGTTCGCGCACATGGGCAAGCAGCACGATACGGTCAGTCACATAGCTTTCCAGCTCCAGCGTCAGGGCTCCGCCATAGACGAAGGCATCCCGGTAGGAAAGCATGGAACCGTCATACAGAACCTTTTCTCCCCAGTTCAACGTTTCATATCCCACCAGGGCAGAACCGCCTACAGAAAGGAAGAATATCTTCGCCGGGTCGGACAGGAACTTCAAATAATAGCCGCCCTCGGCAGTAAACTGGGCCCGTGGAACGAAGGTCCCGCGATAGCCGTAGTTCTTCAGCAGATATTCCACGCCAGCCACCCAATGGTTGGCCCTTTTCGTATATCCCGACACGGCAAAGCCCGTGTACCAGTCAACCGGTGATTTCAGGTTTCCGGCAAAGCCTCCCCTGAGTTCCACACCCTTCATTCCGGGAAGGTAACGCTGGGCGTATGCCTGCCCCGATGACAGGGCAAGCGATACGCATACGGCAAAAAGAAACAGATACTTCTTCATGGTCATTTCACTTTAAGTTCATTGATCACCCTCGCTCTCACGATGTCCTCACTCTCCACGGTGAAGGTCTGATGACGGCCTCCGCTCTTCTCGTGCATCTCCACTACCAGCATCTTGTCGGCGGGAATGGTGAACTTGTCAAAGACAAAGACCGTACGCTCGTCCTTTTTTCCGGCAACAGCCGTGGCATAGTTGTAGGCACGCAGTGGAAATATCACCTGCTCCTGGATGGCCGTGCGCTTGAGTACCTTCTTGTCCACGATCTTGAACGTCACGAAATCCACCTCATAAGGCACGTTCGATGTGTTCTTCACCTGGGTGTGGAAATAGAGCAGCCCGTTATGGGTATAGAGTCCGCGCAGCAGGTACTGGATGCCGAACGCCTTGCTTCCGATATGCTTGATGTGGCGTCTGTTATCCTTGTGGATAGCCTTGGCAATAAGGTGTACCAGCTTGGGCGACTCGCTGCCGAGTTCCTTCAGGTAGATGTCAAGGGCATTGTTCGGGCGGTTCACCTCGCTGCCGTCATGAACAAAATCGGCCATCTCGATGTTGAGCAGCAGAGGCTCATCGGCATACTTCACATTGAAGGTGTAGAAACTTCCGCTTTCGGTAATCACCGACATGTTGGTCTCCTCACGGAAATTCTTTCTGGTAGCCTTTACCCTGATTACATTCTCAGAACCGTCCGCCTTGCCCGCAATCAGATTCGGAGAACCGAGATCCACGTAACGGACAGCCGAGGGAAAGATGATATGGGTCGTCTTGTCATACGTCACTTCCAGACCGTAAGGCGGAATCATCCGGTCAAAGGTGAGCTTTCTGGACAGCCCGTGATAGAGGTCGCCGTCCTCCTGCTGCGGATAGATATCCGCCTTCAGGGTCAAATCATTTACGGCCGTGGTATCAGCCGACTGTGCATGTGCACTTGCAACGCCGCCTGCGAGGGCAAGCATCAAAAGAATCTTTTTCATGTCTTTACTGTTTTAATGGGTTATTGATTGTTGTTCTGATAAAGCATCAGTCCGTAGCCTGATTTGAGGTGTACCTTCTCCTCGCGCATCTTTTTGGAGATGTACTGCGACACGCCCTGTATGGCCCCTCGTCCAAGCTCGGAGAGAAGCTGGTCGCCTGCCGACTGGTTGGTGATGGAGATGGTCGTGCCGAGATTCTGTCCCATGTTGGCGGCCACTTCCCTTACCGCATTCGCTTCCGTCGAACCGGGAATGAATATCCCGGCCTGTCCGTCACTGTCCAGCACGGTCAGTTCCACGGGAATGACATTGCCGTCATATTCGACCTGCAGGATTTCAATGCCAAGCCGCTCGCCCTGGATACGTCCCTCACCGGTCAGCAGGGTATTGCGGGGAAGCACATGTCTTCCCACACGCATGGCCTCCAGCAGCCTGAGACGCACGCTTTGTCCGCTGATAATGGTCTGGTCGCCATGCACGCAGGCCCGTATGGTATTCCTCGCCATCTGTGTCCCGGCACTGCCCACAGCCGTATGGAAGCCGATATCAGCACCGGAAAGCAGCCTCGCGAACTGTACCGAATCGGTAAGAGGCTGAGGAAGGGACGACACGACCGGAGAGGACACCAGCCCGACGGGAACGGCTTTCGCCTTCCTCTCCCTTGAGGGACTTTCCGTCTCCTGACTGTCCGCTGTTCCCGTGCTGCCGCCCGAAGGCATATATTTGGCGGCAAGTTCATAGGACTTCTCCAGCAAAGCCACCTGTTCCTCGTAGCTCGGTCCGGCCGTCTGCGCTGCGGCAGCCTGTCTGAGCTGTTCCACCTCTGCTTTCAGGGCTTCCTTTTCCGGGTCTTCCTCAGGACTCTCGTAAAAACTGCCGAGAGTGGCGTTGATGTCGTTGTAAGCCGAGGCTGAAGAGGCGAAGGCTCCCGTCCTGCCGTTTCCTCCTGAATGGTACGCACGGCTTTCATTTTCACTTGCAATGTCCTGCGCCGGTTCTGTTTCCGGGACATTATCCTGTCTGTGTCCATCGGTCAGGGCGGAGAAGTCGGCCAGCGTACGCTTCTTCTCCTCCTGCCGGCGAATCATGTCTGCCTGCTCATAGGCAGCCATCTTGTCCGCCTCTATACCCGTACCTTTCGGATCGGGAAGTTCGGCATTGAAGCCCGTCTTCCTTTCCGCCTCCTGCCTCTCTTTTTCGGACGGGGCGAAAATTAGCCACATGCACCCGAGGAACAGCAGGAACATACCTGTGAAAACCAGATATTTCCTGATTTTCTGCTTCTGTTTCAATTTTTCTGCATCTGTACTCATAATCTTACTTGTTGAACTGGTTAAAAAACTCTTCCATCTCACGGACTTTCATATCGGAGAGGGTATCCGCAGGCACAAAGTCGGGAACCTCAAGCGGGGTTATCCTGATGATGTCCTGCCGGGCATCCTCCCGTCCGATGTCATAAATCGCACGGAAAATCATGTAGAAATTCACCAGCGCGAAAAGGGAAACCATCACGATGACGACAATAGCCCTCTGACGGGGTGTAAGCCTGTCACATAGGCCGCGTAGCCTGCCCCCGATACAATCCTTGAACTTTACATACATTTTTCTCATACATACATTGTTTTATCTGTCATACATTCTGATATCCCTGTTCTCCAGCACATGGAACCCTTCCAGGATGAACCCGTGCGGATTGTTGTCACTGCGGGTGGAATTCCGCAACCTGCCATGCGTGACAAGGCTGCGTTCCGTCACGCTCTTCTCACGGATGATGAAAAGGCGTGCGTATGTCATGACATCATACGGATAGGTGTTGAAGTCGCATTTCACGCTGTCTATCTTGATACGCTGGCTGACATTGCCCGAAATTATTCTATTGTAATAACCCTGTTCGGCCAGGTCACCGTAATGGGAGTAGGCGGAACGGTCACTCAGGAACATGGCACGCTGCACGTTCCCCTCGATGGCACTCTTGTCAGGGGCCAGCGTGAAGAACAGCTCATGGAAACGTCTGACATGTTCCCTTGCCTCTACGGGACGGTTCTGCTCCAGGTCCTGCGAGAGGGCGAGCATGAGCGACTTCCCCTCATCCAGCACATAGATCTTCTGGCGCTGGGCTTCGGCAAAACTGTATGCCTTCCACACGGAATAACCCACAAGCAGGGTGCAGACACCCAGATAGACTATTCCGAACAGGCGCAGATGCCGGAAGCTGGTCTCGATATTTTTCAATGATTTGAATTCCATTCTTATTCGTTTTATGATTGTTACTTGATTAGTCTTCCGGCCACATTTCCTACAGTAGCACCTGCGGCACCGCCCACAATGGAGCCTGTCTTGGAAGCAGCCTGATTCACGTTCTTGCCGTAATTTCCTGCTCCTCCACCGGCCTGCACGATCCAGTTGGCCACGGTCGGAATCGTGAAATACCCGATGATGCCGATAATCAGGAACGTGATGTACACGGCATTGGAACTGTCCGGAATGAAGTTGGGGTCGGACAGCTGCTCGATGTCCCTCTGAAGCATCAGGGTCTGTATGCGTGCCAGCACGCTGCTGAAAAGATCGGAGACGGGCAGCCACAGATAGATGCTGATATAGCGGACAAACCATTGGCTCAACGAAGCCTGGAATCCGTCCCAGCACGAAATGGCAAAGGAAATCGGTCCGAGAATGGAAAGGACAATCAGGAAGAATGTCCTTAGCGTGTCCACCACAAGCGCGGCCGCATTGAACATCAGTTCCAGCAGCTCGCGGAAAAAATTCTGCACGGACTTCTTCATGTTGTACATGGCACGGTCCACATACATACCGCAAGCCTCGATAGCGTCCAGGGCTCCCAGTTCATCCAGTTTGTTGTCAAAAGCCTCCTTGTCCACCAGGTAGGCCGTCTCGGGATTCCTCCGCATCGCCTCAATCTCCAGCTTGTCCTTCTGCTGCCGATACTCATTCATGTCAAAGGTCTGCGTCTCCAGAATCCTGTGCGTTCCGGTCACGACGGGTGACAAAATGCTGTTGAGCGTACCCAGCACGATGGTCGGAAAAAACATGATGCAGATACCCAGAGCAAACGGACGCAGCAAAGGGAACACGTCAATAGGTTCGGCCCTGGCCAGTGACTGCCAAACACGGTACGCCACATAAAAGAGGGCTCCCAATCCGGCAAGGCCCTTGGCCACGCCGGTCATCTGCGAACAGAGCGGCATCATGTCCGTGTACAGACTTTGCAGGATCTGGTGCAGATTGTCAAAATTCACAGCCAACAATACCATAAGCAATCCTCCTTGAAATTACCAGTAGCGTTCGTTGGGTGAACCGTACAGAGCCATCACACGGTCAAGATCATTCTGTTTCTTGGCACGCAGGTACGACACGCCGATGTTCTTGTTGGTATAGTACTGCACCAGACTGCGGTATTGCAGCATGTCGGTATAACAGCGGTCGATGATGTCCATACGTTCCTTGTCGTTCATCGAAAGGCCGTTCTCGTTGACCACCGTCTTCAGGTCCGTCAGCAGATTGGCACTCTCCTCCAGCAGCTTCGTGTAGCCGAGGGCGATGGCACTCAGTTCCTCAGGGGTGAAATAAGGGTCACTGAGCATACGCTCATAACTGGTCACGTAGATTTCCGTGATGTCGCCGACCATCAGGATGGTCTGCTGCACCTTGCGGGCATCGCGTACCAGATTCTTGACCTTCCGTAGGCCGTCATAATACTCCTTGCCCTGCTGGTAAATCTTTACCGTCTCCTGAAAATTCTTGACCATGTTGCTTGCCGTCGAGGAAGTGTGCACGATATTCTTGGCGGCATTGATGATGCCCTGGGCAAGATTCCCGGGGTCGGTCACTACCCATTGGGCGTGTGCCCTGCCTGCCGAAAGGAGGCAGATACAGCATAAGGCTGTCAGAATTCTTTTCTTCATGTCGTTAATCTTTAATGGTTGATAAATCTTTTCCGTTAGTTCAGAGTCCCATCTTGCGGCCTTTCGGCTTCGGACGGACGGTGATGTGCGGTTTTCTCCGCAGTGTTGTTTCCGAAGAGACCGTGCGGGCAGGCCTGATATTCCTGAAGAACTCGTCCGCATAGGGACGTCTGCCTGTCATCCTGACAAATCGGGCATCCAGTTCCCGGTAAGCCTTCTCCGCCTGTTTCCGTATCACATCCTCCGGACTGCTCCTGTCAATGCCGTATTTCACGAGAAAATCCGGGCGGATATGTATCGGGTCATGTACGGAACCCGGCGAGGCGGCAATACTGCCCAGCCTCTCCAGTTCCCCGTTCAGCTTGTCGAGGTATTCAGCCGGAGGACGGGGACACACACTTTCAAAAATCTTCTCCACCGCGTGTGTCAGTCTTGCATCCACCTCCAGAATGTCGGGTACTTCCCCCGTCTGCCTCTTCCGCAGATATTCGTCAGGAGCCATCCCTTCAAGCTGATGGAACAGACGGTAATCCTCCGTGAGTCCGTAATACTCCTGTATGGAAAGAGGAATATTCCAGCCCTGCATCAGGGACCAGTAGAGGGATGACACGACCTCACGGCGTTTGCTTTCATTAGATTCCAGATCGCTATACATAAATTCAGAAGTTTAATTGGTTGATAAATGATTTCACTTTTTCCTCTTGCTCTCGGCCAGCTGCTTGATTGCCAGCTCGATATTGCCACCCAGCCTCCGGGTAAGCCGCATCAGTTCCAGCTTTTCCGTCTCCTCGGTCGTGTAGGTGTAGTACTCTTCCGGCGAGACCTCGGTGGCATAGACCGCCGACTGCGTTCCGCCGAGACCTATCCACACTTCCTTGTACTTGCGGGACGGGCTGTTGGCCATATTGATGGAGAGAATCTGGGCACGTTCCTTGTCAGTCAGGCCCAGCAGGGACTGGATTTCATCGAACTTGTTGACATACTTCCTCTGGTCCAACAAAATCTTGCAGTCGCTGTTGTTGATGATGGTTCCCTTGACGATGGGTGACGAAATAATATCTTCCACCTCCTGGGTAACGACAACAGCCTCTCCGAAAAACTTTCGGACGGTCTTGAAAAGGTAGCGGATATAGTTGCTCATATTGGCGGATGCCAATGCCTTCCAACATTCCTCAATAAGTATCATCTTTCGGATACCTTTCAACTTTCGCATCTTGCTGATGAAAGTTTCCATGATGATGATGGTGACAATCGGAAGCAGCACCTTGTTGTCACGAATATTGTCCAGCTCGAAGACAATGAAGCGTTTGCCAAGCAAATCAAGCTGTCTGTCGGAATTCAACAGGAAGTCATACTCGCCACCCTTGTAATAAGGTTCCAGCACATTCAGGAACCCCCACACGTCAAAATCCTTCTCCCGTGTACGCTTGGTCTTCAGGATTTCCTGATACTCGTCGCGGATGAACTCATAGAAAGTATTGAAGGACGGAACCACGGTACTGTCCGTGCGTATCTTCTCCAGAAAGAGATTGACCGCGTTGGAGAGTGCCACCTCCTCGGCACGTGTCGGAGGCTCGTCGTCACGTTTCCACAGGGTAAGGATAAGCGTCTTGATGGACTCCTTTTTTTCGATATCAAAAGTACCGTCCTCCACGTAGAAAGGATTGAAGGCTATCGGATCGCTCTCCTCATAAGTGAAATAGATGCCGTCCTCGCCATGCGTTCGGGCATGGATAAGGCTGCACAGTCCCTGATAGGAATTTCCCGTGTCCACCAGCAGCACATGCGCTCCCTGTTCGTAATACTGGCGCACCATGTGGTTGGTGAAGAATGACTTTCCGCTGCCCGAAGGTCCGAGGATGAACTTGTTGCGGTTGGTAATCGTACCGTTCTTCATCGGCAGGTCGGAAATGTCCAGATGGACAGGCTTTCCGGTCAGACGGTCCACCATGCGGATGCCGAACGGCGAGAGCGAATCCTTGTAGGACGTTTCCCCGATGAACAGACACAGGGCCTGCTCGATGAAGGTGTAGAAGCTTTCCTCAGACGGAAAATCACCGGCATTACCGGGAATGGCCGCCCAAAAAAGTGTCGGCACATCAACCGTGTTATGGCGGGGCTTGGCCTCCATCAGGGCAATCTGGCTACCCACATCATTTTTGATACGCTTCAGCTTCTCCCGGTCGTCGCTCCATGCAAAGACATTGCAGTGCGCACGGATGGAAGTGAGTCCCTTGCTGTGCGCCTCGTTCAGGTACTCCTCAATCCATTCACGGTTGATCTGGTTGGAGCGGCTGTAACGGGACAGCGAGTGCATGTTGCGGGCGGTCTGCTCGAATTTCCTCAGGTTCTCCGCCGAATCGTCTATGAAGAGATACTGGTTCACGATATGGTTGCACGTGAGCAGTATCCCTATCGGTGCGGCAAAGGACAGGCGGCAGTCGCTGCGGTCCGTGGACAGCCGTTCATAACGGCTGTCCGTACCCACGGATGACGGCAAATCCTCAGTTTCAGAAAGGGTATGCAGGCAGAGCACATTGTCGCCGACCTTCATTTCCCCGGCTCCGAGAGTGATGTCCTGCAGGCTGGTCGTATCTTCCTGCGAAAGCGAAAAATACTTTTCGATAATGCCCGCGGAGGTTTCCGTACCGGTAATCTCTTCGTCCGTCAGCCTGACCATGCGGAGCAGACCACTGTCGTTCACGATACGCTCGAACTGCCCACAGCATTCCAGGAAGCGTGCAACGGTATCCTTGTCCTGCATCTCCTTGGGGATGATAAACCCGCGCGTGAGGGCATTGAAACTGCTTGTCGTGCGGCTGTGTTCCTTCGTGGTCTTAGTCAGGAACAGATAGCAGGTATGGTTCAGGTACGGCCGCTCATTGAAATGTCTTTCAAAACTGCGGCTGAGGAAACTCAGGTCGTCACGGCAGATATCAGGTCTGTAGCTCTCCTCGATGAAGATGTCCTGCTTGTGGACAATGCTGTAGTTCGGTAGAACCCGGACAGCCTTCGCCCATGTGGAATGAAGGGCCTCGTATTCGGCGCGTGTCAGCGTGAACACTTCCGGAAGCTCCACCCTGTAGGCCACGGTAATGTCGGCATCCTTGCTGATGATATACCCGTGCTCGACGGCCATCAGCGGAAACCGGCTTTCCAGTGTGGCGGCTTTCATTACATTTCTCATACATTTCGTTTTTTCGGGGTTGGACAAATCAACCGGAGAAAACCCTTCCGGCTGATGATGTAGCGGGGATGGCGGCGCAGCGCCTGCAATTTCATCAGTCCCCATTCACCGTATTTCGTGTTCAGGCGGAAAGTCACCCAGACAAGCACCGAGGCGCAGATGACACCGAAACCGATACATACCCACTGGTCGATGCCTGCCATGTACATGACGACAAACAGGACGAACAGGGCGAGCAGTCCGCCGGCGAAGATGAACAGGTACTGGCTTTTCAGCCCCTTGAACTCAGGGCTGCGGCCGATTCCCTTGTTGATAGGATACTCCGCCATAATCAGAGGAAGAATGAGCGTAAGATTGTGGCGGCTACGATTAAAAAGATGCAGGCACCGAACCAGCTGGCTGCCGTCTTGGAGGTGTCGGGATCTCCCGAGGAAAACTTGGAATAGACCTTCACGCCTCCGATAAGGCCGACCACGGCTCCGATGGCATAAATCAGTTTGGTTCCCGGATCGAAATAGGAAGTGACCATGTTGGTGGCTTCAGTGATACCGCCGATACCGTTACCCTGGGCGAAAGCCCCTGTCGTTGCAAGCAGCATCATGGCTGCAAAAAAGAATCTTTTTTTCATGTGTCGAAACTTTTAATTGGTGAGACAAAAAATGATTTCGACCACGAATATATAACGCTTAATTCATTGATTTACAACACTGACGATGCGTGACATCGGGTGTCATTACGTTACATCAGAAAGGGATTCCGGCAACGGAAAAACAGCGGAAAAACGTCCTTTGATTTTTCCGGCAAAGGTAGCCCGTGCCTTTACTACTTCTCTATCTATGACAGTAGCGATAGCAGAGAATCATAATCCGTACATACGACGGATTTCATAAAAGACAAACGGTTTGTAAAAGGAAATAAAAGGGGGACGTATTTCCCGATAGCTGATACAATGGCTGATATAGGAAAATGCAAACTAAAAAAACTCTGTGAAGCAAACAGGAATGACAGGAGGACCAGTTATAGAGATATTGCAATAAAAAGGCTACGAACAGAGAACATCATTTTAAATAAATGCCTACCTTTGAACTCTATAAACGTATGGATGACAATCCAACAAATATTGTTATTTCCTTATGGTGACAGGTAACTTTATGACAACAAACTATAGGGATAGGACTTATAGCATGTTCAACAATCTTTTGATAACAATTATGCAATTTACATACAAATACATAAGCAGTACAATAATTCTATTATTTGCTTGTACATCATTTTTAGCAGTCATATCACATAATGAACATATTTGGTATGTATATATAATCCCATGTATATTAAGTGGATTCATTCTAATGAAACGTGCAAAAAAAATAGTTTTCAATAAAGAGTCTCTTTTAATTGCAGGATTGCTTAAAAAAGAATTTATCCCTTTCAAAGACATCTATAAATTTGAAATATTTAAGGATGGATTTTTCTACGGAAAAACATTAGGAATTAATATTCACTTTAGAAATGGAAGCCTAAAAAAATTCTACATAGGAACATTGGAAGCATCATGCATACAAAAGTTGAATAACTTACTGAATAGTAAATTATAAACTTTCCTTTAACCAATCAGTCTGTCTTTTCTCCCTTCTTAAAGAATATGGGTGTTGTCCATACAGAATTGCGATATTCCCCTTTGCCATAATAATTGATAGTGGGCGTCCAGCGAGGCATGTCTTTGATTATTTCCAATACTTGATTATCCCATTCCTGTATTCCACAACTTCGCACAACATCAGCCTCATATACTTCTCCATACGAATTGATTCGTATCGTATAAAGTCCTCTTATTTGCTGTTTGTCGCCCAACAATGAAGGGTCATACACCAGGCGTTGAGTGATGTAATCTTGTGCGGCCCCCGGTTTACCATCTTGAAAATAAGACACGGCTTCCCATTCTACAAAGCTCTGTTTTGCATTTTCTTCTGCAATACTATCTGCCTTTACTCTGTCTCTATAATGTTGTGGCAGGAATGGAACATATACCGTGTATAGACATTCCATGCGTTTGCCGTTCTTGTCCCGACATGGCAGACAGTGTGGAAGCTCCTTAACCAATCTGATTACTTCCTTGTCAAAGTCTTTATGCCTGGTTGTCAGAATACTGACATTATGAGGCAAGCCTAAAGTATCAAGAGAGAACATGACGATGGAATATCCGGCCTGGTTCTTTGTCAACATATGTTTGGGATAAACCATCCGGGAAGTGAAATATTTCTCCAGATCATAACCCCATACTGCCCATCTTGGAGATTCGATTACGGACAAGTCCTTAAATGGTTTTCCCGACATGTCCAAAACGCCCAAATTCCAAATGTTCTCTGCACGCCAAATACTGTCCAGACATTTTTCTTTCATCCTTTCTTCCTGCATCTTGCTTGCCGACAAAACGGATATATCAGCAAAATGGTTGTTCTGGGCAGAAAGTCCGTTCACTACAATCCACGAAAGCAATATAAACAAAAGCGTCTTCATAACCAGTCATAATAATAATACTCAAAAATAAGAAAAAGAAACAACCTGACTAATTATCAGACTATTCCTTTTCTGTTAAGTTTAAGACAATTAACTCTTATTGTTTTATCTAAACTATTTTGGCCGCACGACAATTCATTTCATTTTACTACAAATTCTACAGTATTTTTTATTTCACTTATAAAAACACTGTCTGTGTAAACCGGATAAAGGCTTCATATCCCATATTCATGAAATACCCCCACTTCTCCCTAAATACGAAAGGGGGAAGCAGGGATATGAAACCATAGTCTTCCTGTACGTATCACTCTTTCAGATTCAATCTGTATCTCCTTCAACGGCCTGACCGCTTCAGGCTGGTCACATTTGAACTTTCTGATCACGCATACTTGTCTATATCGAAAGGCTCTTCTTCCTTACTGTCTTTTCTTCCTGATACACCCTTCCGGTTTCCCAGATACTTGTCAAGCAAACCGTTCACTTTCTCCAGATTGCTCAGCTTGTCGGTCAGGAAAGCCAGTATCTCCGTTTCACTCAGTTTGTAATGGATGGTTCTTGCGGCACGCAGGGCTTTCTGTTCGTCAACAATCCCGGATGTAAGTACCTCCGCCACGTTGTTTATTTCCTCGATTGTCAATGCTGTGTTGAAATCCGGGTCAGGTTCGGTATCTACGGGAGCCATCAGTTCCTCACGCTCTTCTTCAGTCAGTCCTTTGTTTTCCTGCTCCACATCATCAGAACCGATATCCTCGTCTTCCTCCAATGGAATTTTCTCCATCGGCTCGGAACGGGTTGGAGTCATCCTTGCAACTTTCGGGTCTTCCAGATAGATGACCTTTGTCTTGCCTATCACATCATCATCATCCGAAGAAGAGGACGGAACAGTCATTTCGGTTTTTCCTTTGGACTTATCCGTTTCCGGCTTTCTGCGCCTTGCCTTTCTGCGGGCACGACGTTCCGCCTCTTCCTTGCGTTGTCTGCGGTATCTCCACACTCTGACACGGGCAATCCGCATCAGCCTTAAAATGAGGTCCCATATTCCGTACATACGTCTGTGGAAAATGAATGTCCACAAATGGCACAATATATAGACAGCACATACTGCCTTTACGGTAAAATAAACTATCGCAGTCATAATTATAAAGGTTTGGTGATACATTCCGTGTACAGCTTTGACATCTCATGCTCGTACTTCTTCAAATGTTCATCTATAATCCTGTTTACAAAACCGGAAATGGGCACCTCAGGAGCGGTAACTGCCAGAAAACGCTTGATGTAGGCATAACTCTCCCGGTTGATATATACTTGTATCCGGTTGCCTACAGGATAACTTACCAGATAGGAGGATTTATAAGAACCGGTTCCCGGAGACTCGGAAGCAGATAAGTCTTTCAATATCTCAAACGTAATCCCGGATGTATTGTCATCCCTGTTGTCCGGTTTTGTCATGTCTGCCGTTTCAACAGAAACGTCGCAGATATCCTTTCCGTTTTTCCTGCCCTTGAACAGCCTACGGAAAATAAACAAAGACAATCTGTAAACAGTGTAAATGCAGCAACAGGCAACAATGGCCTGAAAAATAATCTGTGTCATAATCAAAATGGTTTTAATGGTTTATAATACTCTTTGTTATACAATTCGTTGATTTCGTCCCAGTGTTTCTGCAGATGGTCCACAAGGATATTGCTGATAAAACCGGATATGCTCATCTCCGGAGCGATGACAGGCAGTACCCGTTTGATGCACTCGGCCACTTCACGGTTGATATACACATGGGAGCGGTTTGAAGCGGGTATATTGACCAGAAACCTTTCCCGGTATCCGAAGGATTCGTCCTTTTTCCTTTTGGGCTTCTCCGCGGCGGGCTTTTCCGCTGGAGTATCTGCCGGTACGGTTGCGGCAGGGCTTTTCGCTTCCTGATGTTCCACGGACTTTTCTTTCGGGGCGGGGCTGTCCTTGCCGAAAACAGGTATGTCGCCGACGATGATATCCTTCAGGACATCTTCGTCCACCTCTACGATTTTCTTTTTCATGACTGTCCGAGTTTAAGTTTGACAATAAGCTCTTCCGCAAGTTCCACCAGCCCGCTGCCTTCCAGTTGCCTGGCCGGAGGTGGCATCAGCGTGCAACGGAAAAAGGCCCGATTGGCATGGGTAATCTCCTTTTCATAACGGCACAGGTCAGGAAGCGTGCTGTCAAGGACTGTCAGATGCAGCTCCCTCATGACTTCCGAGTATGACCTGAGAATCTCCACATTGGTACGTTTTTTCAATTTGTTCCAGAAAAAAAAGATGTCCTTGAGCAACGGGGTATTTTCCATCTTCTTGATGTGGTCAAGCACGGTCGTGGCAAATGCCAGCGTACTCTGCATCACAATCAGATCCGGAACGGTGGGAGTAAGCACGTAATCCATATTGACAATCGTACGGAATACCCCGGTGGACTCGACCGTTCCAGGAAGATCTACGAAGATGAGGTCGTAATCCCCGCTTGCCGCAATCGTATCAGCCGCCTCCCTTGCCTTTTCAGCGGTAGAACCTACAATGGGATAGGCCTTTTTCTGCACTTGGCTCCACTGCTGTTTGATCAGCTGCCGGTAATAGGCACTGTTGGAAACAGCCTTTTTATCACGCTCCCTCATACGTACGAGACTGTGTTGGGGAGAGTCACAGTCAACGATGGCCACATTCAGCCCCTTCTCGAAATGGAAGTAACTGGCAAGCACTACGGACAGGGCCGATTTCCCGACCCCTCCTTTCTGGTTGCTGATCGCAACGAACAAAGTTTCTTTACTCATAAGTCTTTCTTTTTAATTGTTATTGAATAAATACTGGTGTCATCCACTAATCCGTGAATCCGCAGACGTTTCTTTCCAACCATCCGAATCCGCATCCGTTAACGGTATCATCCGGTGTCATAACCTTTAATGCGACTGTTACCGCATCTTTCCGACATCGCTTCCATCCGCGGTCTGTCTGTTGGTCATGACAATCCGTCAACAGTCCCGTCCGATATTGCTTCCATCATCCCGACCGTTACCGGAATCATCGGATAATATGACCATTATTCCGCTATCAGAAGACCGGTCGCAACCGTCCGCACTGCAAATAAAAGGGGATTTTCTCGAATAACCACCATCATCCGGGGACGGTGACGACCCTTGTCACCGCATGACATCTTGTTACATATAATCCACTGTTCTACAGATAGATGCACCATCGTAACTTTGCCACCGACAACGGAATGGATGCCGAATGGAGCAATCCCGAAGCCGAAGAATGAGGCTGAAGGTCAAACTTCAATTTGACTTCAGGCAAATTCATGTTCAAGCGAACATAGCAAGTTGTGTTTTGGGCAGCCCGAAATGATTCGGGCATCCCAAAACAAACTTGCCACTCGCCTGAAGGCTCGGGAGGGATTTCCTCCAAAGTCGGAAATCCATGACGTAAAATCAGAAACAGAAGATCTCAATGCGTATGGAAGAAAACAGTAAAAGAAGAACAAGAAGAAGCACGGGCAGAAAACCGAAGACCGACCCGGCAGTATTCCGCTACGGTATCAAACTGACTTCGGAAGAGAACGGAAATTTCGAGCTGCTGTTTGAAAAATCCGGGATGAAACAACGGGCAAGATTCATCAAGGCGATGATTTTCGGACGTGAAATGAAGGTCGTCAGAATCGACAAGGCTGCGATGGACTACTACATCAGACTTACAAATTTCTATCACCAGTTTCAGGCCATCGGCAACAACTACAACCAGACTGTGAAGGCAGTCAAGTCCAATTTCGGCGAGAAACGGGCGTTCGCCCTGCTCCGCAATCTGGAAAAGGCCACCATCGACCTGGTGGTGCTGAGCAAGCGGATCATCATGCTTACCCGGGAGTTCGAGGAGGAATACCTTATAAAAAGAAAGAAGGAGGAACAGCAGAATGGTGGCTAAGATCAACAGGGGTGTATCGCTCTACGGGGCGGTCATCTACAACCAGCGTAAAGTGGATGAGGCAACCGCCCGTATCATCGCGGGCAACCGTATGATTACCGACCTCACCGGAAATCCCCACAATGTCATGCAGCAGACGCTATGGGCTTTCGAGAGCTACCTCGCCGCCAACAGGAACACGGAGAAGCCGGTACTGCATATCTCTCTGAACCCATCGGTGGACGACCGCCTCACGGACGGGCAGTTCGCGGAACTGGCACGCGAGTACATGCAGAAGATGGGCTACGGCGACCAGCCCTACATCGTCTATCTGCACGAGGACATCGACCGCAGGCATGTCCATATTGTCTCCACCTGCGTGAAGGAGAACGGCGAGAAAATCAGTGACGCATACGAATGGAATCGTTCGATGAAAGCCTGCCGGGAACTGGAAAACAGATTCGGACTCAAGCCTGTGGCTGACAAGCGGAACGAACTGCTGGAACCGTATCTCAAGAAGGCGGACTACCGGGACGGGGACGTGAAACGTCAGGTCGGCAATATCCTCAAAAGTGTGTTCACCGCCTACCGCTTCCAGACATTCGGGGAGTTCAGTGCCATGCTCTCATGCTTCAACATAGAGGCCAAACAGGTTCGGGGAGAATTTGAAGGCTCACCCTACAACGGTATCGTATATACCCTGACGGACGATGCGGGCAGGCCGGTATGCACGCCCATCAAGTCTTCGCTCATCGGCAAGCGCTTCGGCTACGAAGGGATAGAAAAAAGGATTGCCGTCAATGTCCGAGATTTCAGAAACCGGAAGTGGCAGCCGAAAATCCATGATGCCGTCACGCTGGCCATGCACGGCTGCCGAGGAAACCGGGAAGATTTCATCCGGCTGCTCGGGGAAAAGGGCATTGACGTGGTGTTCAGGGAAAACGAGGAAGGCCGTATCTACGGCGTGACCTTCATAGACCACAGAAACCGTGAGGTATATAACGGTTCCCGTCTGGGCAAGGAGTTTTCCGCCAACGCCTTCGAACAGCTTTTTAACAGGCCGCAGGAATTTCCGGAGCCGGAATCCACCGGACAATATGCCTCCACACGGGAGAGTCTTTCCGACAACATGGAAAGCGCCATCGAGCAGGCTTTCGGAATATTCAGTCCCGACATCAACGGACCGGACCCGCAGGAGGAGGCACTCGCCCGCAGACTGCAACGCAAGAAAAAGAAGAAACGCCGTTCACGCGGCATATCCTGATTGTCAATTACCAACCATCAAAATTTTTACAGTTATGCAACAAGAAGATGATTTAAGAGGACTGGCCAAGGTCATGGAGTTCATGCGTGCCATTTCCATCGTGTTTATTGTGATCCATGTCTACTGGTTCTGCTACAGCGCATTCGTGGATATGGGCATCAACATCGGAGTCGTGGACAGAATTCTGCTGAACTTCCAGAGGACGGCAGGACTGTTCAGCAACCTACTCGTGACGAAAGTGTTCGCCTTCATATTCCTGGGACTTTCGTGTCTGGGTACGAAAGGTGTCAAGAACCAGAAGATGACGTGGCGGAAAATATACGCCGCCTTCCTCGGCGGCATCGTCCTGTTCTTCATGAACTGGTGGATGCTTGACCTGCCGTTCAGTACGACATTGAATGCTACCGTATATACGCTGACGCTTACCACGGGCTACATTCTCCTGCTTATGTCGGGAATATGGATCAGCCGTATGCTGAAACACAACCTCATGGAAGACGTATTCAACACCGCCAACGAAAGTTTCATGCAGGAAACAAGGCTTATGGAAAACGAGTATTCCGTCAACCTGCCCACGAAATTTGTCTATCAGGGCAAGGAATGGGACGGCTGGATCAACATCGTGAACCCGTTCAGAGCCTCTATCGTACTTGGAACACCCGGCTCCGGAAAGAGCTATGCCGTGGTGAACAACTACATCAAACAGCAGATTGAGAAATCATTTGCCATGTATATCTATGACTACAAGTTTCCGGACCTTTCGGAGATAGCCTACAACCATCTGCTCAAGCACAGACAACATTACAAAGTCAAGCCGGAATTCTATGTCATCAATTTTGACGACCCCAGACGCAGCCACCGATGTAATCCAATCAATCCAAGATTCATGGCAGATATCAGCGATGCCTACGAAAGTGCCTATACCATAATGCTCAATTTGAACAAAACCTGGATACAGAAACAGGGTGATTTTTTCGTGGAGTCACCGATTATCCTGCTTGCCGCAATCATCTGGTATTTGCGGATTTACAAGGACGGCAAGTATTGCACGTTCCCTCATGCAATCGAATTTCTTAACAAGCCGTATGCCGATATCTTCACGATTCTTACCTCTTATCCGTCCCTCGAAAACTATCTTTCCCCCTTTATGGACGCCTGGCAAGGCGGAGCTCAAGACCAGCTCCAAGGCCAGATAGCAAGTGCAAAAATTCCGCTTTCGCGAATGATCTCGCCACAGCTTTACTGGGTGATGACGGGAGACGATTTCACCCTTGACCTGAACAATCCCGAACATCCCAAAATCCTCTGCGTGGGTAATAATCCTGACAGACAGAATATCTATTCGGCGGCTCTCGGCCTGTATAATTCGCGCATCGTCAAATTGGTAAATAAAAAGGGACAACTGAAAAGTTCCATAATCATTGACGAGCTTCCGACTATCTATTTCCGTGGTATCGACAACCTGATTGCGACCGCCCGAAGCAACAAGGTGGCCGTCTGTCTCGGCTTCCAGGACTTCTCGCAGCTTGCACGCGACTACGGCGACAAGGAGGCGAAGGTCATCCAGAACACGGTGGGCAATATCTTCAGCGGACAGGTGGTCGGAGAAACGGCAAAATCACTGTCGGAGCGGTTCGGCAAAATTCTCCAGCAGCGGCAGTCCATATCCATCAACCGTCAGGACACTTCGACTTCCATCAACACGCAACTTGATTCCCTGATACCGGCCTCCAAGATAGCCAACCTTTCGCAGGGTACGTTCGTGGGCAGCGTGGCCGACAATTTCGGGGAAGAGATAGACCAGAAGATTTTCCATGCCCGTATCATCGTGGACAGCGCAAAGGTATCGGAAGAGATGAAAGCCTACAGGAAAATTCCTGTCATCAACGAGTTCAGGGACGCGGACGGAAACGATATCATGCAGCAGCAGATTGACCGCAACTACTCGCAGATAAAGGCGGATGTCTTGCAGATAATAGAAGAAGAAATGGAAAGAATAAAAAATGATCCGGAGCTGAGACACCTCATCCCGCAGCAGGAGGGAGAAGAAAACAATGACTGAAAATAGAGAAAAAGGGAGACCGCTGTTTTATTTCCGCCTGCAAAGGTCGTCCCGTGCCCGCTGGATTGTGCAAGGCCGGGCCCCTCCGTGGTTTGCTGAAAAAATCATCCTCGCCAGAGTGCTCCGGTATTTTTTCGCAAAGCCTTGCGCAATCCGGCACGGGACAGAAAGGCAGGCAAGAAATAAAATACCGGCTTGACAAGCCGCAGATGTCTAACTCAAAAAATGAAAGATATGAGCAGAAGCAACTTCACCCCGATGGAAAGATTCCATGAGATTCTAAACGGACACGGACTACAGGCCATGAACGTAGGTATAAATCATATCCGCATCTTTAGGGACGGCCGGAAAATATTCGACTACTATCCGCTGAGGATGAAACTCTTCGATTACCACAACTGGTACCAGCTTACCTATCCATCCTTCGGCAATGGCGACGGGAAATGGGAACAGGAACTTCAGGAGATAATCGGCAGACTTTCCGCCGCATAAACGGTATGCTATGGCAGCGCACATGAAAAAGACGGAATGGGACAATATTCCCGAATGGGCCATATATGCCCTGGAATACGGAACGGAAGAGGACGGCAGCCTGAACGAAGAGGAACGGGCCATGATTGAAAAATTTATCGGCACACATTTCCCGAAAGGATACACGATGAGCGTGGACTGGGACGCCTGCAACGAGTTTGACCGCTATCCCGCATTTGGAGAGCCTTGCAAGACCTGCAAGGTTCTTTTTGTTTCACCATAAATACACAGAAAGATGAAAAGAATGACACTGAGCGAATACCTCGCTGTCCCCGAAAATTACCGGGGAGTATGGACTACCGAACGATGGGACATTCCCGATTGGGAAAACTTGAGAAAAAGCCACATGGGAAAACGTACCCTGATGGTATATGACAAAGGCACGTGCCTGCTTGTCGAGGGGCTGAGTCTTGAAATCGTGGATGACAGTTCCTGGAAGAAGCCGGAGGAAATCAAGAAGGAAATCCGTGAAAAATATCAGGAATACCGTACTGAAAAGGGACGTGAACCGCATTTCCTCGAATGCATCATACGCTGGAACGACACCTTGGAGACACTGGAAACAAGAATCGCCCTGGACATGGATTCCGATACGGAAATGGACGATGAAATCTTCTTCTACTGCGATACTCTGGACAGCCTGCTGTCGCTGGCTGACAGAAGCGGGGAAGATTTTGTCATAGCCGGATGTTTCGGATTCGGAGTGTATGAAGAACTTTTATGACACAATTCAAGATTTAATCTTTGATTTTTATGAGTATGGCTGAGGTCAAGGATTAAATCTTTGTATCAGAAACCAATTATACCTTAATCTAATTCTAATATTCACAATACATGTACATCAATACAAACCGACCGTTTGGACATATCAGATGTCGAATTCAATCATAAACATCAATATCCATAATCATTCCAATAATACGGTCATAAGCCACGCTTCACTTGACAAGTCCCTTCCGAGAAGTTAACTCGGAGGGCGAATACCTCCACGTTCAAGCCTCCGGTTTTCGGGACACAAAATTCCCTGCGGTAATTTTCCGCCCGAAAAAACGCTCCGGTATTGCCGTCCGAGTTGGGGAAAGTACCGGGACTTAGCAAGCGAAGCGACCTACGACGCATAGATACAGGTCAAAATAAAAAAGAATCCGACGGGAGAACCATGCTCCCGTATGCCATCCTAATGGATTACGCCATCCGGTTATTCCCGTAAACAGAATTCCGCTTCCTGTCACAAAAGGACACATCAAGGGGGACAAAAGCAGCTCGCTCCCAACTCTGCATAATTACAGTTTTTCCCTTTCTTCTGTGCGGCTGTGCGTACCGCCATGCCCTTGTCTGTCCGGCCTGTTCCAGCCTTTTCCCTTTCCTTTGCCGCCTTTCGTTTTTTCTCCTTTTCCTGCCGTTTTACCCCGTTTTTTCACTCCGTTTTCTCCGGCCTGCGGTGTAATGTGATGACACAAGATGTAATGTATATCCTAACACATTGCAAATCAATTATTTATCAATTTTTCTCCTATATATTTGCGGTGACAACATGAGTTATCAACACTAAAAATCAAAAATTATGGCAAAGAAAAATGCAAGGGAAGAACCCCCGAAACCGCAGGTCACCGAAAACGAGCAGATGAGTGACATCGTGTTCATCCTCGACAAGATGGAACTGATTCTGGAAGCGGTGTCGCAAATCGGACAGGACGGAAAATTCAACACGGTAGCCGCCGACAGGCAGAACCGAAACTCCTTCCTGAAGATTGACCGCTATGCAGATGCCTTCGAGAACTTCATCAAGAACTTCTGGAGCCAGCTGAAAGACCCGACACGCTTCGGAATCCTCTCCGTCAAGGAAGACAGGCTGGACGACCCTGCCGTACAGCAGGCCATCGAGGACATCACCGCAGGAAAAAAGACAAAAGTCGTGGAGGAATTTCTCAAGCAGTACGAGATTGTTCCGCGCAACAAGGAAAACCAAAGTATCAACCAAAAAAATCAAGAAGAAATGGCAAAGAAAAATGAAACCCAGCAGCAGGCTGCCGCAGCTGACAGCCAGCCGCAGACCCAGTCCCCCCAGTACCGTTACAACGAGTCCATGATCAACTGGGAACAGCTCAAGAATTTCGGAATCTCCCGTGAATACCTCCAGGAACGCGGACTGCTCGAACAGATGCTCCGTGGCTACAAGACCAACCAGGTAGTACCCATCAGCATGAACTTCGGCTCGGCTGTACTGAGGACTGACGCACGTCTGTCATTCCAGCAGTCCATGGCGGGCGAAGTGGTGCTCGGCATCCATGGTATCCGACAGAAACCCGACCTCGACCGACCGTATTTCGGACACATCTTCTCCGACGAGGACAAGAGGAACCTGCTCGAAACGGGCAACATGGGACGTGTCGTGGAACTGAAAGGACGCAACGGGGAATATATCCCTTCCTTCATCAGTATTGACAAGCTGACCAACGAGGTTGTCGCCATGAAAGCGGAGAATGCCTTCATCCCAAGGGAAATCAAGGGCGTGGAACTGACAGAGCAGGAGCAAAATGACCTGCGTGAAGGCAAGAAGGTCTATGTAGAGGGCATGATTGCCAAGTCCGGCAACGAGTTCAACGCCTTCATCCAGGTGAATGCCGAACGCAGGGGTGTCGAGTTCATTTTCGAGAACGACAAGCTCTTCAACCGCCAGACACTCGGGGGCGTGGAACTGACACAGAAACAGATTGAGGACCTGAACGCCGGAAAAGCCATCTTCGTGGAGGGAATGCAGCGCAAGGACGGCGAGGTGTTCTCCTCTTACGTGAAGCTGGACGAGGCGACGGGCCGCCCGTCCTACACCCGCTACAACCCGGACTCTCCGGAAGGCGCACGCGAAATCTATATCCCCAACGAAATCAACGGGGTGAAGATTACGGCGGAGGAACAGCAGCAACTCCGTGACGGCAAGGTGATTTTCCTCAATGACATGGTGAACCGCAAGGGAGAGGAATTCTCCTCCTTCATCAAGGCCGATTTGGAAACGGGACGCCTGAGCTACTCCCGTACGCCGGACGGTTTCGAGCAGCGCGAGGATTTCAAGATTCCAACCAAGGTATGGGACGTGGAACTGACCAGACAGCAGCGTGCGGACCTGCAGAGCGGAAAGGCCGTGCTGGTGGAAGGCATAAAGGGATATGACGGGAAGACCATCTCGCAGTACGTCAAGGCGAACTTCAACCAGGGGCGTCTGGACTTCTACAACGAAAATCCCGACCGTAAGCGTGACGCGTCACAGCGAAACGTGGTGGCCAACAGCCAGCGACAGGAACAGGGCAACCGCAAGTCAAAAGGTACGAGCATTGCCTGACTATAGGTAACGGAAAATGAATGTTAAATAAAAAAAGAAAGAAATATGAAAAAGGAAAACGGAAACGACATGCCTTTCAAGGCTGATGAAGTGAACTGGGACGAACTCTCCGGTATCGGTATCATGAAGGACGAGCTGGAACTCTCCGGCGAAATGGACACCCTCCTCAGGGGAGAGAAAACAAAAGTGATGTCCCTGAGCCTCGTACTCCTCGGCGTGGACGTGGTGATGGACGCCACGCTCCAGCTGGTCCGCAAGGGCGAGGCACCGCTGCTGGAAATCCAGGGAGTGACACCGCTGGGCAAATAATCTGGAAGCAATTATCAAGTAAACCGATGTCTTACCGCCGTTTCCTGTCTTCCGCATGGAAAACGGGAAACGGCTTAATTTTTATCTTACAATATGATAGCAATCATCGCAGAAAAGCCGAGTGTAGGCATGGACATAGCCCGTGTAGTCGGGGCTGATACAAAAAATGACGGCTACTGTTCCGGTAACGGATATATGGTAACCTGGGCACTGGGACACCTCGTGTCACTGGCCATGCCGGACACTTACGGTTATACGAAAACGGCAGCGGAGGACCTGCCGATGCTGCCGGACCCGTTCCGCCTGGTCTCCCGACAGATGCGCACGGACAGGGGAATGGTTACGGACATCGCCGCCTCGAAACAGCTGAAAGTCATAGAAAGCGTGTTCAACCGCTGTGACAGCATCATCGTGGCTACCGATGCCGGTCGCGATTATCCAAAGTAAAAGATTATCCAAAGTAGAATTCTATTCGTATTTGATTATGAGATAGTTATATTTAATACTTACAAAAACTACTTTGGATAATAATTAGTCCTACTTTCCAAGTCCTTTTAACCAGTGCTTCAATTTTGAATCTTTCTCCCAAGAGCCTTCTACTTTATCCATGACAGGAATGATGTCTGCATAAGCAGCTTCAAGAGCCTCTCTTTTCTGTTTGGAATCAGCCCGAGCGTATATTTCTGTAGTTTGTATAGATACATGCCCGAGTATATCCCGAATATAAATCAAGTTTACTCCGGCTTGCAACAAGTGCATCGCCTTGCTGTGCCGTAGGCTATGAGGGCTGATTTTGGCTGGTATAAGATTCGGATCTGCAACATGTGCATTCCTCACGTATCTCATCAAAATAAAAGTTACCCCCGCATTTGTGAGTTTTCCCCCTCTGTTGTTTACAAACAAAGGACGTTGGTTCAACGATTGCTTCAACAGACCTTCGGTTTCCATATACTTTTTAAGTAATTCCACTTGCTGTTCTTGTAGCGGAACAAGCCTTCTTTTCCGTCCCTTGCCAAATAATGACACATAATATGGCTTAACCAAATGCAAGTCTGTCGGTGTCAAATCTATGAGTTCCTGAACTCTGGCTCCACTGTCATACAGTAACGCTATCAAGGCAAGATCACGAAGTCCGTTTCTCGTATTTACTGGTATTAACGACAACAATAGTCTTATTCCGTCAATAGACAAATAACTTACCGACTGCTTTTCGCAATGTTTCGATTTTATAGATAATATGGATTGCCATTGGTCCAAATGGAAGATGTCAGTATACAGCATATACTTACAAAAAGTATGGAATGCGGAGAGCTTTTGATTGCGTGTTGCTGTACCGCATCCTTTGTTTTCTTCCGTCCAATGTAAAAAATCCGAAACGTTGTTTCGTGTCAGATGTTCCAGCGATATCCTGTCTGCCTTAATGCATCTTGTTTTTTCCATAAAATCTATGAATGACAAGAATGTATTTCCATATGCCCTTATGGTGTTATGGCTCAGACCTCGTTCTCCGGACAGATAACTTGTAAAAAAGCGAGTCAGATACTTTGCAAAATCATCTTTCATAGGCTACAGGATTATTGGGTAAAGCGGGGTATAAAAAACTTGTAATGGAACTTTCCAGTTTCAGTACATCCGGATACATCTCTTGTGTCAGCCGCACATAGGTTTCCGTATCGGACAGCTTCTTATGTCCAAGAAAAACGGAAAGAATAGGAAGCGTACAATATATATCCGCCCCGTTTCTTACTTGGCGCATCAACGAATGTACGGCAAATGTATGCCTTAGATCATGTACTCTGGGTCCTTTTTTAGCACAATGCGGAATACTGCATTTTCTTAATATAATTCTGAACCACGCATAAACCCTGCTCTGGTTCAGAGGCAATCCGGATGGAGAAATAAAAAATGGAGACTCCATGGCATTTACATGGGGTAAAGGCAGCCTGTTCCTCGCTTCCACATATTGGCTTAACATCTGGTGCAATGACGGACAGACAGGTATCAGGCGTTGGCGCTGGTTCTTGGTTTTCCTTATTGTGATTACTCTTTTCTCGAGATTTATATCTTGGTTCAACAATGACGTGGCTTCACTCACACGCATCCCTGTACCATACAGCAGGCGAAAAATGGCAGGTATAGAAAAAAGACGGCTGTCCATATTTCCGTGATCGCTGGCCACAAGAGAATCACACACTGTAAAAATGGAAAGCACTTGTTCGTGCGTGAAGATGTATGGTGCATACGTATTGGCTTTGCTCTTTGGAATTCGAGGTACATAACAAGGAAAACCTATGTTATTCATATACTTTGCAAACTGTGCCAATATAGAATATTTGCTACAAATCGTTTTATAGCTGTTATTAATCAAAGTATGTCCCCATTTGTCTATCAGTACACTTGGGATAAAAGGAGTCCGTACCTTTTCTTCGATGAAGAACCGATCGAGTAACCCTAAAACACTTTCAAAATATTTCCTTGAAAAACCCAGAGCTTCTTTTGCATCCACAAACTTTTGCATATATGGAGCGAATACGCTCATAAATTTACATTTTTCCATAAAAGATACCTCCTTTCTGTTCGTAAAAAGCGGGATTGACAAGCGGTACGTCAAGGGCACATTTCATCAGGCTTGACAAATCTACCCTTAAATATTCCATTGTACTCAAGGAACTCTCGTGTCCCAATGATTCAGATATGACTGGCAGCGAAACACCGTTGGCAAGCAGTCTGCTGGCGAGAGAATGACGCATAGCATGAGGACCGAACTTACGTTTGGATATATCAACGCCTGATTCTCTCATAATTCTTGATATTACACCGTTTATTCCCCAACGGAACATTGGACGATAAGGTGGACGTGCCGATAAGAATATTTCCGAATGCCCGGAAATCGGTCTGCCATAACGCAGATAATTGACTATGGCTTCACCGACATCAGTAAGCAACGGAAGCTCTATCGATTTTTTTGTTTTGTATTGGATGAATGCAATGACATTGTGATCCCAATCCAAATGGTCAAACTCCAATCTGCAAATATCCGAAGCGCGTAAACCGAGCCGTGTGGCAAGAAGCAATATTGCATAATCACGTTTCCCTACCGGACCTGATTGTTCAACCGACAACTCTATTTGTTTGACTTCTTCGGCACTATATATGGAAGGCAGTTTTTCCCGTTTGGGATAACGGTTACGAGAAAGAACATATTCAAAATCTGTCTGAATATATTCTTTACCTGCCAGGAATCGGAGAAACAGCCGTATAGAAGAATATCTGTCCCTGGCGTTTCTACTCGTACTCAAAAAAGTCACGATTTCATCTTCTCCAATATCGCAAAGTTTTGATTTTGACTTGGTTTCCAAAAATTCAATAAAATAACTCAAATTACGGCGATGTTTTAAAACCGTAATATCATTACGCCGACTATTTACCAGCTCTTCCAGAAAAAGATGTGCAGCTTCTCCAATCTCTCCGGGCAAAGGATGTTCTTCTATTGGTACTATCCTTTTTGGAATAATACCTGTATCCAAATAAGCGGAAAGGATATGCACACTACGAGTAAGTACCCGCTTGGAGAATGGGGTTAAATTCGAAAGAACTGATTTCAGGTAACATTCTCCGGCTTCAGTCGAGTAGAACACGATGTCTTTTTCCTGTAGATAAGGCAACAGGTATTCCGACCATTTCTTCTGGTGTAAAGTAATGCAGGCTTCCGAATACCCAAGAAACCGCAAGTGTTCTGTACATTCTTGTATCAGAACATGAATGTTTTTCTTTTTGTTGTTGGACATATTTATTGATTTTAACGGGTGGTTTGTTCCAACCCTATGCGAAATTACCATTATATTATCCAAACAACATTATCAAAAGTAATATTGAAAATCAATTTATTGGAAACTTATAGTTGTTATTGCTTTGGATAATCTTTTACTTTGGATAATCACGATTATCACAACTTTAGATAAACGCGAAGGGGAACTTATCTTCCGCTGGATATACGACTTTCTGGGCTGCACGAAACCGTTCAGACGCCTGTGGATTTCCTCGCTTACTGACGAGGCCATACGGAAAGGGCTGGAGGAACTGAAGGACGGCTCGGAATACGACAGCCTGTATGCCGCCGCCGACAGCCGCGCGAAGGCGGACTGGCTGGTGGGCATGAACGCCAGCCGTGCCCTGGCCATCGTCTCCGGCTCGTCCAACAACTCAATCGGACGGGTGCAGACTCCGACGCTCGCCATGATATGCAGCCGCTACAGGGAGAACCGCAGTTTCGTATCCACACCATACTGGCAGCTGCATGTCACCCTCAATGGCGGCACGTCACACCGCCGCTTCTTCCATCCCGCGACCTTTGACGACAGGCAGAAGGCAGAAACCGCCTACCGCAGTCTCACTCCCGATTCTTCGGCGACGGTCACGAAGGTGGAGCGCAGGAAAACCCTGCAACAGCCGCCGCTGCTCTACGACCTGACGGCACTTCAGAAGGACTGCAACGTGCACCTCGACCTGCCCGCGGCAAAGACGCTGGACATCGCCCAGTCGCTCTACGAGAAGAAGCTCATTTCCTACCCGAGAACAGGAAGCCGGTATATCCCGCACGACGTGATGGCCTGTGTGCCCGGTCTGCTGGAAAGGATAATGGCCATGCCCGCATTCGCAACAAGTGCCGGAATCCTTGACTTTGCGCGTCTCAACACCCGTAGCGTGGACGACAGCAAAGTGACGGACCACCATGCCCTCATCACGACCGGCATCGCACCCGAAGGGCTTTCCGAGGCGGAAGAGGCCGTCTATACGCTGATAGCCGGACGTATGCTGGAGGCGTTCTCGCCATGCTGCGAGAAGGAACTGATTCTTATGGAGTGCCGTCTGGACAACATGGATTTCCGCTCGAAAAGCTCCCTTGTCGTCAGTCCGGGATGGCGCGGCATCTTCCGCAGGAAAGAGGACAGGCAGGACGACGAACCGGAAACCGACGAGGGTACGGCCATATTTGCCGAAGGGGACACGGTCCATGTTTCAGGATTCGGACTGGCCCAGAAGAAGACCGTGCCCAGACCGCTCTATACCGAAGCCACGCTGCTGGCAGCAATGGAGACCTGCGGCAGGGAGATAGCCGACGAACAGGCACGCGAGGCCGTGAAGGAGCTGGGCATCGGCACGCCCGCCACAAGAGCCGCCATCATCACCACACTGTTCAAACGTGACTATATCGCCCGCTCCGGCAAGAGCATCGTCCCCACGGAAAAGGGACTCCATATCTACGATGCGGTGAAGGACATGCTCGTGGCGGATGTTTCCCTGACAGGAAGCTGGGAGAAGACCCTGCTCCAGATAGAGCGGCACACACTCGGACCGGACACGTTCATGGCATCCATCACGGACTACACCCGCAAGGCTACCCGTGAAATCCTGAACCTCAGCCTTCCGGCGGTAGCCGCCCGCACGTTCACCTGTCCCAAATGCAAGACCGGACACATCATCGTCAGGGAGAAGAGTGCCCGCTGCGACAATAAAGGGTGCGGACTGACCGTGTACCGCAGATTCCTGAACAAGGAACTGACGGACCAGCATCTGGAACAGCTCTTCTCCTCCGGCTCCACACGGCTCATCAAGGGATTCAAGGGAAAGAAGGGCGTAGCTTTCGACGCTTCGGTCACCTTTGACGCCGGGTTCACCCTGACACTCTCGTTCCCCAAAAACGGGAACGGCAGGAAAAGGAAATGATGAAGCCATCCCGATTCGCGGGGCAAAGGTCGCAGCCCGCCCGTTTCCACCGGCAAGGTCGGGCCTTACGGTTTCTGGGAAAAATCATCCTCGCCCGAGGCTCCGGTATTTTTCCCGAAAACCTTGCCTGTGGAGGCGGACTGCAAGAAAGCCCCTGAAACCGGGAATGGCATTCCCGCCAAACACATGAAGATTATGAAAACAAAAGAACGTATCAGAAAGATAGCGGACAGCAGATGGGCAAGGACACTCGCGCTGGCCGTAACAGCAGCCATCATATTCAGCTGGCTCTATTCCCACGGTATATCGCCTGTATGGACCGCCGTGGCCATCATCTGTTTCAGGGGACTCTTCAGGTTCCTCTACCGTATAGCCTGTTTTCTCGTGGCACTGGCCATCATTCTGTGCATACTGAGTTTTCTGGTCTTCTGAAATCTGACGATATGGAACATGCACGGAATTTATCATTGCAGCATAAGGGAGCTGTCCGGGAGCGGGCGGCTCTTTTTGTATCCGTCACAACCGGAAATGACACGGGAAGAAAAGGGAAAGGACTAAAAACACAGACATTGGCAAACCGAGAACTACAGGGCAAAGTTGGCAAACGCTTCTTGTCGGACGGCAAGGTCAGGCCGCAAGCGGTTTCGGAAAAAATCATCCTCGCTGCGCTCCGGTATTTTTCCCGAAAACCCTGCCTTTCCGGAAGCATTTGCCGTTGGGCCCTTGTAGTTCAACGGGCTGCCAAAGCCCGGGTATTCACAATTAAAAATTAAAGAATATGCAACAAGCGATCATCACAAGACAGTCACCAGCTCCGATAGGGATGCCCGTGACAAGAAGACCGAAAGTACACGTCCCGCAACCGGCAATCAAGCTGCCACCAAGGGGAACCACAGGTCCCGTTCACATCTCAAAGCTGCTGAACCCCGTTCTGGAAATTTGCAGACATCCGGACAGGAACAGGCTGCTGGCAGAATTTTTCAGCGAATATTGAAACACATCGTCTAATCATTTAATATCTGAAATTATGTTTTTTACAGCAATCCACCAGATGATGACGGAAAGCGTGGACCTCACGATCGTCATCCGCAAGACAAACGGACAACTGACCGTTTCCACATTGCCCAAATCGAACGGACTCAAGGACGAGGCCCAGAACCACATCGTGCCGCTGACTGTCACGGGCACACCGCAGGAACTTGACACAGGATTCCTACAGGCAGTCACAAGACCGATACAGAAAGCGTGCGGGCTGATCTCCAACATGGCACAGTTCGAGGCACAGGCGGACAAGGCCGCCGCCAGCAGCAAGGCTGCCAAGGAAGCGAAATCCAAGGAGACGAAGGAAGAACGCGAGAAACGGGAGAAGTACGAGAAACTGATGAAGAAGGCGGAAGAACTGACAGCGGCCAGAAACCACCGGGAAGCCGTCAGCGTGCTTACACAGGCGAAAGCACACGCGAATGCCGCCCAGTTGAAGGAAATCGAGGAGAAGATAAAGGCGGCCGACACGGAAATGAACCGGGGAAGCCTCTTCGACCTGATGGAACAGGAAGCACAGCCGGAACCTTCGGTACAGCAGCAACAGCCACACTCCCAGCAGCCGGCATACACGCAGGCACCGGAACAGAGAAATCCGCAACCGCAACGTCCGCAACAGCCGGCACCGCAGCAGACATACACGCGGAGACCGTCACAGCCGATGCCGGGACAGGCTCAGCCCGCACCGCAGAGACCACAACAGGCATACACGCAGCATCCGCAACAACCGGGAATATGGCCGTCGCAACAACAGCCGCCACAGCCGCAGGCAAGACCGCAGATACAGCCGCACGCGCAATACGTACAGCGGACAGGCGGACAGCAGCCTTCCCAACCTCAATATCCGCCGCAGCCTGAAATACAGGACTGGCAGGAAGAACGGTTCATGCAGGAGGACGAACAGCAACCGTACCTCTCCGATCAGGAACATCCCGCATACAGTGAGAAGGACTACGAGGAATACATCGATTTCCCGCAGTCCATGCTGGAACCCAAGTATTCACCTTATCAAACAGTTTAAGACATGGCACTCGAAATCAAAGGAATGACACGCTCATTCAAATTCAAGAAAGGAACGGAGTATATAACCCTTCATGACCCGGATCCGAACATCTCGCCGGACATGGTCATGAGCTACTATTCGAACATGTACCCGGAACTGACGACGGCTACCGTTCACGGACCGGTCATCAGGGAGGACATGACAGAATATGAGTTCAAGACAACTATCGGAACAAAAGGATAAAGGATATGGCAAAGGACAACAGAAAAAAGAAGAAATCATGTGTACCATTGGACGGATATCAGGCGGAACAGCTCGCGAGACTTATCATTGCGGAAACAGAAAGGAAGGTGCATTACGGCACGGAAAGAAAGAAACGGATTGCGGCACCCAGCGGTGCCGTAATTCTTTTCTGAACGCTACGTTCTTGCCGATATCCCCATCGGAACTGTTCACGGACGGTACTGACGGGAAGCCGCACAATCTTATCACGCAGGAAAATTATGAGTACCTGCGTGATTCCTTTTTCAGATATGCACTCCTCATGAAGAAGGAGGCGGTACATACACCGGGACGAACGCCCGGTGAAAGCATTGCCAGACTGCACGAAGAGATGTGTAACCTTGTAGGCAATGACATGAATGTCAACATTGAGCAGGACGAAGAAAGACTCCTGTTCCGTCTCTGGAAATGTCATGAATGGGGAGAACTCACGTTGTATTACTTCCCGACGAAGTTCATGGAAAGGCTCGGACCGGAACTGAGACGCATATCCGTCACCTTCATCCACAACCTGATGCAGGCGAACGGGATAAATACTGTACTGGACGAGGATGACATGGACTATGCCCTGACACTGATGTCTGAGGATGATTCGGGTGAAACGGCATCTGACCGGAAAAAGAGGCGGCGGCTCCTGCACTCCTATGAGGAAGGCAGGATACATGCCCTGTTACGCCGGGTGGAACGCAAATCCTATTACAAGAATCTGCCGAAGGCAATCGACCGATATAAGCCGAAGGACGGGTACGAACAGTCACTGCTCTCTGTCATGAAGGAGGGACTGGAGTTCCTTACACCTGAACACGGCATCATGGAATACGGCTACGATCCCTTCTACGAGGAAGAACCGGACTTTCTGCCCATGTATCTCAGCAAGCAGATCCGGGTCATCTATGACTGCACCGACATGATAACGGAATATCTCACCGACTATTACAACTCCTACAGCCAGGAGACATACGACATCATTCCGGTCACCACCTGTGACCTGTCTCCGGAAACGGAGGAATTGTTCCGCATGGACGACTATCCGGAACGTTTCTTCAAATGGGCGGAAAAATTCATCAACATCACAGTATAAACCAATCTGAAAGCATATGATAGACAGCAACGAACTGACCAGAAAAATCAAAACGCCGCTCAACCCCAAGGCGGCACTGATTGCTTATGCCTCGGAGAATGACAGGAACTTTTTCCTTGAAATCCGTGAAATTGACGACCGGGGAAACATGACGGAAGGAAGACCGGTAACCCTGGAATTCATGAACACGCTCGTGAAGGGATACTCGGAAAGACACAGCACCACTCCATACGGGAAGATACCCGACAACTTGTTGTATTGCGACCCGCGCAAGGGCAGCGAGAGATACGTGTGGTACAACCCTCCGCACAAGAGGATGATGTTCTTCAGCCCCGCGCTCAAAATAGAAAACGCGGAATATTACCTGCCGGGAGTGATCTATGAGGCCGGAGAACACGGAATGAGAATCTATGCCTACAAGGAAAATGTTCCCGGACCGGATACCGTGCTGTATGCCGCGCCATTCTTCAACGTGACAGGTTCCAGCGTATGTCTGGGAAACGCCAGGATAGATCTGCCGAAGGACCTGACCTATGAGAAGCTGCTGCAGTACTGGGAAAGGAAATTCTGGCTGACGGAATTCTCCCACCTGGGAGGGAACGGGAACCCGACAAAATCAAACCTCGTGCTGGTGACAAAGGCGGCACGGGACAGGGACTTCAACCTCGACGAACTGAAGCAACTGAACAACATGAAACTTAAAGACATACTGAAATGAAAAGAGTACACTACATCGACAACTATCTCATAAACCCGCAGCATCCGGTAACGGTAAACCTTATCGGAGCGGGAGGAACAGGCTCGCAGGTGCTTACCTGCCTGGCCAGGCTTGACACGGCACTGAGGGGACTGGGACATCCCGGACTGTTCATAACTGTGTATGATTCCGACATCGTAACGGAGGCCAATATCGGGCGGCAGCTCTTCAGCCCCTCGGACATCGGCCTGAACAAGGCACAATGTCTTGTCACACGCATGAACAACTTCTTCGGCAACGACTGGAAGGCGGTACCGGACATCTATCCGGCAGCTCTGAAGGACGCCAGACGGGACAATCTGGCCAACATAACGATTACCTGCACGGACAACATAAAGTCCCGTCTCGATCTGTGGAACATACTGAAAGCCGTGCCGGTTTCAGAATACAGAAGCCACGAGACCCCCCTGTACTGGATGGACTTCGGCAACACACAAGATACGGGACAGGTCATCCTCGGAACCGTACCGAAGAAAATCAAACAACCGGCATCCAAGCTGTACGAAACGGTAGAATCGCTGAAGGTGATCACACGATATGTCAAATACGCGAGAGTGAAGGAAAAGGATTCCGGACCGAGCTGCTCACTGGCGGAGGCCCTGGAAAAGCAGGACCTGTTCATCAACTCCACATTGGCACAGCTCGGCTGCAACATCCTGTGGAAAATGTTCCGCAACGGTATGATCGAGTATCACGGGCTGTACCTGAACCTCTCCACCATGAAAGTGAATCCTATCGGGGTGTGACAATATCATGCCCCGATTACATCTATTCAATCCTGTTTCCGCTATGGTCAATGTAGTACCAGTCATCACTTTCCCAATACCAGTGCTCGCCGCCGGAGCCTGCCACCTCTTTCCGTTCCCCCGAATCGGTGACTTTCGCCTTGCCACCCTCGAATGGATAGCCGAAGGCAAAACGGGGACGGATGACGGTCTTGCCTGTCTCGTCAGCGTAACCGATACGTCCTTTCCGGTCCACTATGCGGTACAGTCCTTCACTTACATAGTCGTCTCCGTTGTCATATTGAAACGCTGCATAATGTCTTGCACTGCCGCAACTGCACAGCAGCAATACGGCACTCAGATAAATGATAATCTTGTTCATGATACAGGTTGTTTTCATTTGATAATCTGTTTTTGTTAATGTCAAGGCAGCAGGAACTGCATGTTGAAACGGCAGAACAGCCTGTATGCCGCATATCCGGCAAGCAGGGTGATACCTGTAAAAATCCAAAATATGGTTCTGCGCCTCTTCTTCTCTGAATTTTCCATCCGGTCAAACTCCGCCTTCAACCTTTCATAGCGGCTTTCCTTGTAGATCCGTCCGTTTACCAGAATTAATATGACAAACGGAACAAGGATATAGCCCAATATCCCCTTTGACTTGTGGAGAATATACAGATGCCATGCAGTCTGACTGTCAAGACAGTTGAGTATGACAGCCGTGAACAGCACGACATAGACATACTGCATAACTGTAACAGTCGCAAAGGTACGGTGCGGCAGGCCATGTTTGGTCGAATACCATGACCAATAGAAGATATTGTCCCAGAATGAGATTCGGGGAGGTTTGATGAAGGGCTTTTGTTTGTATGCTTCCTTTCTTTCCTGATTATATTTATGCCTTCTTTTCTCCATATTCCATTCAGTGATACCAAGTAAAAAGCCAGAAAACTACACACAAATCAATCAGCCACAGACCAAGCGGCAATAGTAACTGAAGCCAGAAATAGTTTTTATCCTTTCTTTCAGGATACCGGCGGTAATAGGCTTGTTCTCTCGCTTTAGTGAAATGTTTCTTTTCTATCCTGGAATATAACTCTACCTCTCCCCAAAAACTACCGACAAACAACACCATCGACAACCACATCGGTAATGCTTCTGCCAAGAATATCAAGAAAAGGAATGGAGGAAAGAAACCGAAAACGAAAAAACAGACAGCTTCCAACGGCATAAACCACCTGTTGTGTATGCGGCGTATGTGGCCTGCATAATACAGATGGTCTATTATACTGAACTTATATTTCCGTTTGAAAGCCATAGCTGATCCTCATTTTACAAAACCTGTTCTCCACATGGATCCATATTGTCTTCAGTTGTCATGTGACAACTCGATATACCAGTCTCCCTTAATCCTCTTGTACAGGGTCGTGTCATTATAACTTTTCCGGTATATCTCATTCAGTTCACCGTTTTCTGTCATTCGTATTGCCGAACGGTCTTTCAGCCCCGGGTCATAGACAAAGTCCTTGCTTGTTCCGCCGACAGAGTAACCATGCGAAAAGTACGGGATGGTGAAACTGGTATATGTCGTATCATGCCCGTACCAGCCGGATTCCGTCATTGTCTCCTTCTTTGCCTCTTTCCCGAAATAGAACACCCGCTCACAATCGACTGCCGCCAACAGCGAATCCAACGTCTGTCGGTCTTCCGTACTGATTCCTCTCAGGCAGGCGGTATCTTCCTGCATGTTGTACGGGGGATAGTACATGCCGTAAGGACAGCGGGCAATGATCTCCCGGATCCCATTGAAAGCCGCTTCGTTCGCATTGAAGTGACGGATCATCTCCGCATCGGATGGCGGCACGGGAACACTGCAGCCGGCAATTATCAGGTTGGCAACACACAAAAATGCCGATATGTATTTCAGAAACATTCCATTCATATAGGACAAAAGTAACGAAATCGGTTGATTGTCATGCAATAATGTGGAAGAAAATGTATCTTTACAGCCGGATTATGGCTGAATGTCATGGCTGTTCTGAAATGGATTGACTATATATGGTTTGTCGGGGAGTCCTTTCACAGACGGGAAAAGGCTCCGGGCGACGGTGCTGCATTAATTATGTGGTGCTGGTATCTCGATGCGGTCATGATATTGTCGACCCTGTTCCATCGGATTGCAGGCGGTTTGATATTCTATTTGGTCATTATCCCTGTTCTGCTGGCTGCGCCTTTCCTTTTCTGCCGTTTCAGGTACACGGCAAAGCGTCAGGATGAGATCTTCGCAAGGCATTCCCGCAAAAAGACGGGAAGGCGGTTATTGGCGATATGGGCTGCGATAGTCGGCATATTCTGCCTTGAGGTGCTGTTGATGGTACTTTCCGGACTATGGAGTATTGAATCTCACCCGTAAACAACCCGATGTTTCACCACCTCAAGTTCAAAAGCCACAAAGGCATGAAGAAGAAGAAAATGATTGTACAATCAGCAGTAGAAACCACAATAAAGACACAGCCAGTAACAGAGAATCATAATCAGCGTCAAAACAGCATGTATCAGCAGGATTTTTCCGCTGTACCGGAGCCGATAACCGGCGGACGCAATTATCCCTACAATGTCCCAGACTATCGCCAACAGGCAGGCAAGGGCATAGTTTTCGTGAGACTCGTAGGTCCATCCCAGCCCTTCACCTCCTATGGGGTAAAGTTCGGGATGCTTTGTGAACTGCACATAATCACTGGTATTCACCAGTAACAGCAAGAGGCAGCATAGTCCCCACAATATCCTTAATGCCAAACGTATTTTCATTTTATTTTCGTAACATGGTTCAGAACTCCTGATCCGGTTCCCATGCGCAGGAATCTATTGGCACCAGCCTGTTCCCGCATAGTTCATACCAGCAGGTCAGATAGTTGCTTGCCGCACCTGTACTGTCTCTTCCGGAAACCCATGTGCATTCGGCAAACTTCCGTGTGCCGTCCCTGATTTCATCAATGGTGGCATGGTTCAACAACCTTGCACGGACCCCTCCGTCCATATCCCCCTTTGTTGCCCGTACCTGCATCGCATAGACCGGTTGCCCGTATCGGGTCGTGCGTTCGTCTTGGTCGATCTGACGCTGCAAGGCTTCATTGGGTGCTTCCTGACGGGCTCCTATCTTGAAATGCAGTGAAAGATAATCCCTGTAACTTTGTGGTACTTCGACCTGCTCTTTCTCCGCAGGAACTGTATTCTCCGAGGCCGTGGGAAACGCCATGTTCACAACTACCACTATTGCTACGATAACCGCCCAATAGACCGCTAACGCCCGTTTCCAGTAACGGGGACGCTTACGAAGTTCCTGACGGACTTCCTTGCATATCTTCTTATCGTCAAAAAATCCCAAAGGGATGGCCGACAGCAGCACCGCCAGGCCCACCAGACCGTAGAAGACAATCTTTTGCGGCACGTTTACCAGATGCACGTACCCGTCTTGTCCCCTTGCTGCCAGGAATGTGCCAGCCAACAGGACATATTCCGGGATGATGCTCAGGCAATATACTCCGGCAGCTAACGCCTTGTGCTTCCTCTTATTGTTCCATTCCGTGAAATGCGCATAAGGAATTTTATGCAGCATCACCAACATGCGGAAAAATCGGCTGAATATGTTCTTTCCTTCTGTCATTTGAGTATTTCATTTATCCATTTCAGTGCTGTTACTAATAAAACCATTGCGGGAATACCCAGTAAATAGAGAGAGAAAAAGAACAAGTTACGTCGGAAAGGACTGAACTTACAGCCCGCATAATGCTGCATGACCGCTTTCCGCCGGGAAGGCGGGTATATTTTGCCGAACAAGCGGTCTGTCATGATGACAGAAACGGAAAACACGATTACAAGAATGACTCCAAACACCTCGTATGCCAAGTCATGAAGGAAAAGACCGGCTATGGCCAGAAGCGGTATGAATATAAAAAGCACGATACAGGCCCACAGCATATCACTTCCTTTGGGCTGTTTGAAATTGACCTTGTGATAATTCTCCCATGTTATTTCTCCCAACCAGAACAGATAGTCGAAGAAATAATATCGCCGTCGGCATTCTTGCTCTTTATATTTCTGCTTTCTCATTTTTTATTATGGACAAAACACTAATGTTCGGTGGCTAACCGACCTTTCAGGGGAGGTTGAGCCGCTTGTTAACAACCAACCTTTATTTATTTCTTACCTCATCTAACCATTTTTTTATTATTTTTTCAGAAGGTGTCTTTAGTGTCCTATCTGTATATAAAATGAACTTCTGACTAAACGGGAAAAAGTATTTTTCTCCTTCTGGAGTTAAATCTCTTCGCCTAAATTCGAACTTTATGATTCTACCTTTTGTGTCTATTGGAGGCTCTTTTAGAAAGCCATTTTCCCAAGAAGAAGATAATAAGACAACAAAATCATCATATGCCCTTTCTATATCGTTCATGAAACCTTTATTGAAAGAAAATATACAGGAAAAATCATAAAATAAATCCTGCCAAGCATAGAACTTATCATAAGTGGCCTTAAATAAAGAACAAAGCAATTCTTGATTAGTAGTGTCTTCTACCAATATAAAATCCGCTTCTCCGGCTGGGTTTTTATATGGACGACAAACTTTTGCATCAGGCAACAACTCTTTCGCTTTATCGGTAAGAAAAAGATAACATTGATTCTGATACAAAACACCTATTTTCTTTCCATTTATTTGGAGTATATACTCTCCAAAGATTGGTTCACATGAAACATTAATTATACTTCGTGTTTGTTTCTGAATAAAATCTGCAAACTTTTTTGTTGTCATATCTTTTTCACTTTATGGCTGTTAATGTTCGGCAGCTAATCGCCATTTCTGGCGATTAAGGTGTGTGTTATCAATCTTTGCCTGCGAATAAGGAATCTGGTATCCTACCAGTATATTCATTCGAGCTTGGCACTTCTTCATCTTCATATTCAGATGTTAAACTATGTACGAACCCTTTTGATAGGACCTTTTCTTCAATGAATTTCAGCACTTTGGGGGTTCCTTCATTTATGTCAGAATCGGGAACGTGTTCAAGGTCTGTATAACTATCATAGTAGTAATCTGGACTTAATAGCCAATATACCATTCGTGCAGTATGTATATCACAGCATGGATGGCTTATACACTGCATAATAGTCCAATTGCCATCATCGTAGTTATAGCTCTCCAGTAAATAATGTAATTCTTCTGAATTGTGAATTGATGTTATTTGCCTTGATATTTCATTGGCAAATTCTTCCATTCCAATTTTTCGCTGGCGTGAGTATGCCTTAAAAAATTCTTCATTTTCGCAATCTTTCATACTCTTTTCAAAGTCGGATTGATCCATTGAAAAATAGTAATCATCTCCAGCGCAAACTGCCCATTCTCTCAATGTGTCCAACTCTTGTTTCCGTTTCTCACTTAAATTTTCGTACATAGTATTATAATTTAATTTTGATTGATAATGTTTGGCGGATAACCGACTTTTAAGTGAGGTTTATCCGTATGTTACTAACACCTTTTTTTGTTAATGTCTTTTTCCAAATCGTCTTTAGTTTTCCATATATTCCCACATTCGCCACATCCCCAAAATTGTTCTTCTTTATCATCAATATAGCAAACAACTCCATCATGGCAGATGGGGCATTCTATTACCTCTTGATTATTATCTTTCTTATCTGCATCTTTTTGGGGTACTTTCGATAACAAATCACTTGGATTTATTGGAACATTTTGATAGCATTCAGGGCACTTTATGAAAACTAATCTCATATTCTTTTTTATAGCAGATTCAACTAACGACTTCTGTTCATAATTTGCATTAAAAGTCTTCTGACAATTTGGACATCTTATAATCATATTCATTAATTTATGTTAGTAATGTTTGGTGGCTAACCGACCTTTTCAGGGGAGGTTAAGCCACTTGTTACCGATAAGTTTATGAACATTGCCAGAAACCAGCGATTATTTCGCCTGTAATGTTGTGCTTGTATAAATATAGGGCACCATACATAAAACATAAATATATAATTCATCCCGTCTCTATAGCCTTCTTCATCAATCTGCAAAAAGAATGAATACCCGTCTTCTTCCAATTTCTTGAAATAATAATATTTGGGTTGAATAAATCGTGGTTCCCCTCCAATTTTTATAAATTGAAAGTCACTGTCTTGTGAGTAATAATAATTACTAATAGAATTAACAGATAGCTCTTTGATACATTTTTCAGAATTATTACTCATGTCCGAATATTCATGTTCAATAACTTTCACTGCTATTGAAGGATAAATGTTATTCTCCAGTAATGTGTCAAAATCACCATGTATAAAAATAGATAGCATCCTATTTTCTTTTTCAGGATGCACCAATGTTGCATAAAACAAATATCCGTCAGGAATACTGTTCTCTACTATCTGTGGAGGATTCCCTCCAATTCTTCCCTTTACTTTATTATCAAAAGGAATACATTTTGCATATTGTTCGTTCATAATTTTATGTTTTAATAATTATCGGTAATGTTCGGCAGCTAATCGCCATTTCTGGCGATTAAGGTGTGTATTATGAACTTACTTTCTTATTTCTTGTGATTTCTGATAATTTTGATAGCGAATGTTTAGAAGATCTTTCCATTCTTTACTTGGACAAGTATTTATTAACTGGATATATTTATCACCTTTCTCAAAAAGTATGATAGATTCTACCAACTTTAATAAATCCCAATGTAAATCATAAAAAGAGTGCTCAGGAAAAAGTTGTACCAATACTTCAGCTTCATCAAAAGATATGGGAAGTTGTATTTGCCCTAATAAGTCATCATAAGAACGTATAACTTCAATAATCTCATCTGTGTCATTGACGCTTTCATTAGGCATACGACCCAAATCTTTCAACTGTAAAATTTCAGTTCTCATATATTGTTTCTGTTGAGTTCATAATGTTTGGTGAATATCTGACTATTAGAGCAGTTCATTCACTTATTATCGTTTGATTTATTTTTCTTCGCAAAGTATATTTCATTATATAAATTACCTCCAATTACAATGTCTGGTCTTAGTTTACGCAATTCTTTCAAAGCGGGAACTTTAAATGGTGAGCCACACCAAAAGACTCTTTCAAGGGATTTACTTTGTAAGATTGGTGAATAATCATTGTCTTTAACTTTAACTTGACTAAGACCTAAATATATAAGTTTTGGAAGTTCTTCAATACCTCTAATTGTTTCAATTCCGCCTACTCGCGTATAGCTAAGAGCTACTAAATTAATCAATTCCGGAATCTTAAAATGTTTCTTTACTTGAGGTAAGGAATAAAGGGTTATGTTTTCAAGCATCTGCAAATCTCCAATACTTGATATATCTTGAAGAAAACGGCAATAATATAATGAAATTCTACGTAGATTGCTTAAACAGGCAATACCAAACAATGAAGTGAGACTACAAAAAGCAATCTCAAGACATTCAATCTTTTCAGGATTGATGATCTTTGCGAAATCAACACCTTCTTTTTCGTATCGAAGAGTTTTTAATTTATTGTCATTTATCAGTTGATCAAATACTTCCATATATATATTCTTAGTTGAACGATAATGTTTGGCGGCTAACCTACCTTTTCGGGGAGGTTAAGCCGCTTGTTATTCACTCATTTTATCATTTCTGGAAGTTGACCAACATTGTGTCGATTGTTCCAAACAAATCTGTAATCTTCTAATTTATATAATTCAGGACGATTAAAATTTTGCATCACATAATCTTTCCCATCTGTAGTTAATATTATACTATTTTGATAACAAAATTCGTTAAGAAAAAAAATATTTTGCTTGTCATTGTAATTCTTTAATTGCATATCAGGATAAAGGAAATAGTTATATTTATTACATCCAATTGCTCTTTTTTTATTTTCTATATGGAAGTCAAACTTATTATCATCAAACTCACAAATCCTTATTACGAAAAATTTTTTATCAATAAATTCTTTCCCATCTTTTCCAAATACTTTCAATTCAGTTGCCTCAAATCGGCCATAAAGTTGATTGCTAATCATAAAGTTTAAAAAACTTTCAGATACGATTTTTAATTTATAATTTTGAGGAAACCAATCAAATGATGGCTGCACTTTTGATTTGATATGCAAATACAAAATTTCAGGCATTTTAAATCGTGTATCATATGTTGGAAATCCATCTTTAGGTGGATAATACATTACCCAATCTCCTAAAATAGGTACTTGTTTTTTAGGACAGTACTTATCCGAAAGCCAATAATCTTCATATAAAGGAAACAACTTGGACTCTTGAGCCCGCGCTGTATAAAACCAGATAAAAAGTTCTTGCTTATTCATAATATTTACTTTAAGAGTGAATAATGTTATGCTATCAGCCGATTTGGCTGTTATTTTTTCTAAGTATCATATCTATTCCTCTTCTGTCAACAGGTCATCCAACGGGCTTTTGATATTGCTTTTGAATGTATCAGCTATATGTACATATCTTTCCGTTGTCTTAATGTTGTTATGTCCCATAAGCTCCTTTACAATCTTAATGTCAGTGCCTTGCTCCAGTAGATGCGTGGCAAAGGAATGACGTAACAGGTGAGGATAAATACGTTTCGTTATACCGGCTTCAAGTGCGGCAGCCTTCAAACGTTTAGATATGATGCTTTCCGTGAAAGGCTCTCCCGGCCTGCGTTCAAAGAACCACACTTTCGGTCTGTACAGACGATTGTATTCTGCCAACTTCTTCATCAATGGTTTGGACAGCAGGGTATAGCGGTCTTTCCTGCCTTTTCCCTGTCGCACCCGGATCATAAAACGTGACTCACTGATGTCTCCGGGTTTCAAATTCAAAAGTTCACTGATTCTCAACCCGGCGGAATAAAGTATGGAAAACACACAGAAGAAGCGCAGGTCTTTCGCTGTCACATCAAGTATCTTTTTTATCTCTTCCTTGCTTAACACGTCGGGCAGTGTCTTTTCCCGTTTTGCACGGTTCACTTTGTAGCATCGGCGTTCCTGCCCGAGTACCTTCTCATAATAAAACTTGATGGCATTGATTCTCTGGTTCTGCTGGCAAGATGATATGTTTTTCTCGTGAATAAGGTAAAGCAGATAGTCATTTATCTCACCGGAAGTGATCGTCCCGATATCACGACCTTTGAAATGTTGCTGGAAATCCCGGAAATAGGATGTATAAACTCTGACAGTATGTCCGCTATACCGCACCTGCTCCAATTTCTCCAGATAACCTTCCGGAAGAGGCGGACAGCTGTCTTCCTGTTTCCTGGGCCCCAGCTCCCTGATGGAGGAATAGTCGATAAAAGCCATCTTTACATAACGGTCAAAGAACTCCGCAAGCACAAAGTGCTCTTCCGGCAAATAGGCTTTGCCGCCCACAAGTTGAATGCCTTCCTCTTTAGACAAAGGTATCCGCAGGCTGTCATCATCAAAGGCTGCCTCTATGAACTTCCTGCCATACCTGACGGTCGGCGTAAGTTTGATTCTGGGCTTGTTCTGGTATATGTCCATATCAATTCTTTTTTAATTACTGTTTTGGACAATGTTTCCTCTATTAAATAGAGTTACGCAAGATAGGTATTTTTCCCTGATTTTTTGGTACTTTTGTCTGTTAATAAACGATAAACGCAAATCTCGCCTGGGACTTTACAGGCAAAGATGCGCCTCCATTCAATAGACGTGCACATACTGTACTTTCCCGTCAAGCAGTTCCACACAGCGGTCGTCGGAAAAGCGCAAAGTCTCCAGAGTCCTGCCTTCCTTTTTGACTTCCGATTTGTGGTATGGTTCACCCCATGCGGAGATGACCATTTCCCTCGTCATGCCGGTATCGACCTTGCGGAAGGCAATCAGCTTCCCGTATTTCTTGCCGTACCGTTTTTCCAGCTGGCCGATACGTGCAGTGCTTACAAACTCATACACCTCGTCACCGCCTATAGGAAATGCTTCCACTCGTACACCGTCAGCATCCTCCATCAGCAGAAACGCCCCGTCACTGTTCATCTTCAGGCCGACGTCCACACAACGGTACTCCGCACCTTCAGCCGGGGTGATGACCTGACCGTCCTCGGTCTCCACGGCCTTGGCAAGCGACAGGAATGTCTGCCCGACAAAGCGTTTCAGTTTCTCATAATACCCTAAACAGGTCATGCTCAGCGGATACTTGAACGGGTTATAATACATCTCATCGCCGCTTTCTTTTTCACGAAGCAGCAGGCAGCATCCTGCCGACAGGTAGTCTGTCTTGGTCCAGACCTTCACTACCTCGTAATATTTTCCGACTACCTCTTTAGCGGGGGTCGAACTGATATTGACCGCCTTGTACACCGTCCGGTCATCCCCGGCAAGGAAGTTGGATGTGTAGAAGGCATCCCAGTAGCCGTCCCCGTCATTTCTCGCCCCATGCATGTACAGGGTCTGTCCCGGAAGGGAAGCGAAACTCCGCTTCTCCACGTTCGTCAGGCTGTCATAGGGAAGGGCATTTGTCACCGTGTACTCTTTCAGTCCATCGCTCTTGGGAACGATGTTAAGCTGTGCCTGGGCATACATCGCCGTACACAGGAAGAAGATCATAATTGGAATTGTTTTCATACTCAATCTCTTTTTTATGTTTACAGGTTTCATCTGAGGAAAGAATGTTCAGCTACTTGCCGGAAATAGAGAACAGAAACAAAGCCAGTCCTATCCCGACGGCAAGGATCACCCCCAGCCAGAAACGGAAAGCCTTTGGTCCGAGTGTTTCCAGCCAGAAATTCCCGCCCCAGCTGCCCGGACGTGTATAGGTCCACTTCCATCCGCAGATTATACCCAAAAGCCACAGCAGCAGTATTGCCGCCACTATCAAATAACCGTACCTCGGGCTTGTCTGAAGCAACTGCGGGAAACCGGTTATGAATTCTTTGACCTTTTCCAACCATTCCATAATAATACTTTTAAGAAAACAACGGCATCTGCCGTTTGCAAATTTAACGAAAAGTGCACAGAATCAAAAAGTTTCGGTAACCTTTATTTGTTCTGTCATACAGGAAATTATAATTTTGCACAGAAACTTACGAATTATGGAATACATACTTATAGAATCTCTTAAACACGACTCATTCCGGACACAATGGGAGGAATGGGTACTCGAACTTGCCGAAGCTGTCCGACAGACAGATATCCGTATTCCACGGACTTGGACCATCCTGAAACCTTTGTCTGAGAACATACCGGCCATGATATGGCTGACAGAAAAACTGAGAAAACTACAGTCGGACCCTTCGCTTGAAAACAAGACTGAAACCGCGCTATACATACTGGCAAGTTTCTGTCGGAACAACAGAGTGCTCGGTTACGTAATTGACACCTACATGTACCAATACAAAAACCATAATGCCCACGGCCTGTTGGTTTGCGCTAAAATTCTTCATACAATAAGCCCGGAAGAAGAATATCCGCACCTGAACTTCCTGTATAACCTTATGGCCGGAAATGTCATCAGCGAATTCAAACGGCACATGAAAACAAACGATTCTTTCATGACCGAATCCGATTTCCGTCTTGCAGAAAAATATATCCCGGATTTCAAGGGAGCAGGTTTCAGAGAAGCAGTCCTTTTACGGGTTACAGCAAATATGACCGGAGAGGAGCTCGCGAAAAAATGCCACATGTCGAATACCGTATTCCGGGAACGGTTCAAGCATGAATTCGGCATGAACGTATCACAATGGCTACGTGAAAGGAAGAAAAAGAGAATAGCAGGAATGCTAAAAAATCCGGCGATACCGTTATATCGGGTAGCGGAAAACAACGGCTTCAAGTCAGAGTCAACCTTCTCCGACTATTGCAAACGGAATTTTAACAAAACTCCCTTGCAGTTAAGAAAAGAACTGCTTGCCGACACAGTCCGATAAAAATCAGAAAAAATCCGTTAGTAATCAGAACATCACTTCATCGTCACCTCCGTAACTTTGTAAAAATCACGATACAAGGTTATGGAAACGAAAAAAGAAAATCCAATAAAACCTTCGGGTTCCCTGCTAATAAAAATATTTGCCGGTTACACTATCCTGGCACTGCTGGTTATAGGAATCATCGCTGCTTTATGGCATGAAAAAAAGGTTTTTGCGGAAGCAGAAGCGGAAGAGAACGCAATGCTTGCACAACGGGAACTGACCAGCAGGACATTCAAAGCGCTTGTATCACTCTTCCTGGACAACGAATCGGCATATCTGCGTGACATATCGGACCAAAAAGAGTACAATGAAAAAGAGAACAGGGTCTTCTTCATGCTTGATGAACTGAGAAAAGTATATACCGACTCCCTTCAGCAGGCACGCATTGATACAGTCGAGTTCCTGCTCAATCAAAAGCATGACCATATCCGTTCTTTGAAGAATATCCCTTCCGTACTCACACAGATGGACAGTATCCTCTCAAGTCAACTTCCGGCACTGGAAAGAAAAATGACTTCTTCCGCTACAATATTACATACGGAACCGCCGAAACCTGAAAAGAAAAATTTTCTGAGCCGCCTTTTTTCCCGGAAAAGGAAACAGAAAGAAACAGAAACATCAGTACAGCAAAAAGCCGGACAAACCGATAACGCCCATAACATCCGAAAGTTCGGGGATGAAATGTACGAGATACTGGAAAAGCAAAACCGGCTTTTTGAATCACTCGCGGACTCTCTTGAGCATAAGAACCATATTCTCAACCGGAACATCTCCAGACTGATCAATGAATTGGAAAAAGACGCCCTGGAGCGTACTGCAGAACGGCATCAAAGGGTTTCTGAACTTAGGGAAGAAGCATTCGACACAATATGTATCATATCATCAGCAGCCTTATTGTGCGCCTTGTTCCTATCCATATTCATAACCAGGGATATACACAGAAAACACCGCAAGAGAAAAGAACTTGAGGACTCAGACCAGCATAACCGTAAAATGCTGGAGATACGCAAAAAGATTATCATCACGCTCTCTCATGACATTCGGGGACCCCTGAATGCCATCCGGGGAAGTGCAGAACTGGCAATGGATACCAAAGACAGAAAACGGCGAAATTCCTATCTGAACAACATCCTGAGCTCTACTGGACATATCATGCGGCTGGTAAACAGCCTTCTGGACCTGTCACGCCTGAATGAGGCCAAGGAAACTCTAAATGAAATTCCATTCCGCTTGAATACCTTCCTTTCAGACATCGAAAAAGAATATGGACGCATCGCCAACGACAAGGGAATAATGCTATCCGGAGACTTTATCGGAACCGACTTTACCGTTACCGGCGATGCGGATCGCATAGAGCAGATAATCAGCAACCTGCTGTCCAATGCCATAAAATTTACAGAATCCGGTTCTATTGGATTCTTTGCCATATTCAGAAACGATATTCTGACAGTAACAGTCAGGGATACAGGTATCGGCATGAGCGAAGAAACCTTAAAACGCATATTTTCTCCATTTGAAAGGGCAGCAGTAGAGATTTGTCCTGAAGGTTTCGGACTTGGCCTCTCCATTACAAAAGGACTCGTAACCTTACTGAAAGGAAATATCTCCGTGGAAAGCAAAATCGGAGAAGGCAGTACATTCAAGGTGAGCATTCCGCTGAAAGAAACATCAGAAACAATTGAGGAAAAATGCACAACGCTTCCAGATCCGGCAAAAAGACTTCCACACCGTATCATAGTCGTGGAAGACGATCCTGTCCAGATGGAAATAACACGCGACATCCTGGAAAGGAATGGAGTCAGTTGTCATGCCTGCCAAAATGTAAAAGAAGTGGTCTGTCTTTTGAGAAAAGAGGATTATGATCTAATACTTACAGATATACAAATGCCGAGAACCAACGGCTTCAGTCTGCTCAATCTGCTGCGCAACTCCAATATTGGCAGTTCACGAAGCATTCCGATAGCTGCCATGACTGCAAGAGGAGATGAAGAGAAGGAGAATTTCATCAAGGCTGGTTTCACCGGATGTATCCATAAGCCTTTTTCAAGCCCGGAACTGCTTCTGTTCCTGTCCTCTATTATGGAAAAGATGAACAAGCCTGAATCACAATCAATAGATTTCAGGCCGCTCATATCGGATTCCGGAAACAAACGCAAGGTATTGACAATGCTTGTAAAAGAATCCGAAGCGAACAAGGAAGAACTTGTGGAAGCAATAAGAAATAAGGATAGAATGCGGATAAAGGAGATAATACACCGGATGTTTCCCATGTGGGAAATGCTCGGAATTGCAGAAGAATTGCAAGAATACAGAAACCTTGTCCACGATGACAGCTCCGGAGATCAGATCATGAAAGAATGGACCTTGAAAATAACAGCCAGCCTTGACAGACTTGTCTCGGCAGCAGAAAATGAGATATACAGTTTAATCAGACAGGAAAATGAAAAGGAAAATACTGATAGTTGAAGATAACGTAGCCTTGTCCCAACTGCAAAGGGACTGGCTTGAACGTTGCGGCTATGCTGTCACAACCGCCATGGATGAACCTGCGGCAAAAAGAGTACTGAAAGCCGAAAATATTGCCCTGATTCTTTCAGATGTAAGACTGCCTCAAGGAAATGGCATAGAACTGCTTGAATGGATAAACCGGGAACACATTCATATTCCATTTGTGGTGATGACCGAATACGCTTCCTATCCTGACGCGGTGCGTGCGATCAAACTCGGAGCAAAGGACTATCTGGTCAAACCGGTTCACAGGGAACAACTCCTTGAACTTGTGGATACATTCCTCAAGCACATGTCCGCTGTCTGGAACGGTGAAAAGCATCTGTTCAAAAGGACAAGCGCACAAGCCGTAAAATGTGAAAAACAGGCAAAACTGGTCGCTCCATCCGATATGTCGGTACTGATATTGGGGGAAAACGGTACCGGTAAGGAATCGGTTGCGAGGATGATACATAACTACAGCGACAGGCATGAAGCTCCGTTTGTCGCGGTAAACTGCGGAGCCATTCCCGGGGAGCTCGCGGCTTCACTTCTGTTCGGTCATGCAAAAGGGGCATTCACCGGAGCTGATACAGCCAGACAGGGATATTTCGACCTTGCAAAAGGAGGGACACTGTTCCTGGATGAAATAGGGACGCTGCCTTATTCCGTACAATCTGTCCTTTTAAGAGTCTTGCAGGAAAACACGTACATACCTGTAGGGGACAGCAAGGAAAGACATGCGGATGTAAGAATAGTTGCGGCCACGAACGAGGATATTCCCAAAGCCATAGCGGAAAGACGCTTCCGTGAAGACCTTTATCACAGACTGGGAGAATTTGAGATAACGCAACCTCCATTACGCCAGTGTCCCGAAGACATTCTGCCACTCGCGGAATTTTTCAGGAAAGAATCTTCCACCAAACTGAGAAGGGATACTGAAGGATTTTCCATAGAAGCCCAGCAGCTTCTCCTTTCCTACGAATGGCCGGGGAACATCAGGGAGTTGCAGAACAAGATAAAAAGGGCCGTGCTGCTGACAGAAAAACCGGTCATCGAACCGGAGTGCATGGATATCAGCATCAATACGAATACCGTATCTGCAAATTCTGTCTATTATGATGGCATGACAGAAGAAAAACTGTCCATCATCAAGGCTCTTAAAGCCACAGGCGGCCACCGGAAAAAAGCGGCAGAACTGCTCGGCATCAATCCTGCTACATTGTACCGTAAGATGAACAAATATGAGCTGAAATGAATATTTTTTGCAGTGAATTGCCTGTAATTCCGGCAAAATGACTAATTTTGTAACAGACTGGTCTATTGGCCATGTCTGTATTTTGAAATAAAATATGACGACGCCGCAAAGCGGCTGTCGCCTATTATACATAAGTCGCAAGACGTCTCGGACGGGAATCTGACAAATTCGAAAATACAGAGACTTTTGCGTGCAGCTTATGCTATGCCTAAAAATAGCGTGAGCTCATGCAAGTTTCTGTATTGGGCTTTGTCAGAGCCTCCGTCCGAAACAGCGTGAGTTTCACGCTTTTATTTATAACAGATAGAGGTATGGCAAAAGTTCAGATCGTATTCGCAATGACCATTGACGGTTACTTCCCGGATGATGACAGGCTGATGGAATGGATAAGAGAAGACAGGAACGGATTCCTTCTCTGGAAACAGCACGGCACATTTTCCATAGCTCCTGACTACCCGATGGTCGATCTTATCTGTTTCAAGGATACCACTTCCTCTGATTCCATATTCCAGGCAATAATATCCGAACGTGAAGATACGGAAATATTACGCAGACTGTCTGTATATCACCTTCCCGACGAAATTGTCATCTATATGCTGCCTGTAATTTCCGGCCATGGAATACGAATATCTGATTTTCTTGATTCCTGCTCCTGGAATCTGCACTCCTCAAAAAGTTTCCGTAACGGTATTTGCCGTCTTATATATCGCAAAACATTGCAATAGCTTCTCGCAACTGCAATGTTTCTGCAACGTTACCCAAACATGTCTTTTTGAATTTCTATTTTTTATCTCACTGTAATCCAGTGGGATATATTTTTATGTGGGTGTGTCTTGCTGCATTGGTCCATGTTTTGGCCTATATCATAATGAAACCTGTTGCGCAACACGGTGTAAAAAATGGAATTATTACACTAAAAACAGAATTCATTATGATACAGATAGACAGGGAGACATTCCAGATGATGCTCCATCAGATAATGGAACGGTTTGACAGGATAGATGACAGACTGAACCGCATGAACAGGCAGACGGCCGCCCTTGAAGGTGACAAGCTGCTTGACAACCAGGATATGTGCGAACTCCTTGGTGTTACCAAGCGTACCCTTGCACGCTACCGCCAGAAGAAGCTCGTCACATACTACATGATTGACGGACGTACCTATTACAAAGCTTCGGAAGTCCAGGACTTCCTGAACAAAAAGGGAAAGGTGCTGCCTGCGAAAATAAAAAAGGAACTCGGTCTTCAATCCTAATAAAATGACGGTATGGAAATTATATGTATGGAAAAACAGACCTTTGACGAATTGGTTGTCCGCCTCAGCCTGATTGAGAAAAAAGTCATCGGTCTATGTAGTCAGACCAAAGACGCGGGACTGAAAAAATGGATGGACAATCAGGATGTATGCGGGGTTCTCCGAATATCCAAGAAAACACTTCAGGTATATCGCGAGAAAGGACTGTTGCCTTTCACCCGGATCAAGAACAAGTTCTTCTACAAACCGGAAGATGTACAAAGCATGTTGGAATCAAGTTATCACCCACAAAAAAGAAAGCCATGAGTTACGATCTTATAAACAGAAAAGACCAGCGGATTGATACTATTTTCAAAGGGCTGGAAAACATGGAGCGCATGATAGACGCAATACGGACGGCTCCAAGGCCCGCATTTCACGGTGATTATTTCCTCACGGACGAGGAACTTTCAAAGCTGTTGAAAGTAAGCCGGCGTACCTTGCAGGAATACCGGACCCTCGGTGTGATACCTTACTATCTTGTGCAGGGAAAAGCCCTTTACAAAGAGTCAGACATACAAAAAGTTCTTGATGACGCTTATAAAAGATGCAGGGAAGAACAGCGATGGGTATGAAGCAAAAGTAAAAGAAACGGCCTCTTTACAAGGTCGTTTCTTTGTTGTCGGACAATTGGTATCCGAATCTCCTTCTTCGTTTCTTGACAATAACATCTTCTTCATACAGACCAGGAATCCGATCCATTCCGGCTGCTTTCAGCCGTTTCATGTCCTCGTCCACTTTCCTGTCAGTCACTTTGGCGTAAAGCTGCGTGGTCTCAATACGCATGTGCCCCATCATTTTGCCGACTGTCTCGATTGGAACACCCAATGAAAGGGTTATATGGGTTCCGAAATTGTGTCGTGCCTTATGAAATGTAAGTTCAAATCCGTAAACTTCACCCAACTGGTGGGCGAGCATAATGAAATACGTACGACTATACAAATTGAAGACCTTATCATCCTTTCTCTGTTCCCGATATTTTTCTATTATCTTCAACGGAATATCCAGCAATCGGACAGAAGACAGTGTTCCTGTTTTCTGGCGATGGATATGGATCCACCATGAACCGTCTTCAGATTGGGTAATATCATTTACCCTCAATTTTTTCAAATCCGTATAGGCAAGTCCGGTAAAAGTGGAGAAGATGAACATATCCCTTACAAACTGAAGCTGTGGCTTCTCGACAGGTGTTGTAAGCAGCGTCTTCAGATCTTCCAGCTTCAGATGACGACTTTTCCGTTTGGGCAGTTCAGGATGAAGGCGACAATACGGATCACGGCGGATTGTTCCCTGGCTGACAGCCCGCATGGTCATCTTCTTCAGCCTGTAAAGATGTTCATGCACGCTCTTCGGGCTTAAATTCCTGTCCGTCCTGAGAAAAAGTTCAAAGTCATCGTAGAACACACGGTCAAGACTACGTAGCAGTACATCCTCTACGCCGCGTTTTTCCTGCACGAAAGCCGAAAGGTGCTTATATGAACGTAAGTAGGAATCATAACTCTCCTTTATACGATCCACACCGATACGTTTCTTAAACTCCTCGTTATGCTCTCTGAAAAGAGCCAGCAGAGTTAGCGGTTTCTGACCGACTCCCATCACGGCATTCTTTACCTGCTCTGCCGTAATAAATCCCAGACTGTTCTTAATCCGCCTGTAATGCTCCTTGATTTCTTTGGTCAGATCATCAATAGCCCGGTTGACGGTAATGGCATTCTCACTGCGGCCGTCAGCCCGTCCTTTTTCAGGATTCCAGATGGCCGGATTGACGGATACTTTCGTTCCTATCTGTTCCCATTTGGCATCTATGCTTATCTTGCACAGCAACTGGCACGTTCCATCCTTACGGACTTTGGTGCGGTTTATATAAAACAGTATCGCAAATGTACTGCGACGTTTGATTTCCATATTGTCAGTATTTCTTTTCATATCCTATTTTTTGCCATTATCAAATAACTACAGAAAACCGCTCAGCAATTATTTTATCCAATGCTTTCGTATCTGTATCTATCTTATTGTCTGTCACCTTTGCGTAATGCTGTGTGGTCTCAATACGACTGTGCCCCAACATCTTGCTGACCGTTTCAAGCGGTACGCCATGGGAAAGTGTAATTTCTGTCGCATAGGTATGACGGGCTGCATGGAAGACCAGCTTACGTCCTATACCGCAAATTTCGGCGATACGTTTCAAATAACGATTCAATGAACTGTTGGAATACATGGGGAGAAGCTTTCCTTCAGGAGCCATATCGCGGTATTTTTCAATAATATGGAACGGCAGTTCCATAAGCGGTATTTCAAAATCCACACCGGTTTTCTTGCGAGAACTCCTGATCCACCAGGTACCATCTTCCGCGAGAGAAAGATTTTCATTTGTCAGCAGACACATGTCGCTATAGGGAATACCCGTATAACAGGAAAACAGGAACATATCTCTCACATGATAAAGAATCTGATCATGGAGAGGTGTTGTCATAATCCTATTCAATTCTTCGGAGGTGAGATATTTCTGTTCCGGTTTCGGATGTACCGGTTCATATCCGACAAACGGGAATACTGTTATTATACCGTCAGCAATAGCTTCTCCGACAATTGTTTTCAGTTGGACGGTAAGATTGACTATTGTGCCTGAAGCCAGACAACATTCCGTACGTAGGTACAAGTCATATTTTTCAATGAAGGAACGGTCCAATGCGGCAAAAGGGATATCTGACAGCTTATATTGCATCTGTAAAAAACGTACCAGATGATTGTAGGAATTACGGTAAGCCCTCAATGTCTTTTCCGTACGATTGATCCCAACACGTTTCTCGAAATTTCTAATGAAAAGTCTGAAATAGCTTAATAGGGTTTCCTGTTCCGAAGCCATCCCCAAAAGTTGATGCTTTACATCCTCTGCTGTTACATCCTCACGGATTGCAGATTGTTCCGCATAGATGCCGAGCGCGGCAGCACGTATTTCATCCAGTCTGTTGTTTATGTCTCTTGCCGCAACACTTTTTCCACACGCCCGTCCGGATGACCACAATGACTGTGGCACACGAAACTTGACACTGAATGCTGTTTCAGAGTGCTTGCCGACAATAAGCCGTGCCATCACGGGACAGTTTCCCCTGGCATCCGCCTCGCTCTTTTTAAGGTAGAACGAAACCTTTACATCTGTCTGATTCATAATCTGTTCCATTGTTTGCAAAATTAACAGAGACAGAGTTAATCATCGGCATGTAAAATATCGTCAGACATCGACAAAGCTATCACCATTGACTTGCGGAACCTATATTTTTCATATCTCAAAAAAAATAAGTACCTTCGCTAAGCCAAAATGATGAAACTGCGTTCTTTACGGTCGGAGCAGAAAGGATTTTCAAACAACTCCATACAACTGGAATGGGCAACGGATAGGTAGCAATTTTTTCGCTTAACTATTCAAAAAACGGCTTCAAAGCACACATTTACAAATGCGGAATAATGCTGCGTATCTCCCTGAAAGCCCAATAGTTTACATTATTCTTCCTAAATCCATCCGAAATCGGGCGAGTTTCACTATCTTTGCAGCCATAAAACAAAAATCCGTCTTACACTCATGATTGTATGTATCGCCGAAAAACCAAGCGTGGCTAAAGATATTGCCCATGTGCTGGGTGCCACAAAAAGTTGCGATGGTTATATTGAAGGCAATGGCTATCAGGTTACATGGACATTTGGCCATCTTTGCGAGCTCAAGGAACCACATGAATACACTCCCATGTGGAAAGCCTGGAGTCTTTCCGCTCTTCCCATGATTCCGCCACGTTTCGGAATCAAACTAAAAAACGACAGTGGTATTGAAAAACAGTTTCAAACCATTGAACGTCTTATGCAGGCGGCCGATATGATCATCAACTGCGGAGATGCCGGACAGGAAGGTGAACTTATCCAAAGGTGGGTCATGCAGAAAGCCGGCGCCCATTGTCCTGTCAAGCGTCTGTGGATCTCTTCACTGACAGAAGAAGCCATACGCGAAGGATTCAATACCCTTAAAGACCAGAGTGAATACCAGTCTCTTTATGAAGCCGGATTAAGCCGTGCCATTGGCGACTGGACATTGGGCATGAATGCCACAAGACTTTATACCCTTAAATACGCGCAGGGCAGACAAGTGCTCAGCATCGGACGTGTACAGACCCCTACCCTGGCACTGATTGTCAAACGCCAACAGGAAATAGAGAACTTCAAGCCGGAACCTTACTGGGTCCTTACCACCCTCTATCGCGATACCACCTTCACCGCTGTCATGGAACAGGATGAAGAAGAAAATGCAGAAGACGGCAGTGAAGAAAAAAACAAGAATGAGAACAAAGGCGGAAATGATCTGGGAAGGCGCGGTTTCACCAGTGAGGAAGAAGGACGGAAAGCGCTGGAACAGATCAAGGACAGCCCCTTTACCATCACATCCGTCACCAAGAAGAACGGAACTGAAGCTCCTCCCCGCCTGTTCGACCTGACCTCCCTTCAGGTGGAATGCAACAAAAAATTCGGCTATTCCGCCGATATGACCCTTCAGCTGATCCAGTCACTTTACGAAAAGAAAATCACCACTTATCCACGTGTCGACACCACGTTCCTCAGTGATGATATCTACCCCAAGTGTCCCAACATACTGAAAGGGATTTCGGAAAGCTATTCCGCATTACTCGAACCGTTACGCGGCGCACCTCTGAAAAAGAGCAAGAAGGTGTTCGACTCTTCCAAAGTCACAGACCACCATGCAATCATACCGACCGGCGTGCCGGCCCGCAATCTGACACCGGACGAAGAACGGGTTTTCGACCTGATCGCCCGCCGCTTTATCGCAGCGTTTTATCCCGACTGCAAATTCGCCACGACTACCGTTATGGGTGAAACGGCTGAAATTCCATTCAAAGCGACCGGTAAACAGATCCTTCTGCCGGGCTGGCGTGATGTCTACGCACAGGATAAGAAGTCTACGGCTGACTCTAACAATGCCAAAGATGAGGAACGGACCCTGCCGGCCTTCACCAAGGGAGAAAGCGGCCCGCATATTCCTGACCTGGCTGAGAAATGGACACAACCACCCAAACCTTATACGGAAGCCACCTTGCTAAGAGCCATGGAAACTGCCGGACGACTGGTAGAAGACGAAGAACTGCGCGATGCGCTGAAAGAAAACGGCATCGGACGGCCGTCTACCAGAGCCGCCATCATCGAAACATTATTCAAACGGCATTACATCCGCAAGGAACGTAAAAACCTGATGGCTACACCTACGGGCATGGAACTTATAGGCCTCATCCGTGAAGAACTGCTGAAAAGTGCCGAACTGACCGGAATATGGGAAAAGAAACTCCGGCAAATCGAAAAAAATACTTATGACGCCAAAACCTTCCTGGACGAACTTAAACAGATGGTGACCGAAATCGTACACACAGTCCTGGCTGATAATACCAACCGTCGCGTCACACTGATTAAAGAAGAGGAAGAAAAGAAAGCCGACCGCAAAAAGAAAGTGTCCAAGCCATCTCCCAAAAAGAAAGCATCACAGGCAGAAGCTACCAAAAAGCAAACGCCAGCCCCGGCTGAAGCCCATCCGGACACCCCGATCAAAGAGGGAGCGCCTTGTCCGGTTTGCGGTAAAGGACATATCATCAAGGGGAAAACAGCGTACGGCTGCTCCGAATGGAGAAACGGCTGTACTTTCCGGCATCCCTTGGATTAGAACATAAATGAGGCTTCCGATACCGGAAGCCTCATATTGGAATTAAGGACAGACCATAAACAAAGAAACAAGAAATATCTACCGATGTGATGGATCGCCAACCTTCATTTCTTAGAATCCCCCTTACGGATTCCATGTTTTTCTCTTTCCATACTATTCTGGTCTGATACTGTTCTCCGCCTCCAGCAAGGTACGGAATCTGTTACGGAACTGAGTCTCTTCTTTCATATCAAATGGCTGTTTGAAAACCAGTCCGTTGCGGTCGATAGTAATCTGCTTGTGACTTCCGGACAAATGGAACAAATGCTGGATCTTCAGGTAATCTTCTCCGTTGACGTCATAGATTACACGGAACCTCTTATTCAACCTGTCTCTCAGATATTCATTTTCCGAATAGGCATCTCTGTTGACTAAAGCAATGATTTTCAGATCCGGATCGTTTTCGTAACTGGCAAGCAGATTTCTTACCGATGAATTCTCATAAAAACTGAAATCTTCATCTGGAGAAGAGAATAAGACCAGTTGTACATATTGGCCTTTATATTTTTCCAGAATCTTCTGGATATTCTGATTGTCCTCCATTCCTGGAATTTTATAAACATGCGAAGCCGAATGTCTGGACAATTTGTCCAATTCCTCTATTTTATCCTTAAAATAGGGATAAGTCAAATAGGAGGACAGGAAACTGATCACTCTTTCACGTTGTTCATCATTTAATCTGTCATCCAGACGGGTCGCCTTGGCTGTAATGAAGGCCTGGATGAACCATGGGGTATCTTTCCTTCCGAACAATTCCCGTAATGCTTCTATCTGGAGACTATCTTTCTGGATTTCCATTTTCACAGGATCACCGGGATTCGTGCCGTCCATGTTATCATAATACGCATAACTGTCTGCAAACGCCATGGCATAGGTGATGTCAACTGAAGGCAGATAGCCGGGGCTGAAAAGCAAATAAGAAAGTGACGGATCGTCCGGTTCGATCATATTCAAGACCTTGTAAGGAGAATAGTCATAACCCGCGTAGTCTTCTTTGTTGAGGTCAACCTTCTGCGGGCGGACGATCTTGGCTTCGAACAAACGGCTTGCCAACAACAAGAAATGATCGGCCAGATTAAATCTTTGACGGTTTTTCAGGAGATGCGTTTCCCATGGAGATAATTTGTATTTCCACGCCATATAGTCACAAATCCGCATGTTCTGCTCTACACATTCATTGCTTTTCTTCAGGAAATGTTCACTGTCAAGGTTACGCCCATAATCCGTCAGGAAATCCCAGCCACAGTAAACGACAGGCACATTCTGGTGTTGCATCAGATTTTCATAACAGCCCTTCGGATGACTGCTTTTATATTCTACAGTCAGGTTTTTCTCATACAACCCTTTCACGTCGATCCAAAGCGTGTCATCAGGACGGATATAAAAAGGAATCCCCTTATTGCCGCCACTCAACGACATACTGCCCCATACCGGATGATCCAAAGGCAGCTCCATACTGAATGTCCCGTCAGAAGACAGGATTGTACAAGGCCGGCATAAAGGATAAGGCACGATGTCACATTGTCCCAACAGATTGTAATCAAAGAACAAAAGGCCGGCATTCCAGTTACGTGAATATCCCTCAATCCGCCCCTTTATAACTGCATTTCCCTTATGGAACAGGGCTTCGGCTGTCTCATCAGCATCAATTTCCTCTTTGGCCACAGGAATCTTTACCTTGGATTTGGCATCATGGATACCATAAATCCGGAACATGCCCTTATCCGCCCCTTCTATCAGATCAAATATTTTGGTATCCTTTGGCATAGGTTCAAAAAGCAAACGGAAAGTGATCTCACCCGTTTTAGGAATATAGCACTTTTGCCCGAGTTCCAGTCCGACCGCTCCTTTGACAGGATAACGCACGGCTTCTTCATCACTCAAATATACCGTAGGTGCAAATTGAAACCAGGAATTAATTTTCCCTCTGGCCGTACAATACATGACTGTAGCCGTATCCGACATGACGACTTTGTCAATAGTCACCATGCTTGCATTGGAATAAAAGGACTGAAGACGGGTATAGACGGTCTCACCTTTTCCATACACAAATATTGGCGACAGGATGATGGCCAATATAAATAAGATGTTTTTCATTTTCATATAATTATATTTTATTTAGGATCATCCACAAATGATGGACGAATGGAGAAATCAAATGAATCACTTTCTTTAACCTTTACTATTTCTGTTTTTTCTACATTTTCATTAATAGTTGTTTTTACAATCTTTTCATATGTGTATTCAACAGTCCCATGAATTCCATAATTTCCTATCCAACGAGGAGAAACTTTAGTAACAACTCCATTACGAAGACTACAAGTTCCAGAACCTCTTAATGTTGCTTCTGGATAACGCGTTGTATATCCTTGTGACCACGATACCGTAATATAACATTTGCCGTTGTTACTACTTCCAGAGCAAGACCCTGCCTGAATTTGTTTCACAACATCTGGTTCTAGATCTTCCCCGAATGGTTGCATAGATCTTTTTGCCAATGAACGTACATTTTCATCTTCTTCAAAAATATCATCTTCCGAACAACTGTACATCAATGGACCTACACATAAAAACAATAAAACCCAAAAATTTTTTAATACTTCCTTTTTCATCTTTTAAATTTTACTTAAATTAATATTTAGTTTTAACACAGGCAAAATAATAGTCTTTAATCCTAATCTACAAATTAATATTATCAAATAAGTTCTAATAGGATATCAAAAATTATCATAAAACATCAAACATCTCAATTTCAATAAATTAATTTAATGATCATAAAATCAAAATTCCAAATTATAAAATACGAATAATCATTCTAAAATCCGAACTAATAAATTATTTTTTCGTTTAAAAAAAAAAACATTATATTTGCCAAGCTATTTAATAATAATTTAGATCATAAAAAATGAAAATTAAATCAACACTAATTGCATCATTAACCGTTTTTATGGTTTCAATTACGACCATTGGAACTATAATTAGTTTATGTTACTGTATGAAATGGAATATTTACAGTCAAGATTTAACATTGCCCCCTCAAGCCTTAAAATTCGCCCATAATATGATTATTCACGCTTACTTTTGGATGGGTATTTCTTTTGTTTTTTTATGTTTAATCGTCATTATGCAGTTGTGGTTCTTTTTTCACAAGCAAAAACTTCATCCGGAACTAATCAGATTAATTACTAACACGTCAGAATGTACAATTCAAGAAATAAAGACAAATATTTACACAAATGAAATAACTATTAGTGGCAAAACCACAAAAAGCCGTCGGCAATTAGTCACTTTGTTAGATTATCTTCTCAAAGCCCCCCACCATGAAATCTCATATCTTGAACTCAACACAATATTTGACGAAAACTTTTTCAATAATTCACCTGCTTCCAGACGAAAAATCAGTAACATTAAATACGAGATTAATGATCTTCTAAAAGATTCAGAATTTGAGCTTATCAAGATACCTACAGACAAATTGTCTTTAATTAGAACCAAGGAAACTAATCAATGTCATGCAAATGAATAATTTATTGATAAACGCTATAAACCTATTTAAAGCGTTATTTAATGAATGACTTTAGCATAGAGCATAAATAATTTAATTACAAGATCTGCATAACTAGCTTACATTGTCGACAACATTATAATTAATTGCTATAAAAATAGGAATAGCAGAAAATATTTGCTAATTTTGAAACACAGAAACTGTCCGGTCTGACAAACAAAAACAATACTGTCCGGCACAGAAAGACAAACAGAATGAATCAACTTACCCTAAATCCAATCTTATGAAAATGAAAAACAACCTCATGAGAACCGTTGCAGCCTGTTGCATCATGGCATCTCCGTCCTGCTGGACCATGGCCAATACAATAGAATCGCAATCTGCAAACGTAGAAATGACGGCAGCCGACGGCGAACAAAAGGAAACTAACCCACTGGAAGGCTTTTGGAAGAAGACCTGGATACGGAAAAAGGGAGATTCGCAAAAAGGCTCCCAACCCTTCGTACATTATAAATACTATGGAGAGAACCACATGGTATCGCTCTCAGTATGGTATACAGGTGCCAATGATGTGGACGTGAATTTCGAAGGACGTTGCTTACCATTTGAGTATGTATCCAAAAAGAACATTATCGAAGGGGATGATAAACTGGAAATCAAGACAGAGTCAGAAAACATGTTCGAACTGTTCTGGACCGGACAAACTCCTAAAGGAGAGACGGAATACGAAGAGGGATGGGAACGGTATGCCATGCCCTCAGGACTGGCCGCCATTCATCAAGGGGTACGCAATGCCGACCGGACAAACGAACGCTATGCCGGAGTATGGGAACTGCAAGGCCTGCGGCAACCGCAGTCGGGCGAACTGATACCGATCAGACTGAAAAACTATAAATGGTATGGCGACGGCTATTTTATAGGTTTTATCCCTGTCCGAATGGGAGAAAACCGCGTCTATTTCAGGGGTAAAGCCGGCACGTTCACATCGGAAGGTGACAGCATCATCAAGGAGCGAGGCGGAAGCAACAATACAAAATGGTTGTCGGACGATACCTTCGAACTGACATGGTTCAATGGAAGCGGCATGGTCACCGAGGTATGGAAGCGCATGGACAACAGCAAGATGGAGCAAGACATGATAAAGATTCTCAAGCCAATGTTCCGGCAAGTGGAAGGTTTGTCCGTAGCAGACATGTATAATCACACGACAGACAGTGTATATGAGAAAGCAGATGCCCCCGCCCAATATCCCGGAGGTATGAACGCACTGATGGCCTATTTTTCATCCAACATGCGTTATCCTCAAGATTGTATCAAGGAAAAAATCGAAGGCCGGGTTATGATTTCTTTTGTTGTGGACAAAGATGGAAACGTAACGCAACCGAAAGTGATCAAAAGCCCCGACCCACGCCTGAGTGCAGAAGCCATAAGAGTCATCATGTCCATGACCAAATGGGAACCTGCACGACTGGACGGCAAACCGGTATCACTCAAACTCACTCTCCCGCTCATGTTCACGCTAAAAGAGAAAATGAGGATGTGATCAGCAGATAGCAGGATGCTTAAGGGAGATATGGCTCAAAAACTTCCATAATAAAGAAATAAGAATAAATGAAAACAAAAGCATTATTGTCAGCTGCCTGCTGTTCGTTACTTGTCATATCACTGCAAGCCCAAGATATTGATTTTCCATTATCACAATCGGAAATAGAAAAATATGAAAACCGTGTCCGCATGCAACGACTTCCCGATGTGGCCATCACACATGCTGACGCTTATCAGATTAGAACTGAACAGTCTGTATATTCACCGCAAACAAAGCGAATCGTACTTGATGTAATCAATGTGAATGGACCAACGGCAGAACCGGAATACCACCATCTGAAACAATGGAAAAACGGGAAATGGATCAGTTTTCCATTTATTGACAATCTCGTTTTTTCCGGTGTAGGTAGGGAGTTGGCCAAAGGTGATACATTACCCGAATATATCCACATGTCAGCATTCAAATATCCGTTAAAACCGAATAAGTATCAAGTGGATTTCTATGTATTTGCTAACATATACACCTACTGTAATCTGACAAATGAAGGTATTATCCCCGTAAACGGGACAGAAATGGGAGGTGCTTTTGTTTTTAAAGTATTGCCATCAGCCAACGACTCTATTCGTATTCTGTTTGAGAACCACACCAATCTGGATGTTCAACCCGTCTTTTTACCAAGTGTAGGTACAGACAAGCAGTATATGGCGCATCCCTTTGCACGTTCCGGCTGGCAAGGGGAAGCAGACTACATGCGAAGTCGCGCCCGTTTGAAGAGTGGCGAAGCAATGTTGTTCACCATTCCTGTTTCATGGGATGTCAACAGAATAACGGACAAGAATTATAAAAAGCTCTTCCAATCAGGAAAGTTACTTCCTGGGAAATACAAAGTAAGCATTCTATTTTCCGCCATGACAATTTTATCGGCTGAAAAACAGCCGATAAAATAAAAATGTCCGCAAGAAAATATTTTTGTTTTAACATTCCGATTGATAAAAACATGGCAGAAGGGCTTTTTTGTCGCAGTCCTTACCATGAAGAATACATTCAAACAAGTGCTTCAGGTAATCCTGAGGATCTATGTCATTAAGTTTACAGCTTTCTATCAGAGAGAAGATGAATGCCGAGTTTCCTGCTGCATCCTCACTGCCTATGTTCATACAGTTCTTGAGCAGCAGCTTTACAGGTTTCATTCTTTGCTCACAGAGATTGTTGGATATTTCCGCTGAACCGTCCTTGAGGATATTTTTCAGGGATTTCCACTGGTTTATCGTGTAGTTCGCAGCCTTTCTCATCAGTTCGTTAACCATAATCTTCGCATCCTGCATCATCATGACCACCTTATGATGGATACGTTCAAGAATAGGTCCCGTAAGTTTAAGTCTTTTTTCCTTTATCTGCTCGCCGCTGAGTTTCATTGTGCGGAACAGGTCTTCATTCCTGAATAAATCACCGATAGAATCTATTATGTCCATCGCCGTCCTGTCTGATGGCAAGGCATCAACCCACAACCTCCTGCAATGCGTCCAGCATCCTATATGAAGCACCTTTGAGTCTTCTCCGTCGAACATCCTGTAAACCGTATATCCGTCTGTAGATACAGATCCCATAAAATGCTCAAGGAAGGTCTTTGCTACATCAGAGGCTCTGCTGCCGTTATTGTAATGATAGTAAACCAACTTGACATGCTTTGCAAAGAAAGCCCATAAGTACTTTCTCCTGTAAGCCTTACCTTCCGGTGTTTCAACTCCGACAAGTTCGGTCGTCTCGTCAACCATAAGGTATTTTGCCTGTTGTACAAACTCCTTGAAGACATCTTCCATAAACTCCCTAAGCCTGGAGATTCCGTTATGGATATAGCTGTTCAGCGTGGTGTTGCTTATGTGGATGCCTTCTCTTGCAAGCAGTCTTATCTGTCTGTTCTCAGGCATACTGAAGTCATATTTCAGACAAAGCAGACGGGCAAGCAAATCAGGGGAGAAGATTCCTCCAAGGTTTTTCAAGGGATGCTCCATCGTGTTAGTGAAAGTGCCGTCTGCAAGCTTTACCCTTGCCACCTTGTACACATGCTCCACGTTATGAGCACGCACATGTTCTATAAACCTGTATTCCCACACATCAGCCATTCCGTTACGCTCCATAAGCCTTGCACCATCCGGGAGTTGGTAATAGTCTTCTATTTCATGAACAATTACCTTATCCACCTTCAGCCTGGTCTTTGCTGCACGGGGAGCAGTTTCCTTTTTCCTTGAAGGCCTGTAGTTCTGTGCAGGTACGTTACCGGAAGAGGTATTGCTGCCGGTACCGTTACCATCGGTCTTATTATCATCATCACCTTTCTTGCCAGAACCGTCGTACTCGGACTTCTCCATTGCAGACTTGTCAATGTTACGGTTATTCAGCAGCCTTCTTTGTTCTGAGGTACGGCCGAAACGGTGTTTCCTGCTGCCCTCAAGCTGAAGCCTGAGATTGGATATCTCATTTGCCAGCATCATGTTCACCTCGTCTTTTGCCTCAAGCTGCTTTCTCATAAGTTCCATTTCTTTCCTGTAATGTTCAACCATGGTTGATTGCTTTTCGAGGGAATCTTTGAGATCATTGATTGTATCAATCAGAGCTTTTGAGTTCTCCCTGTTGGATTTTTCAATAGACTCTAGCCTCGCAATCAGTTCTTTATTCTGTTTGCGAAGTCCTGCCTTTTCCTCATTAGCCAGACCAAGCTGGCAGCAAAGTAACTCGTATGCTCTTTCATCAATCATGATATAAAGGTACGAAAAATCAGGCAGTTACGCAAACTTTTTATCGTTTATTCTTATATTATTTTTATTGATAATCAATGTATTAATATTAATCTTTCGGACTGACGTACATCTTGTCAACTACTATACTTTCAGTAAGATAGGCCATGTCCGACCATT
>ENA-OVGQ01000277-OVGQ01000277.1-human-gut-metagenome-genome-assembly--contig:-NODE-277-length-68561-cov-68.796529_pt1 | contig 68561 bp, 48 predicted proteins | sample MGYA00237774_ERZ505427 | MGnify/ENA primary metagenome ERZ505427 (study PRJEB26158, sample SAMN06016404) | human gut metagenome | biome: human gut; feature: ankylosing spondylitis patient; material... | reverse complement strand
AGAAGGATTTAATGCTGGAGCGGTAGCGGAAGTGCCAGTAGCAGCTTACGTGGCACCCAATCAAGATCAAGCAGCACCAACAGGTCTGGATTCCACAGCGGTAACGGCAACAGGAAATGACGGTACAATTACAGGCGTTAATTCAGAGATGGAATATCGCTTGAAAGACACTGCTGACTGGACAAACGTGACTGGAACAGTAATCACGGGACTGGCAGCAGGAACGTATGAAGTACGTTTAGCAGCGAGAGAAGGATTTAATGCTGGAGCGGTAGCGGAAGTGCCAGTATTGGGATATCAGGCAGCGCCAACAGGGCTGAGTTCCACAGCGGTAACGGCAGCAGGAAATGACGGTACAATTACAGGCGTTAATTCAGAGATGGAATACCGCTTGAAAGACGCTACTGATTGGACAAACGTGACTGGAACAGAAATCATGGGACTGGCAGCAGGAACGTATGAAGTACGTTATGCAGCGACAACAGGATTTAATACTGGAGCGGTAGCGGAAGTGCCAGTATTGGGATATCAGGTAGCGCCAACAGGGCTGAGTTCCACAGCGGTAACGGCAGCAGGAAATGACGGTACAATTACAGGCGTTAATTCAGAGATGGAATACCGCTTGAAAGACGCTACTGATTGGACAAACGTGACTGGAACAGAAATCATGGGACTGGCAGCAGGAACGTATGAAGTACGTTATGCAGCAAAAGCAGGATTTAACGCTGGAGCGGTAGCGGAAGTGCCAGTATTGGGATATCAGGCAGCGCCAACAGGGCTGAGTTCCACAGCGGTAACGGCAGCAGGAAATGACGGTACAATTACAGGCGTTAATTCAGAGATGGAATACCGCTTGAAAGACGCTACTGATTGGACAAACGTGACTGGAACAGAAATCATGGGACTGGCAGCAGGAACGTATGAAGTACGTTATGCAGCGAAAGAAGGATTTAACGCTGGAGCGGTAACGGAAGTGCCAGTAGCGGCGGATGAGACACCTTGATCATTGCAATAGCAATGACAATGGGGGATAGTAGCTCGACTAGGGCAATAACGTATGAGCTAGAAATTAATAAGGTATAGTTACCCTTATGCTGTAAGCAAAGTTATTGAATTGACAGATAAAAATTAGCTTCTAAGACTATAAAAGAGCTTAAAACCTCTTTTATAGTCTATTTTTTATCTCTGAAAAGAAAGGTTATTGATAACGTAAAAATCAAACACAAGCCTTCAAGTTCGAAGAGTTGAATTTTGAGGTATTGAATTCAATCTCATTTTACATAACCGATTAAATCGCCGCCAAAACGGTTAAATACATCATCAAGCGCCTAATAATTCATACCAAGTAAATATTCGATTATGGCTGAATATGATGAAATATCGCGAAATATGGCGTTATGCCTACGTTGGCAGATGTGGCTTGAACAGATGTCATTATTCGGTCACCGGGAGTTTTTACATGGCGCTTACATTCGTGTTATAATGAAGTGGCAAAGGAAAAAGGAGGAGTGCCCTATGAATTTAAGTATTCGAGGTCAACAAATCGAGGTTACTGATGCTTTGAAGGATTATGTCGACAAAAAGTTGAGTAGACTCGAGAAGTATTTCGATGCACCCCTTAACTCTGACGGTGCTGTTACATTGAGCACGACGAGAGGTTTGCATACGGTAGAGGTGACGATCCCTTTGAAAGGCATTGTGCTCCGCGCCGAGGATGAGAGCGACGATATGTACGCATCCATTGACTCCGTGGTGGACAAGCTGGAACGTCAGATCCGCAAACACAAAACAAAAATTAACCGTAAGTTCCGCCAGGAAGGTAGCCTGAAAACACTCTTCGTTGAAGATCCAACAGGTACTGTAGCTACTGCTGAACTGGATACGGATACGGATGACGATGATTTTGAAGTCGTACGGACGAAACGCTTTATGTTGAAACCAATGGACGTGGAAGAGGCCATCCTCCAAATGAACATGGTTGGTCACAATTTCTTCGTATTCTCCAACATTGACAGTGAAGAAGTTAGCGTTGTTTACAAACGGAACGATGGTAAGTACGGATTGATCGAACAAGGTTAATATTAACGTACAGGATCATCGGAACGGACATGCGTATGAATATCTAATAATAATGAAGACAGGGACTGTAGTTTCCTGGATTGGACTTAACAAGAGCCTCCATCCCTTAGGGGATGGGGCTCTTTTGTGCGTAGAGAAGCTGGGAAATCACCTTTGGAAATAAAATGGTGAAACTATTCCCTATGCTGTTGCGTCTAATAGATAGTAAGAATAATTATAATTGGTACAAGTTTATCACCAGATTCCAATGCTTACGAAAATATTCGTATACCTACATTCGAGAACTGGATATTGAGATTTCCATCCAAATTTACCATCAAAATTCGTTGACAGAGCTGTCTATCCTGCAAAACGAAACATGACAATCGGACGCTTCCGCTAACGACTATGATTTTTTGCACTTAAACTCGGTTTGATATGTCTCAGAAGTTCAAAGAAGTGTGCCGTGGCGTGTTGCGGCGGCTCTTACAAACTGTTACAATTTATGCAAAGAGAATCATTGTCCTGATGAGGAATTGTCAACGAATGATCGCTAATCATAATCAATGACAGGCACAGCACCATGAACATGATTCGCAAGGCTCGGGCTTCGGCTACTTTTTAATAACCGAATCCGTTTGAATACCGAATCAGCTTCATGAGGAACCCTTGGCAAGCCTGGAGTTGATTCATCCATATTACTTTTTATATTGTTTGTCACCCCCGGGCAAGTGGATGCAACATCCATCCGATGGTGTCGCGTGGCGGCAACAGGGGGTCTATTCTGTTTTGCACGAAAGGGGTATACCATGCTAGGACTTGTCAAAAAGATCTTCGGCGACATGAATGAACGTGATGTTAAACGTCTGATGAAGACGGTCGATGTGATCAATAAACTGGAACCACAATTTCAGGCGTTGTCTGATGAACAACTGAAAGGTAAAACGGACGAATACCGTGCTCGTATTGAAAAGGGAGAAACAACAGATGAGCTTCTTCCAGAGGCATTTGCAACTGTACGTGAGGCATCACGTCGTGTACTGGGCAAACGTCACTACGATGTACAGATGCTGGGCGGTATCGCTCTGCATGAAGGCCGTATTTCCGAGATGAAAACGGGTGAAGGTAAAACGCTGGTAGGAACACTTCCAGTATATCTGAACGCGTTAATGTCCAAAGGTGTACACGTGGTCACGGTCAATGACTACTTGGCACAACGGGATAGCCAGGAAATGGGACAAATCTATGAGTTCATGGGCATGACGGTTGGGGTTAACCTCAGCGGTATGGACCATGCGTTGAAACAACATGCATATGCATGTGATATTACGTACGGAACGAACAATGAGTTTGGTTTTGACTATCTGCGTGACAACATGGTGCTTTACAAAGAGCAAATGGTACAACGTCCATTGTTCTTCTGTATCATTGATGAAGTAGACTCCATCTTGGTCGATGAGGCGCGTACGCCACTCATTATCTCTGGACAAGCTCAGAAGTCGACGGATATGTACTATGCAGCAGATCGTTTTGTGAAGCGTTTGGTGCCGGAAGAAGACTTTACGGTAGACATTAAGGTGAAATCCGTAGCGTTGACTGAGGCGGGCGTGGCAAAAGCAGAGAAAGCATTTGGTATCGAGAACTTGTATGATCATGCCAATGTAACTCTCAACCATCACATTGTACAGGGCTTGAAAGCTAATGCAATCATGCGTCGTGACGTGGATTATGTTGTCAGTGATGAGGAAGTCATGATCGTCGATGAATTCACAGGTCGTCTGATGTCTGGACGTCGTTACAGTGATGGATTGCACCAAGCGATTGAAGCCAAAGAAGGCATTGAAGTACAAAATGAGAGCATGACGCTTGCTACGATTACCTTCCAGAACTATTTCCGGATGTACCGTAAACTTGCGGGTATGACGGGTACAGCGAAAACCGAGGAAGAAGAGTTTAAAAAAATCTACGGTCTCGAAGTACTGCAAATTCCAACCAACCGCCCAAACAAGCGGGATGACATGGCAGATGTCGTGTACAAGAGCATCGATGGCAAGTTCAATGCCGTTGTAGAAGAGATCGTGGCACGCCACAGTAAGAATCAACCGATTCTGGTAGGTACAGTGTCCATTGAGAACTCTGAACGCCTGTCTGACATGCTTAAGCGCCGTGGTGTCAAACACCAGGTACTGAACGCCAAGTACCACGCGGAAGAAGCAGAGATCATCTCAGGAGCTGGTCAAGCGGGTGCAGTAACGATTGCAACCAACATGGCAGGACGGGGTACAGATATTATCTTGGGTGATGGTGTAGCTGAAGTAGGCGGCCTTCATATCATCGGTACAGAGCGTCACGAATCACGCCGGATTGATAATCAGCTACGTGGCCGTGCGGGACGTCAAGGTGACCCGGGTTCAACACAATTCTACCTGTCACTGGGTGATGAATTGATGAGACGTTTCGGTGCAGACAATGTATTGAACATGATGGAGCGTCTTGGTTTTGAAGAAGACCAACCGATCGAGAGCCGGATGATTACCCGTGCAGTAGAATCAGCGCAGAAGCGTGTTGAAGGTAACAACTTTGACGTGCGTAAAGTCGTTCTCCAATATGATGATGTAATGAACCAACAACGTGAAATTATATATAAACAGCGCCGCGAGGTACTGGAGTCCGAAAATATCAAACAAATCGTTATGGATATGATCAAGCCTTCCATTGAACGTATCGTTGAAGCACATTGTAGTGACGATATCCCGGAAAACTGGGAGCTTCAGGAAGTTGCTGATTACATGAACAGCAAATTGCTGGATGATGGTTCCATAACTAAAGATGATCTGTGGGGTAAGGAAGCAGAAGAGATCATCGAGTTCCTGTTCACGAAAGTTCAGAACAAGTACAATGCACGTGAAGAGCGAATTGGCGAAGAGATGGTTCGTGAGTTCGAGAAAGTGGTTGTGCTCCGTGCAGTAGACAGCAAGTGGATGGATCATATTGATGCAATGGATCAATTGCGTCAAGGTATCCACCTTCGTGCCTACGGCGGTACAGATCCACTGCGTGAGTACCAGTTCGAAGGCTTCGAGATGTTCCATCAGATGATCGCTTCGATTCAAGAAGAAGTAGCGACTTATGTGATGAGAGCACAGATCGAGAGCAATCAGGAGCGTCAAGCGGTTGTTGAGGAAAGTCAGATCTCGACAAGCGGTGAACCTGCTGAGAAACGTCCAGTGAAGGTTTCTGACCAAATCGGACGTAACGATCCATGCCCATGCGGTAGTGGTAAGAAGTTCAAACACTGCCACGGTCAAGAGTAGTTAAAGGGTTCATTTATACACGAATGACATGAATGGCTCCTTGCAGCCGGGTATTCCATAGGATGAAGTGAAGGATGCAAAACCGATTAATGGTGCATAGTTATAATAATATGACCATGATCACGGGGAAGAGATATACTGATACAACAGTAGTCTCAACACCAGGGTGACGCATCGGATACTTGATCTGGAGGAATGCCCTGGATGCGGGGAGCTTATCTTAATGAAAAGAGGAATTGCACATGATCGATCCAAACGTGAAGCATGACCTGCGTGAAATAGGCAAAAAACTAACCAACCTTAGGGGGTCTCTTTGACTTAGATCTGAAGCAAGAGATGATCGGCAACTTCGAAGTGAAGATGTCTGCTCCGGATTTCTGGGATGATAGTGACAAGGCGCAATCCGTAATCGCTGAGCTAAATGCGGTGAAGGGATCTGTGGATCAATACACCAAACTCCAACAGGACTACGATGATGCGGTGATGATGGTAGAACTGGCTGACGAGGAAGGCGACGAAGACCTCGCTGCAGAGATCGGTAGAAGCGTCACAGCGATCGTGAGCAAGGTGGCAGAGTTCGAACTTCAGCTGCTCCTGAACCAGCCGTATGATAAGATGGATGCCATTCTAGAGCTTCATCCGGGCGCAGGTGGTACCGAGTCACAGGACTGGGGACAAATGTTACTCCGGATGTACACACGTTGGTCCGAGAAGCGTGGCTTCAAGGTTGAGGTGCTGGATTATCTGCCAGGAGATGAGGCGGGGATCAAGAGTGTCACGCTATCGATCAAGGGGCACAATGCTTATGGTTATCTGAAAGCCGAGAAGGGTGTACACCGACTGGTGCGGATCTCTCCTTTTGACTCATCGGGCCGTAGACATACGTCCTTCGTATCATGTGATGTGGTTCCTGAGATTGATGATACGATTGAATTGGACATTCGAACAGAGGATCTCAAGATTGATACCTACCGTGCGAGTGGCGCGGGTGGACAGCATATCAATACCACCGACTCAGCCGTGCGGATTACCCACCTTCCGACAGGTGTAGTTGTAACGTGTCAGAATGAACGTTCACAGATCAAGAACCGTGAGCGGGCGATGAAGATGCTTCGTTCGAAATTGTATGAGCGTAAAATTGAAGAGCAAAAACAACAGCTGGATGAAATCCGAGGAGATCAGTCGGATATTTCATGGGGTAGCCAGATTCGCTCCTATGTGTTCCATCCCTATAGTATGGTAAAGGATCACCGTACAAGCGTAGAGACTGGAAATACAGGGGCAGTAATGGACGGCGACCTCGATGCATTCATCGATGGTTATTTGCGTAGCCAGATTAAAGTAGAAACCGATTAATATAAGTTCCTGTATGGACCCATACGTGTAGGCGTATGCTGGTGTATACGGGAGCTTTTTTTTGAATAATTTTATAGGATAGAAAAAATGAGCGAACAACTGATCAGTCACATAAAAGGAGAGCACGAGAACATGCAACAACGATCACAACTTCACAATAATCGCAAAAAGAGGATAACTAGCCTCATTCCACTCAATGGTCCATGGAGAAACGTCGTGGATACGGTATCTATCATTGTAGGTTCGTTTTTAATTGCAGTGGCCTTTAATTTATTTTTATTACCAAATCAGATCGCTTCGGGTGGGGTGTCCGGGTTATCAATTCTGGGCAAGGAATGGCTTAATTGGGAGCCGGCATATACCCAATGGGCAATTAATATCCCACTTTTGATTGCGGGTTTTCTGCTCATTGGCAAGCAGTATGGTGTTCGCTCGGTATTGGGCAGTATTGTCCTGCCACTGTTAGTTTATCTCACGAAGGATTGGGCCATTCCAACAACGAATCCGCTACTTGGTTCACTGTATGGTGGGATTGGTGTTGGTTTAGGGATTGGAATTGTATACCGAGGTAGAGGATCAACAGGTGGCATGAGCATTCTTGCCAGAATCGTACAGAAATACAGTGGATTGAGTTACTCGCTGTGTGTAGTCATCATGGATGCTACGGTTATTATTATGGCTGCTTTTGTATTGTCGTTGGAGCAGTCCCTCTATGCGCTGATTGGGTTGTATGTTACTGGTAAAGTGATCGATGCTGTTGAGATGGGGCTGGGCTTTTCAAAGGTGGCTTATATTATCTCCAACCAGACCGAAGCGATTAGCAAAGTGATTCTGGATGATCTGGATCGCGGATTAACGAAGCTGGAAGCCAAAGGCGGTTACACTGACGATCAACGAACAGTACTGATGGTAGTCGTTGGGCAAAATGAGGTGCCAAGACTTAAAGCGTTGATCCGGTCTGTGGACCCAGGAGCTTTTGTCATTATTAGTAACGCGCACGAAGTGCTTGGTGAAGGTTTTAAGCGGGGAGAACATGTGTGAACGGTGTGAAAAATAGCGGGTGAGCCGTGTAGGCTCATAAGTTTGGAATTTCAAGACAAGAAAAAAACAGGTACATCCTTCTCCGAAATGACGGGAGAGGATGTGCCTGTTTTTTTACTATAAATATTGACCGCTACAAAATCGGAGATAGCAGACGGGAAATGGCTTCTTTGAAGCGGATAATGAGACTACGTTTTTGGTATTCATCGAGCGTCATTTCCCGCGATACATGTAGGTCGTGCTCAAAGGTTTGTACAAGTGCTGTCGCAATCGCTTCATCGTACATAAAAGCATTAACCTCAAAGTTCAACCGGAAACTGCGGTAGTCAATATTGGCGGTTCCCACGGATGCAACCAAACTGTCAATGATAAGTGTTTTGGCATGAATGAAGCCATTATCATATATAAATACTTTGGCGCCCACTTTTAACAACTCACCAATATAAGATAACGTAGCCCAATATACAAAGGCATGGTCGGGCTTATTTGGAATCATAATGCGAACATCTATACCGGACAGACACGCGAGACGAATAGCTTCGAATACACTGGCATCCGGGATAAAATAAGGCGTTTGAATCAGAATCGATTGTTTGGCCCCATTAATCATCTTGAGATAACTGTTCTTAATATGCTCGGTCTCTGCATCAGGTCCACTGGAGACAATCTGCATGGCAATCTTTCCTGTGCCCTCAATATGAGGGAAATGCGCCGGAACGTAGGGTGTGTCGTGTTGTTTGGACGCTTCATTCCAATCCAGGAGGAACCGGGTCTGCAACGCATGAACGGCATTCCCCTGAATACGCAGATGTGTGTCACGCCAGTAACCGAATTTCGAGTTCAAGCCAAGATACTCATCTCCAACGTTAAATCCGCCCGTGTACCCCAGGTTACCATCGATGATGACAATCTTCCGGTGGTTCCGGTAGTTCATACGCAAGTTGATCAGACTGAATTTGGAGGGGAAAAAGACTTCAACCAAACCGCCTGCTTCGCGCAATTCTTTGAAAAAGCGTTTGGATACCCGCCGCGATCCGAGCGCGTCATACAGCAAACGAACTTTGATGCCTTCCCGCGCTTTGCGGATGAGTGCATCTCGAATTCTTTTGCCCAGACGGTCGCCTCTATAAATGTAGTATTGTACGTGCACGTGATCCTGAGCCGCTTCGATGTCATCCAAGAGCCGCTGGAATTTATCTGTTCCATCCGTAATGATCTCGACCGCATTATCTTCCGTCACCAGAGCACCGTTCTGCTTCAGGTTCATATAGATCATGTCCTGGCTAGTCTCGGTTGCTTGGTTGCGGAAAGGTGTGCGGTTATCGTGCAACTGCGTGAGCTGGGCTTCAATACGTTCCTCTAGCCCGAGCTTCTTACGTTCTTTCCACTGGAAAAGCCGGTATCGGGTCAGGTTCTGACCGGTTAAAAGATAAAGTACAAACCCAAACACCGGAATAAAGTTCAAGACGAGCAGCCAAGCCCATGAAGCGCTGGCATCCTTCCGTTCGAAGAAAACGACTGCTGCCGCAAAAATAATATTCAGGCCAAGGAGTACAATAAGTAAAATGGATTCGATATGCACTATAGTCCCCCACGTCTCATAATGACCATCATGAATCTATTCATATGTCCTTGGTAGCAGGTTAGTTATGAATGAGACCCTGATTGTAATGTTTCCTACTAATACGTATTTTAACAGATGTATACCTATTCGTCCCGGATGAGAAAAAAAGATATGTTCGGATTGGATGAAAATCCATGTGAAATTGATGATAGAGTGTTGTATTTATATAACCAGAGTCGTATAATAATACACAAATATGCATATAAGCGACGGAATTGCTGTGTTCAAGTATCCTTCAGGCAAGGACATAGCACAAGTAGCGCATACATCGAGATTGGGGGAGCGAGAGTGAATAACAAATTAAAAGTAGCAATCGTCGGTTCCACCGGCTACGGCGGGGTGGAGCTGATTCGTTTTTTCCAGAACCATCCGCTGGTTGAAATCACATCGGTGATCTCATCATCGAGCAGTGGTGAGTCCATCGCAGATGGATTTCCGCATTTGACGGGCGTGATTCACAGGCCACTCGACGGTGTAGATCCGGCTGAAATTGCGAGTCGTGCGGATCTGGTATTCACAGCGACCCCGTCCGGCGTAAGTGCTAAGCTCGTACCAAGCCTGCTGGCAGCAGGACTTAAGGTGATTGACCTGTCTGGCGATTTCAGACTTAAGGATGGAACAGTGTACGAAGAGTGGTACAAACATCCGGCGCCTCCAGCTGATTTGCTGGAACAAGCGGTATACGGCATGGCTGAGGTGTATGGCGAAGAAGTGAAGGGACAGAATTTTATATCCAACCCGGGCTGTTATCCAACGGCTACACTTCTTGGACTGATCCCTGCAGTAGAGGCAGGCTGGATTGATCCTTCAACTATTATTATTGATGCCAAATCAGGCGTATCCGGAGCGGGACGTGGAACAAGTCTGACAAATCATTATGCAGAGATGAATGAGAATTTCAAAGCCTACAAACTGAATAAACATCAACATATTCCCGAGATCGAACAAGTGCTTGGCAGTATAACGGGAACGCCTGTTACGGTTACTTTCACAACACATCTGGTGCCAATGACACGTGGAATTATGAGTACGATGTATGCAAACCTCGTTGGGGAACACAGCGACCGGGAGATCGTGGATTTGTACCGCAAATATTATGAGAACCGACCTTTCGTACGTGTACGTGAACCGGGCATCTGGCCTTCTACCAAAGAAGTGTACGGATCCAACTATTGTGATATCGGATTTGCGGTGGATTCTCGCACAGGGCGTTTGACGATTATTTCGGTCATCGACAACCTGGTGAAGGGTGCTTCCGGGCAAGCGATTCAAAATATGAACCTGATGATGGGATGGGAGGAGAACCTCGGGCTGAACATGACACCGGTATATCCATAAGGGATTGGAATTCAGGAGGAGCACTGGAACATTCGGTGTAAAGTGCTTTCTCGGAGTCACTTAGGGAGAACGGATCAGGTTAAGCAGGCGGAATCATCAGCATATAGCTGAACGCATACGGGGGATATGATATGGGAACGAATGTGGAGCAACAGACTTTTACCGTGGTTGAGAACGGAACAATTGTAACCCCTGGGGGATTCACTGCTGGTGGACTTCACTGCGGATTGAAAAAGACATCTCGCAATGACATCGGAGCGATCCGCTGTGATGTACCGGCTACAGCTGCTGCTGTATACACAACGAACGTGTTTCAGGCGGCACCACTCAAAGTAACGCGCGAAAGCTTGAGCAATGGACGCCTTCAGGCTGTTATCGTTAACAGTGGTAATGCAAATGCATGTACAGGGCAACAAGGGGAAGAAGATGCTTATGCGATGCGTTCGGCGGCTGCGCGTGAGTTGGGTGTGGCAGAAGAGGACGTGGCTGTGGCATCCACAGGTGTCATTGGTGAATTGCTCAAGATGGATGCTGTACATTCAGGCATTACTGGTCTTCCAGCGCATATGGGCAAGGAGTCGAATGAGGCGGAGCAATTTTCACAAGCGATTCTGACAACGGATTTGGTAAAAAAGGAAGCTTGCGTCTCCGTTATAGTTAACGGTAAGACGGTTACGATTGCGGGAGCCGCCAAAGGCTCGGGTATGATTCATCCGAATATGGCGACAATGCTCGCTTTCATGACCTCTGACGCGGTCATTGGTGCAGAAGCGTTGCAACGCTTGCTGCGCCAGGCAACCAATCATACATTTAACATGATTACCGTTGATGGGGATACAAGTACAAACGACATGCTGGTAGCTATGTCCAGTGGTTATGCAGGCAATGAAGAGCTGACGATGGAGCACCCGGATTGGGACGCTTTTGCAGCTGGATTTACCTATGTATGCCAAGTGCTGGCTAAAGCTATTGCTCGTGATGGTGAAGGAGCAACCAAACTGGTTGAGGTAGAAGTTACAGGTGCGGTAAGTGATGAATCCGCGCAAGCAATCGCGAAAACTGTCATCGGTTCGAGTCTTGTGAAATCAGCCATGTTTGGCGCTGACGCCAATTGGGGACGGATTATTGCAGCCGTAGGGCGTGCAGGACAGCCGGTGAACCCGGATACCGTAGATATCCGTTTGGGAGATATCTCGGTACTTGCGCAGTCCCGCCCAGTCGTGTTTGACGAAGAAGCGGCATTGGCCTATTTGCAGACTGATACAGTTCGCATCGTGGTGGATTTGCACCACGGCGAAGGAACAGCAACAGCCTGGGGCTGTGACCTGACGTATGACTACGTCCGAATTAACGCCGCATACCGCACGTAATAAGACTTAGCATTTATTCTATTGAAGCTAACAGCTTCCCTATGAGAAGCTGTTTCGTAAATATATAGAAAATCTATAAGGAATGAACTTTATTTGGTCTTTGAGATAACTGGCGAAGGCAGTGGAGAAGATGGAATCGATTCTGTAGAAGCGAAGCGTTCGCCTTTGTCTCCGGGTTTCCCCTTTAAAAAGGGAATCAAAAAACCTGGAGACAACAGCGATCAAAAGAACGATCCGGATTCGGAACGGTCTGCCACCGAATATCGCATCAATTAAGTGTTAAGCCTTTTAGAATATTTGAACGATAGGAGCTTGCCCTCATGAATTCAACAATGCCAAACGAGAGTACCGCAACGGAAGCGAGCACAGAGAAACAGATGTTTGTCATGAAATGTGGAGGTAGCACGCTGGCAGCATTGCCCGAGTCTTTCTTTGCGGATCTGCGTGATTTGCAGTCTCAGGGCACACAGCCGGTAATCGTGCATGGTGGAGGTCCTGCGATATCAGATAACCTGGCGAAGCTTGGTATCGAAACCGAATTCGTTAATGGCCTGCGCAAAACGACTGAACCTGTGCTGGACGTAGTGGAGATGGTGCTTGCGGGCAGTATCAACAAACAGATCGTGCGCCTGATTCAGCGTGTGGGCGGTCGTGCACTAGGCTTGTCCGGCGTGGACGGGGGTCTCATTCAGGCGAAGCCCGTATCGAACCACGCAGAGATCGGTTGGGTAGGCGATGTCACTGGTGTGAACGCAGAGATTATCCAAGGCATCGTGAACATGGGATACATGCCGGTTATCGCACCGGTTGGCGTAGATGCAACTGGACAACGCTACAACATTAACGCAGATACAGCTGCGGGTGCAGTGGCGTCTCATCTCGGCGTAAGCCGGATGATTGTCGTGACCGACGTTCCAGGCATCATGAAAAACGTAGGCGGCGAGAAAAAAGTACTGCCATCCGTATCTGTACAAGAGATTGAGGACATGATCCAGACCGGAGAAATCTATGGCGGCATGATTCCCAAAGTACGTGCAGCAATTGCATGTATTCATGGCCAAGTACGTGAGGTCGTCATCGTAGACGGCAGCGAACCCCAAATCCTGAGCCGTGTGCTCGGCGGAGAAATCATCGGAACAAGAATCATCCGTATGCAATAATTTGCTCGATACGCTAGGGTCTTAATAGTCTTATTTAAATAAAAAAATATGTGCACGGCTTTTTTATATAAGAAATCTAATATTACACTCACATATCGTAGGGTGCAGAACCAATCTGAAGAATAAAAATGCATAACGGAGAGGAGAGAAATAACCTGAAGAAGCGGAGCTAAAAGCTTTCTGAAAGAAAGCTACTTCGTAAGCATCATCTCGCCTTTATCACAGGATTTTCCCCATTGAAGGGGAATAAAAAAAATCCAGGGATAACAGCGATCGGAAGGTTGTTCTGTCATCGAAGTGGAGTATGCATACGTTCGGAAGATGGTTCCGCAATCGGAGTGATCTAGTGTAAATAAGAGCTCTTATATAATTGCCGTTGCACCAACCAATAAGGAGTGATAGGGTCATGGCAAAAGGCAATGAACAGCCAGGTTCTGGCACAGCGGTAGCGGGCGCAACAGCAACAGGTGCAGCGGCACAGACGGAAAGCTCGCTTTTCCAAACGTATGCGCGTTATCCAATCAGTCTGGTCAAAGGTAAAGGCAGCTGGTTATGGGACGATCAGGGGAACCGCTATCTCGATTTCATGTGCGGACTCGCTGTAACTAGCCTGGGCCATGCACCGGAGAAAGTTGGAGCCAAGCTGAAAGCTCAGATTGATGAGCTGTGGCATGTATCCAACCTGTTCCAGATTCCAGGCCAGGAGAAGGCAGCAACATTGCTGACAGCCAATACATGCGCTGATGCAGTGTTCTTCTGCAACAGTGGTGCCGAAGCGAATGAAGCAGCTATCAAAGTTGCACGTCGTTATCACCAAAAGGTGAAAGGCACAGATCGCTATGAAGTGATCACATTTGCCCAGTCCTTCCATGGACGGACGCTTGCAACACTGACAGCAACCGGACAGGATAAGGTGAAAGAAGGATTTTTGCCATTGCCAGCCGGATTTGTAACTGTACCTTTGCATGATATCCCTGCACTTGAAGCGGCAATTGGACCCAACACAGCAGCTATTATGCTGGAAATGGTTCAGGCCGAGGGTGGTGTATATCCGGTTGAGCCGGAATTCGTCAAACATGTACGGAAACTGTGTGACGAGCACGGATTGTTGCTCATTGTCGATGAAGTACAGACAGGAATGGGACGTACAGGCAAACTGTTTGCACACGAACATTATGGTATTGAGCCAGACGTGTTCACCGTTGCCAAAGGTATCGGTAGTGGTTTCCCTGTAGGCGCGATGCTGGGTAAAGGTTTCCTGCGGGATGCGTTCACACCAGGTAGCCATGCGACAACATTTGGCGGAACACCACTTGCTTCATCTGTTGTGATTGCAACAATCGAAACGATGCTGGAAGATCGTTTGCCAGAGCGTGCAGCGGAGATGGGTGAATACCTGATGAGCTCCCTGCGGAATCGTTTGGCGGGCAATTCCTTCGTTAAGGAAGTTCGTGGCTTGGGATTGTTGGTCGGCATCGAATGTGCTGAGCCGGTAGGTGATATTGTGCTTGCTGGGCAAAAACGCGGTATTTTGTTCGTCTCTGCAGGACCCAATGTGATTCGTTTGCTTCCGAACCTGTATGTGAGCAAAGAAGAGATCGACGAGGCCGTATCGCTGGTAGCCACATTGATCGAAGAGCACGTAGCGGCGAAAGCCTAACATAAAAATGAGAACCTTTCTGTCTCGGGGCCATTACCGGCCTCGAAGCAGAACGAGATGATGAATCCCTGTAGCCGCGCGGTGAACTCGCAGAAGGTGGAAAAGAATAAACTTGAGAAGCACGAAGCCAAAGTGTCAATGTTGCTCTCTCTTCTGCCCATGCGGGTGCAGGGAACCGGAAATAAGGAGGACATTATACATGACAGCACAACAGACGGAAAAGGTTCAAAAGATTGATCTAAGAGGCCGGGATTTTATCGAATTCACGGACTACACAGCAGAGGAAATTCGTTATCTGCTTGATCTCGCAATTGAGATTAAAGGCAAACAAAAAAGCGGTGTACCTTTTCAACCGTTGAAAGGCAAAACGATCGGACTTATTTTTGAAAAATCATCCACACGTACGCGTGTATCCTTTGAAGTGGGTATGTTTCAATTGGGCGGACACGCGCTCTTCCTGAGCAAAAATGATATCCAGCTGGGTCGCGGGGAAACAACACATGATACAGCCAAAGTATTGTCCCGTTACCTGGACGGCATCATGATCCGTACCTTTGGACACCATAATGTAACTGAACTGGCAGAGCATGCGGATGTTCCGGTCATTAACGGCCTGAGCGATGCAGCGCATCCTTGTCAGGTACTGGCAGACTTTCAAACGGTGCTGGAGCACAAAGGCAAGCTGGCAGGTCTGAAAATGGCCTACATCGGAGATGGGAACAACATGGCGCACTCCCTGATGCTCGGTGCAGCGAAGATGGGAATGCATGTTGCTGTAGCAACGCCAGAAGGTTATGAGCCGGATAGTGCAGTTGTGGAGCAGGCACGCATTATCGCACAGGAGAGCGGTTCTGAAGTGACTGTAACGTACAGTGCACAGGAAGCAGCCAAAGATGCAGATATCGTGTACACGGATGTATGGGCTAGCATGGGCTTTGAAGAAGAGCAGAAGATTCGTGAGCAGGCATTTGCCGCATATCAAGTGGACGAGGAACTGATGAAAGGCGCGAAGCCGGACTACATGTTCTTGCACTGTCTGCCAGCACACCGCGGCGAAGAAGTGAGTGCCGGTGTAATTGACGGACCGAACTCTCTGATCTTTGATCAGGCGGAGAATCGCTTGCATGCACAGAAAGCATTAATGGCTGCATTAATGAGCGAATAGATGCTATTTGCCTTTATGGGTTGATTTTAGGCGCAGATTTCGCGATGATAGATTCATCTATAATGTACTTTAAAAAGTTAATTAAACAAGAAGCATACACAAAAACGAAGAGACAGAAAAAGCCTGAAGAAGCGAAGCGGTCGCCTTTATCCCCGGATTTTACCCTTTATCATAAAGGGATGAAAAAATCTGGGGATAACAGTGATCGGAAGGGTTTTCTGGCTCGTAGGATTCAGTGTATGAAGGCTCTGTTTAACTTAACTGATCTTGGGGAGGACCATTGAACATGGCTAAGGAAAAAATTGTACTCGCGTATTCAGGCGGGTTGGACACATCTGTAATTTTGAAATGGTTGAAAGAAACGTATGATGCTGAGATTATCGCATTCACAGCGGATATTGGACAAAAGGATGAATTGGACGGTTTGGAGGAAAAAGCACTGGCAACAGGCGCTTCCAAAGTATACATTGACGATCTACGCGATGAATTCGCAAAAGATTTCATCTATCCGATGTTCCAGGCAGGTGCCCTCTATGAAGGACAATACCTGCTTGGCACAAGTATTGCTCGTCCACTGATCGCTAAACGTATGGTGGACATCGCTCGTGCAGAAGGTGCTACAGCTATCGCTCACGGCGCTACAGGTAAAGGAAATGACCAAGTTCGGTTTGAGTTGAACGCGGCTGCACTGACACCAGACATTAACGTAATTGCACCTTGGCGTCTGGAAGAATTCCGTAACCAATTCCCGGGACGTGCCGAGATGATCGCGTACGCTGAGAAACATGGTATTCCGGTAACCGCTTCTGCGGCTAAACCATACTCCACAGACCGTAACTTGCTGCATATCAGCTATGAGAGCGGTGTGCTCGAAGATCCTTGGTTCGATCCAAGCGCGGACGAGAACAAAGACATGTTCCTGCTGAGCAGTGCACCTGAAGATGCACCAGATCAAGCGGAATATGTTGAACTGGAATTCGAACAAGGTGACTGTGTTGCACTGAACGGTGAGCGCCTGAGCCCGCTGCAAGTGATGGAACAACTGAACGAGCTGGGTGGCAAACATGGTATTGGCCGTGTAGATATGGTTGAGAACCGTTTTGTTGGTATGAAGAGCCGTGGCGTATACGAAACACCAGGTGGAACAATCCTGTTCACAGCACATCGCAAAATGGAGTCCATCACGATGGACCGTGAAGTGATGAACCTGCGTGATAGCCTGATCACACGTTATAGCACACTCGTTTACAACGGCTTCTGGTTCGCACCGGAACGTCTGGCGCTGCAAGCGCTGGTGACTGAAAGCCAGAAGAACGTAACAGGTACGGTTCGTGTGAAACTGTACAAAGGCAACATCATCGGCGCAGGTGTGAAAAGTCCTGTCAGCCTCTACAATCCGGACATCGCAACGATGGAAGCTGATCCAACGCAAGCCTACGATCAAGGTGATGCAACAGGCTTTATCCGCCTGAATGCACTGCGTTTGAAAGTAAACTCCGGCGTGGAGCAAAACAAAAACTAATTTCAACCTGCATCTATAGAGCTACATCAATATAAATGACAAGGCAGGCCGTTCTTGCACATCTGGCAGGAGCGGCTTTGTCCATGAGCGAAAGGGGAGTACTCACCGTGAGCAAGCTGTGGGGAGGACGTTTTACAAAACAAACCAATCATTTGGTTGAGGAATATACGGCATCGATCAATTTTGACAAGGCTTTGGCTGAGGAAGATATTCAGGGCAGTCTGGCCCATGTAACGATGCTGGGCAAATGCGGCATTCTTCCGGCGGAAGATGTAGAGACGATCAAAGAAGGATTGATCACCGTTCTGCACAAAATCCGTGCGGGCGAAGTGGAATTCTCCGTATCGGACGAAGACATCCACATGAATATTGAGAAAAACCTGATCGAGACGATTGGTCCTGTAGGCGGTAAATTACATACAGGCCGTAGCCGGAACGATCAAGTTGCAACAGATATGCACTTGTACCTGCGTGAGCGCGTCGTTGGATTTGTAGGCATGCTGCATTCCTTGCAGGAAGCACTGATTGGACAAGCGAAAGATAACCTCGATACAATTGTACCGGGTTATACGCATCTTCAACGGGCACAGCCAATTCTGTTTGCACATCACCTGATGGCGTATGTCTCCATGTTCCAACGGGATGCGGAGCGTCTGATGGACAGCTACAAACGCATTAACATCCTGCCACTGGGCGCAGGTGCGCTCGCGGGCACAACATTCCCGATTGACCGTCATTTTGTCGCGGAACAACTGGGCTTTGATGGGGTTTACGAGAACAGTCTGGACGCAGTAAGCGACCGTGACTTTATCGTTGAGTTTCTGGCGGCAGCTTCGCTGATCATGACTCACTTGTCCCGTTTGAGCGAAGAGTTGGTACTGTGGAGCAGCACGGAGTTTGGTTTTGTGGAATTGGACGACGCATTCTGCACAGGCAGCAGCATCATGCCACAGAAGAAAAACCCGGACGTTCCTGAACTCGTGCGTGGTAAAACAGGACGTGTGTACGGCAACCTGATCGGTTTGCTGACGGTACTGAAATCTCTTCCACTGGCATACAACAAAGACATGCAGGAAGACAAAGAAGGTATGTTTGACACAGTAGCGACGCTGGAGGGTGCGCTGCAACTGTTTGCTCCAATGATCGCGACAATGACAGTGAACAAGGATCGGATGCGTCAAGCGGTCAACCAGGATTTCTCCAACGCTACGGATATTGCCGACTTCCTCGTGGGAGAAGGCTTGCCTTTCCGTCAGGCGCATGAAGTGATTGGTAAAACGGTGCTGTACTGCATCCAGAACAGCAAGTATTTGCTGGATCTGACGATTGATGAATTCCGTCAGTTCTCACCACTGTTTGATGACCGGATCTATGATGTGCTGCAACCGGAAGCGGTAGTGAACGCTCGTAATGTTTACGGCGGGACAGCTTCGGGTCAAGTTGCTGAAGCGATTGGACGCAGTGAGAAGGTACTGGAGATCACCGAGCAATGGATTACGAACCGCGGTTAATACCACCGCTACTATAAGGTACACTTACAGATACAACAGTACAACAAAGAAGCAGGCCAGAGAACTTTGTTCTCAACGGCCTGCTTCTTTGTGTTGTACAGCGATGTGCTCTAGATATATTGAACTCAACCGCGAACGGAAGGTAGGTTATTCTACTATCGGAGTACCAGTTTAGTTACTCCTGGTAGCTCCATTGCAATTCTCCACTAATCGCGCTTTTGTAAAGGCAACCATTTCAATACATCCTGAATCTTGGCATCCCAGTAGCCCCACTCATGTTCACCAGGCCCTTCCTCGTATGTCAGTTCGAAGTTCGTCTGTTCACAGGCTTGACGGAAGGTTTGATTATCCTCATACAGGAAATCTTCCGTTCCGCAGCATTGGTAGAGCAAAGGTCGAGGATTTTCGCTAGATTGATTTTCTTTTAACAGATGGATCAGATCATTCTCGGTGCCTGCCACCTCTGGTCCGAAAATACGTTGTAACTCCGTCTGTTGCAATGCTGAGGATGCGTTTCTATCCATATGTGCAGACATATCGAGTGCTCCAGACAAACTTGCAGCTGCAGCATATTGATCTGGTTTACGAAGGGCCAGCTTGAACGCCCCATAGCCACCCATGGATAATCCGGCAACGAAATTGTCCTCCCGTTGGTCTGAGAGCGGGAAGAAAGAACGAGCAAGTGCCGGGAGTTCTTCACTGATAAAGCTCCAATAACGTCCGCCTTCTACCATATCTGTATAGAAGCTGCGGTGAACCTGTGGCATAACAACGGCGATCCCGAGGTTGGCCACATAACGTTCGATGGAAGTCCGACGCAGCCAGATGGAATCATCATCAGACAGGCCGTGCAACAGGTACAGGGTTGGGTGTAGTCCTTTGCCAGTCACATTCTCCATACCGATCTGATTGTGGGTTTGTTGCGGCAGAACGACATGCATGCTGGTGCTAAGCCCAAGCGTATCCGAGTAAAAATCACATTTAATAAGTGCCATGAGTATAAGAAACCCCTTTCATAAGTTCGTTAACCACGTGTTCTGACATGAGACGATGGGATGGAAATCGGATGCCTAGGCCTCCAAAGTGTTTATATGTAACAGGTTATACGCATTACGCTTCCATTGCAATAACAAGATCTACAGTAGAAAACAAAGAATTTCACACCAGTGGTTAAAGTGGAAATCTGTAATCTGATCATCGATTTTTCAATGTAGTTTACAACGTAACAATGTTATGTTACACTCATTTCAATAAAAAGGGGGACCATATATGACAGATGATTTGATCTCCAAGAAAGAATTGTTGGACCTGACAGGAATCTCATACGGCCAGTTATACCGTTGGAAGCGGAAAAATCTCATTCCGGAAGAATGGTTCATTCGGAAGTCGTCCTACACCGGACAAGAGACCTTTTTTCCCAAACAACAGATTTTACTGCGCATTGACAAGATTCTCAATATGAAAGACGGATTATCGCTGGATGAGCTGGCAGACGTGTTTTCACCTACGTTGGGTGAAGTAGAGATGTCTGCACAGCAACTATTAGAGCGAAACATTGTTTCACAGATCTCGCTGGATCTGTTAAAAGAAGCAGGTCGAGAACAACCGCTGTATGCTTTGGAGCAGATTATGATGCTCTACGTCCTTGATAAGCTGTTAATGAGCGGAGATATTACTCGGCAAGAGGGTGCGTTGCTGATCGAAGTGATGTCCGAACATTATTACCGTTTTACAGGCAAACCCAGCGAACTCGTGCTTATTCGTAAGATGGGTGTTCCTTCATTCATGCTGGTAACAGCAGGAACGGAGTTTTATTTTGACAATGGTGTGAAAGTGGTTCTTAGGCAGCCGATGGGAACATTTATGGAAGAATTAAAACTCAAATTGGGATAAGGAGAGGATCATCTATGGAAGAGCGGAATAAGCGGAATGATCTGAATGTGGCGGGCATAAGTCAAACGGCAGGCGGGAATTTTCACCGTGTATCTATCGATGGCATGGCTAAGGTGAACGGCAACCTGGACTGCACCTCTATGGAAGTGAATGGAACATTGAAGATGCACGGCGCTTTGACCTCCGAGAGTGTAGCGATTAACGGCATGTGCACGTTGAATGGACCTCTGACCAGTTCTCGTGTCCGGGTGGATGGCATGACGACGATTAACGGAGATCTCCATAGCCCTGAACTTGAAGTGAACGGAAAGTGTACCGTACGTGGAAGAGTAGATGGGGAACGAATTGATATTGGCGGTGTGATCGATATTGAAGGGGATGTCCAATGTGAGTCCCTGAATGTACGGGGCAATATTAAGATCAGCGGCTTACTGAATGCGGGAACAGTGGAGATCAGGCTGCATACATCTTCTTCGGCTAAAGAGATTGGTGGAGAGCGTATCGATATTCGTCGCAAGGAACAACAGAATGGCTTTTGGAAAAGTATTGGTCTGGGCGGGACCCCTTCATTTAAGACATCCTTAATTGAGGGTGATGAGATTGTGCTGGAAGATACCGAAGCTGACATTGTTCGGGGGAGTAACATTCTTATCGGTCGCGGCTGTAACATCAGACTGGTTGAGTATTCAGGTGAACTTGAGGTAGATCAGGATGCCAAGGTGGGCAGCAGTCAGCGAATATAAAGATTGGATATGGAGAGAAAGGGATGGGATCGACATGAATAACAATCCTGGGCGTTCATTGGACAAAAAAATGGATATCAGCATCGTTGGTGATGGCAGTTCTTCTGGTGGCGTGTACGGCAAGATCAAGGTTGTAGGGGACGCGTCCTTTAACGACAATCTATCTTGTGATCGATTCAAATGTACGGGTACATCGGTCATATACGGATCGCTTGAATCCACAGATATTAAAATTACCGGAACCCTGACTCTAACAGAGCGAGAGACCAGCAACGATGGTGAGGATGGAATCCAGGCATCTGGCCTGCATGCCAAAGCTGAGCATATAAAAGTGGTAGGTGAACTTCATCTGTCAGGGGATTGTCAGGCGGAAAATATCAAGCTGAACGGGCGTTTGACGATAGCGGGAATGCTCAGCGCTGAACACATGACGCTCAAAATCATGGGTCCATCCGAGGTCAAGGAAATGGGCGGTTCCATCATCTCGGTGAAGAGTGGCCGGTTGAATGACTTGTTTACGGGGAATAAATCAATTCTCAAGGCACAGATTATCGAAGGTGATGATATTGAATTAGAGAATACGGAGGCCGAGATTGTCCGTGGCGATAAAATAAAAATCGGTCCTGGCTGCCGGATTGGTACAGTGGAATACCGTTCATCTCTGCAAATTCATCCGCAATCGGAAGTTTTGCTGCAAAGCAATCGGTCCTTGGACTGATTAACGCAGACTTCTTTTCGGATATACTAATGCAGTCATATGAATAGAGCGTGAATGGAGAGATTGAGTACAATGGTTGCACGTAAAAACAGTATTGGATTGGTGCTGGCAGGGTTACTGCTCAGCATATTAATGGCTTCGATGGATAATACCATCGTGGCAACAGCTATGGGGGATATTGTCGGGAAGCTGGGTGGGCTCGACAAGTTCGTCTGGGTTACCTCCGCGTACATGGTGGCTGAGATGGCAGGGATGCCGATCTTCGGTAAGTTATCCGATATGTATGGACGGAAGAAGTTTTTTGTATTTGGTATCATTGTGTTTATGCTTGGCTCAGCGCTGTGCGGAACGGCAACGTCTATTGTGGAATTGACGATGTACAGAGCGATTCAAGGTATTGGTGCGGGGGCCCTGGTGCCGATTGCCTTTACGATCATGTTTGATGTCGTTGCACCAGAATCTCGTGGTAAATTGGGTGGATTGTTTGGAGCCGTCTTTGGCCTCTCCAGCGTATTCGGACCTCTGCTCGGTGCTTACATTACCCAGTATGCGACATGGGAATGGGTATTCTATATCAACCTGCCGCTAGGCTTGATTGCATTTGTGTTTATTGCGTTCTTCTATAAAGAATCCCATCAGCATCAATCCCAACAGATCGACTGGCTGGGTGCTGTAACACTGATCGGTGCTGTTGTGTGCCTGATCTTTGGTCTGGAACTGGGTGGCAAAACATTTGCCTGGGGTTCGTGGCAGATTCTTGGCTTGTTTGCCGGATTTGTAGCATTAGCCCTGCTCTTCCTTTTTGCAGAAACAAAAGCCAAAGAACCAATCATCTCCTTCAGCATGTTCCGCAACCGGGTCTACTGGTCCAGTAACGTTATTGGTATGTTCAGTGGTGCGGCGTTCATTACAGCATCCGTGTACATTCCGATCTTCATACAGGGGGTACTTGGTGGTAAAGCGACCAACTCCGGTCTTGTGCTGCTGCCAATGATGCTTGGGTCCGTTGTGACGGCGTCCCTAGGCGGGGTGCTGATGACCAAAATCAAGTATCGTAATATCATGATCCCTACGTTAGCTTTACTTGTCATTGGACTTGGATTGCTGACCACACTGTATGAGAATTCTTCCCTTTGGACAATACGTATCTACATGGTGATGGTTGGTCTGGGTGTCGGTGCGTCGTTCTCTGTACTTAGCAATGCAGCCATGAACGCATTTGAACCGCAAAGGCGCGGAGCAGCAAGCTCCACACTTAACTTTTTGCGGTCCCTCGGCATGACGATGGGCATTACGATCTTTGGTATCGTACAGAGCCAGGTATTTACGCGTAAAATGAACGATGCTCTCGCTGGTTCAGCTGCGGAAGCAGGTGGTGCTTCAGCGGGTGGCGTGCCGCAGGGAGTGGATCTGACCGATCCACATGCGTTACTCTCACCAGAACTCAGACAGGCGATTCCGCCTCAGGTGCTGGATACCATCACACATGCCTTGTCTTCTTCCATCGTGCAGTTATTTGCCTGGGCTGTGATTCCGGCTGCACTCGCGTTGGTCGCTTCCTTCTTCATGGGAAGAGAGAAGATGGTTGTAGGCGAAGAGCAAGGCGAATACACCGGCGGTCACTAAACCGTAATGCAGTAAACTAACTATAAGTTACAGCTGATCGTAGCTTGGTAAAACTCGAATAACATATCTTAAACCATAAAAAGACACACTTCTCGCGTATCCTTAAAAGGGACGGGAAGTGTGTCTTTTTGTTTTCGTAGGATCAGTTTATCCTAGAATGCATGAATTACGGATTGAACTCTTTTGGCTGCTTCAGAAAAGGTGCCTAAGGCTGTTTCGTATCGCTAATCCCGTCCTCGACCACAGAAGGCCCTTGCGGGTCAGGTAGGCTACTATGACCGGAGCGGGCAATTAGACGATTCTGAGCTTTGTACGTGTCCCTTGTAATCGTTTTGGATTCGACCACTTTGCCGTCCAGCCTCTTGGTTCTTACCGTCTCCACAATATATCCAGGCTGTCCGTCTTGCAGCACCTGCTGTGCACCATCAGGCAGTACCGTACTGGACACATACTTTACCGGAACACTTAATGTTTCAATGGTGCGAGATTCAAGTGCATAGCTGACATTCTCCGGGAAGGTGCCGAAAAATTTCACCATCAATTGATGGTTCTTCACCTCTGCATGAATGAGTAAGGATTTGCCTGTATTGTTCTTGAAGCGAAAATTGATGGCTCCCGAGGCAAAGGTGGCATCCAGTCCTTTGGGCAAATATTTGACCGGCAGGGAATGGTTGCGACGCTCAATAATATCAAGACCCGTCAATAGCGCTGCGTTATACACCGTACTGGATACCTGACAGATTCCCCCGCCAATTCCGGGGGTTAGTCTTCCATTAACAATGACCGGGGCCTCACGAAACCCATACTCCTTTTCAGCTCGACGGACGACCTTCTCATAATCGAATGTGGCATCCGGTGGCAAAATCATGCCGTTAATTGCTTCCGCCGCTGCGCTGACATTATGTATCCGGCCTTCACTACTATTGCCCAGACCCGTGGAGAACTGGATGATCTTTCGGTCAATGCCTTCCTGGCGCAGCGAATCAAGAGTTACTTCAGGTTTCAGCGTATACAGTGGTACCTGGATCAGCAGTGGGGCGGGTTTCTCATTCGGGTTGAGTACACTGAAATCCCTGTGCAGCTTCGTCTGAACGAGACTTGCGAGTGTATCCCAATCAATCCGGCGGACGCCCTTTTCCGGGATATACTGGACTTGGTCACTTGTGGTAATGCGGCGAACAGCGTCCGCAGGTGTACCGAAGGTTTCTTTTTCCCAGGCAGGGCTGAGATGTTCTTGGAGTGGTCTTGAGTTGTAGGTCATATATATAGAGAACTCTTTCGGAAAATGATAACGTGCATAAGCGCGTTCCCACAGGTTACCTTCCTCCAGCTGCTGTATCGCGGACTCCAAGCTGTTAACGTTGTAACTCACCCCCACCTGAGCTGCGGTATACGACATCGTCTGGGGGGTGGGTTCAGTCACTTCAAAGGTGACAGGCCAGTCCTCCAGCTTTTGGATCTGTTCATCCAATTCATGCAATACGTTCTTGCGATTCTTCCCCTCCACCAGCATCTCGCCAACATGAACGTTTTTGGGCAGGGCAGGCTGATTTACGTACATATACAACACTCCATAGGACGCGGAGCCGATCAAGAGGATGGAGAATAGAACAATGACCGTCAGATGTATTTTTTTCATAACCGTACGCTCCTTTATACTTCAGTTGTTCCCGACTTTGTAACACTTTCTATATATATGATCCAATGCAGGAAAACTTTCGGGTACTCAATAGGTAACAAATTTGTTACAATAAACTTCATATGCATCCATGCTTCACCATTGAAACAGGAACGAAGTGGATTTTTCCCTGATGAAATTCAGGTCTTTTTAAAGGAAATGCCGGGATTGTGTCGAAATGATAATGGCTAACTATGCGAGCAGGAAGTGATGATGTGATAGAAATGCAGGACGTGTGGAAGACCTACGCCAATGGGACCCACGCATTACAAGGGGTGTCGGTGAAGATCGACCGCAATGAATTTGTTTATATCGTCGGTCCGTCCGGAGCAGGTAAATCGACATTTATGAAATTGATGTACAGAGAAGAAGTTCCGACCAAAGGACAAATATCCATTAACGGATTTAATATTGGTAAGTTGAAGCCAAGAAAGATTCCTTATGTGCGTCGTAACATCGGCGTTGTGTTCCAGGATTTTCGTCTGCTGCCACGGATGACAGCATTTGAGAATGTGGCATTTGCCATGGAAGTTATTGAAGCACCGAAGCGTCATATCAAAAAACGAGTGATGGAAGTGCTCGACTTGGTGGGACTGCGGAGCAAGGCAAATCGCGAACCTTCACAGCTCTCGGGTGGAGAACAGCAGCGTATTGCCATTGCACGGGCTATCGTCAATAACCCATCGGTTATTATCGCGGATGAGCCTACAGGTAACCTCGATCCGGAGACGTCGTGGGGCATTATGCAACTATTGGATGAGATTAATTTCCGGGGAACAACCATTGTTATGGCAACCCATAACAAAGATATCGTGAATACGATGCGTAAGCGGGTAATTGCGATTGAACGTGGACAGATTGTACGGGATCAGATGAGAGGGGAATACGGTTATGAATTTTAGTACTCTCTTGCGCCATCTGCGGGAGGGATTCAAAAACGTATTCCGCAACGGCTGGATGTCTGTGGCCTCCATCATGTCCATCATTGTGTCGTTATTGATTCTTGGTGTGTTTATGCTACTGGTCCTCAATGTGAACTCCATGGCGAATCAAGTTGATAGCCAGGTGGAGATCAGCACGTTCCTCGAACTGAATGTGGACGAGAACCTGCGTAACACACTGGAGCAAGAAATCAGTGCGATGCCTGAAGTAAGTGAGATTCGTTTTGTTTCCAAGGAAGAAGGACTCAAGGAGTTCCGTGAGCGTCTTGGAGAGAGCGCAGATAACGTGCTTAGCGGTTTCGATGTGGACAACAACCCACTGCCGGAGACCATTGAAGTTGAGGTCATTGAACCGGAAACCGTCACTTTTGTGGCGCAAAAAATCGAAGCTTTGAACGAAAAACACCCGGAGAAGCCGATCATGAAAGTGAACTACGGCAAGGAAACGGTGGAAGTGTTGTTCAAATTTACGAAGCTTGTTCGTAACATCGGATTTATTTTTGTCGGGGGATTGGGTCTCATGTCCATGTTCCTGATCTCGAATACGATTCGCGTAACGATTCTGGCACGTCGCCGGGAGATCGGAATTATGAAGTTGGTTGGCGCAACCAACACCTTTATTCGCTGGCCTTTCTTTATTGAAGGTGCACTCATTGGATTTATTGGCTCGGTCATTACGGTTGGTGTGCTGTTTGTTGGGTACAGCCAGTTGATGAAGACGATTGGTCAGGATGTTTTCATGCAGATGCTTAACTTGATCCCGCTCGGTGAAATCTGGGGGCTGTTTGGAACACTGTTGATCGGACTCGGTGTGCTGGTAGGTATTTTGGGAAGTACACTGTCCATTCGGAAATCACTCAACGTTTAATTTTGTTTTCAACGATCGAATTGCAGAATATGTCGAAAAGAATGGTAAAGCAGGTTCATTAATGGACGCTGTTTGACGATATGTAGGAAAGACGGAGTCTTTTAAGATTGAAGAAAGCAAAGAACATGCTGTTCACCACCTGTGCAGGTTGCTTTCTTGTGAAATCATAGGATGGGGGATCATCATTTTGAAAAAAACCGCTTCGCTGCTGGCCTTTACGTTATTGGCCAGTTTGACGCTTCAACCTTCTGACGGATATGCCAAGAGTAGCATCAGCGATATTGACCAACAGATTCAGCAACTGGAGAGCAAGGCGGCTTCTGCCAAGCAGGAGCAAAAAAAAGCGGCTTCCAATAAAAAGGAAGCACAGCATTACAAGAACAAAACCAACGCTTATCTGAAGGTTGTTATGGAACAGATCAATGTCGTTAGTGATGAACTGGCCAGTGTATCCTTGCAAATCGAGAACACGGAGGAAGATCTCCGTACAACAAAAAAAGATCTGCAAGCGGCAGAAGAACGCATTGTTGCAAGGGAAAAATTGTTGGAGTCACGTGTACGCCTGATGTATACGGACGGTGCTGTATCCTATCTGGATGTATTGTTGTCCTCTACTAGCTTCACTGACTTCCTGACCCGTGCGGATTCACTCAAAACGATTGTGGATCAGGACCAGCATCTGCTGGATGAGCACAAAGCGGACAAGCAACTGGTTGTGGACAAAAAGGCAGAATTGGATGTGCAATATGCGGAAGCCAAGAGTCTGTATGCACAGAAGAAACAGCGCAAGTCCCAATTGAATGAAAAAGAAGCGGAAAAGCAAGTGCTTCTCGCTTCATATGATGCTAAAATTGAAGAGTCAGAAGAGCTGACACAAGAGCAGGAAGATGTATTAATGCAGATTGCCAGCAAACGTTCGGCACTTCTTCAAGAGAAAAATAAATTGCGTGAACAGCAGGCAGCCGCTGCAGCCAAAGCAAAAGCCGCGGCAGCAGCCCGGGCGAAAGCTGCAGCCAAGGCACCAACCAGAGTGAGTTCGGATAGCAGCAGTGAGGTCACGTATTCATCCGGGAACGGTATCTTCTCAAGACCGGTATCTGGAGGACGTATTTCTTCTGGATTCGGTCCCCGTACCCATCCAATTACGGGCGTAGTGGGTAAGATGCATGCCGGTGTCGATTTTGCTGTTCCTCAGGGAACTTCGGTTCACGCTGCTTCTGGCGGAATCGTGATCATGGCTGAATGGTATAGCGGTTATGGTTATACGGTTATTGTGGACCACGGCGGTGGACTATGGACGTTATATGGTCACTTGCGCGAAGGTGGATTCAAAGTCAGCAAGGGAGACACAGTAAGCAAAGGGGATACCATTGCGGAGTCAGGAAATACAGGGAACTCTACTGGACCTCACTTGCACTTTGAAGTGAGAGACAACGGTAACGCTGTAAATCCGATGAACTATTTGTAATTATTGCTCCATCGTTCGAATGGAAAAAACATATTCCGTACAAGCTAGACATATAATAAGCTGGCATGTTCAGGGAATGGATTCTGGCAACAATGGAATCGGACACGCTTCAAAACTAAAGGCGGTGACAAACGGATGATGAAGAAAAGATCGGCGCTACTGCTTGTCATTGTGGGTCTCCTTGGCGGTAGTTTACTAACCCTGGTATTAATGACGTATCCGGGAATAGCGAGCCAGGCCACACCGGGCGAAGGTTTGCTGGCCAGTGTAACCGGTAATACACAGCAGAAGAACGATTTGAAGAAGATTGAAACCGCGATGGATTTGATCTCAAGCAACTATTATAAAGATGTGGATCAGACCAAATTGATTGACGGTGCGATCAACGGCATGATGGAATCACTTGGTGATCCGTACTCCAACTATATGGGGCAGGAAACGGCTGCTCAGTTTGAAGAGTCGATCGAAGGTTCCTTTACCGGTATTGGCGCAGAGGTATCCTCACAGGATGGAAACGTTGTTGTTGTTTCCCCTATCAAAGGATCCCCTGCCGAGAAAGCAGGTATTCGTGCAAAAGACATGATTATGTCGGTCAACGGTGAATCCCTGCAAGGTTTGGAACTGAACAAGGCTGTTAACAAAATCAGGGGTCCCAAGGGCAGTGAAGCGAAGGTACAAGTTAAACGTGCTGGATCTTCAGAACTGATTGAATTTGTCATTGTACGGGACGACATTGATCTGGAGACCGTATATGCTCACATGGAGGATGGCGGAATTGGCGTTATTGCCATTACCCAATTCTCTCTCAATACAGGCGATCGCTTTAAGGAAGAATTGGCGAAGCTTGAGAAGCAGAACATGAAAGGTCTGGTCATCGACGTACGGAATGACCCAGGCGGTGTATTGCAAGTTGTTATTGATATTGCTGAACAGTTTGTTCCCAAAGGCAAGGTTATTGTGCAGGTTGAAGACAAGAACGGCAAAAAGGAACAAAGCAAGTCCAATGGATCAGCCAAAGCTTACCCAGTCACAGTCCTGATGAACAAAGGCAGTGCGAGTGCGTCGGAGATTTTGGCCGGTGCATTACAACAGTCAGCAGGTGCTAAGTTGATTGGTGAAAACTCCTTTGGTAAAGGAACCGTCCAGACGAGTTATGACAAGCAGATGGGTGATGGCAGCTTGCTGAAGATCACTATTGCCAAGTGGCTCACTCCGAACGGAGACTGGATTCATGAAAAAGGAATCAAACCGGATATTGCGGTAGACCAGCCGGATTATTTCTCGGTGGCACCGATTAACAAAGAGAAGTTACCACTGAAATATGACAGCAATAGCTCGGATGTGAAAAGTGCGCAGACGATGCTGAGAGGACTCGATTTCAAACCGGATCGTGTGGATGGATACTACGACCAGAAGACGGAAGAAGCGGTCAAGGCATTCCAGAAGCAAAAAGGAATTCAGGCTACAGGCCAGATTGACGAGAAAACCGCTGAATCACTGGAAGCGGCTCTGATTGAACGTATTGCCAATCCTCAATATGATGCACAGCTGAAACGCGCGATCGATAATGTCTCAAAGGATATTTCGTCCGCTGTGTCGAAGCCATAAAGAAGGCTGATTTTCAGCCTTCTTTTTTTCTGAACCGGCTGAAAGAGAGGGGTGACCGACCACAATGGAATGGGTATGGCCGTGGTTAACTACATTAGGGGAAGCTTTGTTGCAGTTGTTTATTCAGCCGTTTTATTATATTGCGGTGATCCTGATTGCGCTGATCTATCATCGTCAATTACTGCAGGAGCGTAAATTGTTCCATGTTCGTTTGCAAAGCTCGATAACACAGACGATTCGGGCGGTGCTCGGAGGCATACTCATTGGTACCATCGTCTCGATTGTGTCCCTATTCCTCGGTGCACATCTTACACTGGGAAGCCTGATATGCATATGGGCTGCAACATTAATTCTATCCTTGTTCCGTATCCGGTATCTGTGCTTTGCTTATGCGGCCGGGTTACTGGGTGTGCTACAATTTGGTTTGAATGTGGCTTCAGGCTGGCAACCATCGGGTTGGATGGGCACTATCACGGAAACGCTACGTACCCTGGATATGCCTGCACTGCTTGTCCTGGCTGCCCTTCTACATATGGGTGAAGCCTTGTTGGTACGCATGCAGGGGGTATCGATGGCATCACCACTTCTCTTCGAGGGAAAACGCGGGAAACTGGTTGGTGGATATCAATTGCAGCAGTTCTGGGCCATTCCTCTACTGATTCTTGTTCCAGTCACAGGAGGTGGCGCGGAGCTGGCATGGAATCCACTGATGAATGCAGGTCATAGTTACATGCTGGTTGCGTTGCCGATTATGCTCGGATTTGGTGAGATAACGCAGAGTATGCTTCCGGGACAAAAGGTACAGATCTCATCCAAGCGGTTGATGATATACGGGGCAACTTTGCTTGTGTTCAGTTTGCTTGCTGCATGGTGGTCTCCACTTATGGTGGTTGCTGCGCTGATCGCATTTATTGGACATGAATTTCTGGTATGGTACAGCGCGTTTGAAGAGCAAAACCGCAGTCCGGTATTTGTCCATCCGCAGCATGGGTTGAAGGTATTGGCTGTTATTCCGGAGAGCCCTGCTGCAGATTTGGGGATTGAAGCAGGAGAGACATTGTACAAGGTGAATGGTAAGTTGGTTCATTCACCGGAAGAGTTACATCGTGCCCTGCGGATGAACCCGGCTTTTTGCAAACTTGAGGTGCGAAATCACCAGGGAGAAAGCAAGTTCATGCAACGAGCGATCTATGAAGGGGAGCATCATCAGCTTGGTGTCATTATGGCACCGGACAATCACGAGGTCTGGGCGATTCGGTTACGTCCACTGACGTTGTTCCATATCATCAACCTCAAATTGTTTGCCCGTCTGAAAAAACCACTCAGGGACGAAGCTCCCTTGGCGTTACCGCCAGCCCCTGTGGGCAGTGATAAAGGGTCCATAGAGATGTAACAACTAAGCATACGTGATGAAGTATGTTGCATAAATAAAACAAAGAAAAAGGTATTTCCTAACGCCGTCACAGGCAAGGGAAATACCTTTTTTTGTTATTGTTTTAACATAAAGATGGCGATTTGGGTCCGATCACGCAAGCTCAACTTACCGAGAATATCCGTGACATAGTTTTTGACGGTGCCTTCACTGAGGAACAGTTTGGCGGCAATTTCCTTATTGGACAACCCCTCCGATATGGCCTCGGCAACCGCCAGCTCCATACGTGTCAGTCCATAGGCTTCGATTGGATTCTGTGTCAGGGGAATTGCAGCGGGACGAAGAAGGCCTGCCAATTTGCGGGCAATATCCGGATGAATTAACATATCGCCGTTATGTACGGTCTTGATGCCTTGAATTATCCGTTCGGGGGGGACGTTTTTGAGCAAATAACCGCTTGCTCCATTCTGTAATGCCTGAATAATATACTCATCGTCGTCAAACGTCGTCAGCATGAGCACCTGGATTTCAGGAAAACGTGCCTTGATGCGTTTGGTACCTTCAACTCCGTCACATTCCGGCATCCGAATATCCATTAACACCACGTCCGCAGACGTCCCTGATTCAAGCAATTCCAACGCTTCCTGCCCATTTGAGGCCGTGCCTGTAACGAAAATGCCGGAGCCCAGTCCAAGCAACACTTTCAGGCTCTCACGAATGAAGTAATCATCGTCTGCGAGAATCAGCCGAATAAGTGGGAGCTGGCCTGAATCATTCTTGTTGTTCACATCATTACGTTCGGACATGAGAATATTCACTTCCTTTTTCAGAGTATATTCAACTGGTTCGTTATTGGAATGCGTGTAATCACTGTATACGGATAAGCCGATTGAATCTCCAAGGTTCCTCCCACCATTTGTGTGCGCAGAAGCATACCTTCCTGCCCTATGCCGTTTCGCTTGGAAGAAGGAGGATTGATTTTGCCATCATTACTTACACTCATACGGACTTCCTGATCCCCAAATACCAGCTCTACTGTGATTGAAGAAGCATTTCCGTGTCGCAGGGCATTGGTCAAGGCTTCTTTGGCATTTTTGTATAAGACAATCTGTATGCTGGGATACAGCACATGGGATGGGCCATGAACTTCATAATTTGTCTTCACGCCGGTATCTCTGCCCACTTCCTCTAGGAGACGATCCAGGGCGTAGGCTTCGGATGCATAGGAATTAGGTTGCAGTTTGTGTAGTGTGCTGCGCATATCATCCATACTATCGGCCAATTGATCGCGAATCTGTCGCACCATTTCCGTTCCTTGTTCCATATCGAGGGGGATGGTCAGCAGGGCGGCTTCCGACATCATTTTGGTGCGAATCAGTCGATGCCCGATATCATCATGAAGCTGTCTGGAGATACGAGTGCGTTCCTCTGCCTGAGCTACTCCTTCAAGTTGCTTTGTAAATAACAGCAGCTGCGCACGAGTTTCTTGTAGCTCGTAATGTTTGCTGCGAAGTTCGTCATAGACTTGTTCCAGTTGTCCGCGGCTGCTCGCCGTCCTTGATCCCTGCCAGGACAGAGCCGCTGTGATGAGCAGAAGCAGGTTGCCAAGAACCATCGCAGTTGTCTCTGCGGAGAGTAATGTAGTGGCGGTTGTATTTAGTGTGGTTAACCCTCGCTGCGGTGCCTGTGGGACAGCATAATGCCAATGCAAAGCGACATTGTTAGCGACAAGCTGAATTGCAAACATCAACCATCTCCGACTTCCCACCAGTCTGTATATATACACGTAGAGCACGGATAGAGAGAGGAAAAACATAAATGGTCCATACGAAGCAATTAGCCAGCAGCACCAGAGTATTCCGACCAGAAGCAACAGCCATTGCTGTGTACTTGAACGGTTAAAATCTTTCCACACGGAGAGTACAAGCGCGATGATGATATACAAGGTGTAGACGGCTTCATTTTCCAAGGGCAACATCAACAGGTACAGTACTGCTGGAACGATAATTAATCCATATTGCAGAAACCGCATTGGCATATGTAAATGACATCCTTTATATAAAAAGTGGAGTACAAAATCTCTTGGTAATGCGCCCTTGATTATACCATAAGCAGCATTCGAATCAGGAGATGACTTAAGTCTCGATTCATGACTTTTTGTACCTTCGCTACAGATTGCGATCCGTTACAATAAAATTATGAAATCCAGCGGCGAAGGCCGAAACGGAAAAGGGGCGTAAAAGGGATGGGCATACTTGAAGTGGATCATGTAGTAAAACGATACGGCAGCAAGCTGTCCGTGGATCATTTGAACCTTAGTGTTGGCAAAGGCGAGATTTTTGGATTGCTTGGTCCCAATGGAGCAGGAAAAAGTACCACCATTAGCATGATTGCAGGGCTCCTGAATATGGATCAGGGTGAGATCAGATTAGATGGGATCTCGGTCAAGGAGCGACCGCTTGAAGTAAAGCGCAAGATCGGACTCGTTCCGCAGGATCTGGCTTTATACGAAACCATGTCTGCTGCGGAGAATGTGACCTTTTTTGCCAGACTGTATGGACTGCGTGGAAAATTGCTTAAGGAAAGAGTGCAGGAGTCCCTTGAATTTGTAGGGTTGCAGGATAAAGCAAAAGATGCCCCCTCGACCTTCTCTGGTGGTATGAAACGCAGGTTAAACATCGCATGTGCGATTACACATCGCCCGGATCTAATTATCATGGATGAACCGACAGTTGGCATTGATCCGCAATCTCGAAATCATATTCTTGAATCGGTACGCACACTCAACAAGATGGGTTCAACGATCATATATACAAGTCATTACATGGAGGAAGTGGCTGCGATTAGTCACCGGGTTGCGATTATGGATCAGGGACGAATCATTGCCAGTGGGACTGAAGCAGAGTTGAGAGAACGGGTAGCATCGGAGGAAAAAGTAGTGCTCTCCACTTCCGATATCGGTACCGACGTCGTGGAAGAACTGAAACTTCACCCCCGCGTACGGATGGTAGACGTTTCAGAGAATACACTGACCATTACGCTGCCTTCGGCACAGCAGGATCTCCAGGATCTGCTCTTCATTTGTAGCAAACATGAAGTATCCATTCAGTCGCTCAAGGTTGAAGAGCCGGATCTGGAAACGTTGTTCCTCAATCTGACCGGGCGAACGCTTCGGGACTAGGGGGAACAAGAGATGAATATATGGCATATTTGCATCTTTGAATTAAGGCGTATTCTTAAGATTCGATCTGTGGTGTTAAACCTGTTTATTTTGCCGTTGTTACTGATTTTTATATTGGGCACGGCACTTTCCAGTACGATGGGTACGGCGGAGGATGTTATTCCCGATACTGTACGTGTGGGAATCATTCATTTGAGTACTGAATCTGGTGGAGGATCAAGTACGCTTAATCAAGCGCTGGATACATTCGTTGCATCCCCGGAAGTGGCTGAGATGGTCAAGGTGCAGAACTTTACAACTGAAGAAGAGGCCGTTCATTCGCTGCGTACCGACAAGCTGGACTTTGCTGTAATGATTCCTTCGGATTTTGAGCAAAACGTGATGATGGGGAAAGAGGCCAGGTTACAGTGGATACGAGGAAAGGACAACACACTTAATACCTTAGGTGAAACTTTGTTCACACGTTTTACGGATGAATGGAACCGACAGATGGCGATTACCAAAGTGCTCGGTCCGGAAGTAATTGTTGCCATGGCCTCTGCTTCGGAGTCTGGTACGGCGAATTCAACCTCGATTGCTGTCACTAATCCCGGTAAGACAGGTACGGCGTATAGTGCCTCCCAATACTATGCAGCTTCCATGCTGGCGATGTTCATGTTGTACTCAGGCATGACAACCAGTACCAGCCTTTTTGGAGAGCGTGATAACAAAACGTTAATTCGCCTTCAGGCTGCGCCTATAGGTAATGGAGTTATTTTCGCTGGCAAAATTGCAGGTAATAGTCTGCTCGCTTTCTTACAAGCAACAACGATCATCCTTATGACATATTGGCTCTACGGTGTGGATTGGGGAACCCATCCTTGGTATATTGTGCTGACTTGTGTATGCATCACATTGGCATCCATGACTCTTGGCGTAATCGTGGCATTGGTATGCAAAAGCACAGCATCGGCCAGTGCAACCTTACAAGGTATCATCGTTGCCATGACATTCATCAGTGGTGGGTTCATGCCCATTCCGATTGATTTTGTACAACGGCTTAGCCAATTTACGGTTAACCACTGGGCGCTCCAAAGTTTTCTGAGAATGATGCTGGATGCACCTGTAGCAGAGATTGTGTATAACATTCTAATGTTAGGCGTGGTATGCGCTGTATTAGTGTTCATCTCAGGGATGATCTATAGAAAGGCAGGATACCGATATGAATAGTCTACACATCGCCTGGTTGATGATTAGACGTACACTTGGCCGTAAAATGGGCTTCATTACGTTTCTGCTTCTGCCTTGCCTGGTGGTTACAGGAGCGGTTGCTCTTTTTGGAAGCGAGCAGATTACACGTACTGTTATTCCCTATGTGAATGAGGATGGAGGGGTGGCAGGGACATGGATGATTCATGAACTTGCTGACAAGGAGGAGTATCTGCTCAAACCGATGACAAACGAAGCAGAAGTGAAGGAAGCCATCGCTCAGCAAAAAGGAAGTTCTGGCATCATCATTCCGGCACATTATACGGAGGATCTGTTACAAGGAAAGCCAACCGAAATTCAATTGGTGGAACTGCGTATAAGTGAAAGTTCCTATACCCTACGAGCAGCAGTTGAAGGTTTGACGAGCGGATTGTTACAATCTGCTTCAGCTGTTAAGGTGGCAACAGGTCCTGTCTCAAGTGAGACAGATATACTATCGAGTACACTGAAGCCATTTGAACAGCTTTTACAGGAGATAGGAAAACATCAAGTCGCTGGTGAAGTCACCGATCTGCAGATCTATCCCAAGCCAGGCCTGAACAATGTGACTGGATTTACAATCATGTTTATGATGGGGCTGTTGACCAGTGCAGTGGCTGTGATAATGGAAGATCGCAGGAAACGTACGATGGCCAGAGTATATACGGCACCCGTCCGTGCATATGAGATTGCGCTTGGTAACTTCCTCGGTAGCTTTGTCATTGGCATGATTCAGATTGTTCTCGTTTTGGGAGTCAGCAGGTGGCTACTGCATTATGATGCCGGTATTCCTTTTGGCATTCATTTCATCATCTTGGCCGCATTCATGCTGGTTTCCATGGGGATCGCAAGTACCGTGGCAGGATTAATACGTAATCCCAAAAATGCCAACATGCTGAATTCACTTGTCATTATGCCAACTTGCATGATAGGTGGTTGTTTCTGGCCGATCTCGTTGATGCCGGATTATATGCAAAAGCTCGCCAACTTTGTTCCACAGAAATGGGCGATTCAGGCGGTGGAGACGATCTCTGCTGGCGGTACATTGTCGGATATCACATTGCCACTATTGATTTTGTTTGGCATGGCTGCCATTTTGCTGACTGTTGGCTCTGCGATTCTACGCCCTAGCCAGCCAGGAGTAGAGGCATAAGGTTATACGACATAAAAAAAGCACGCTCTGCTGAATTGAATTCAGTTAGAGCGTGCTTTCTTTGCATAAGGAATGATGCGTTATGTGAGATATTGATGATTAAGGTTGGAGTTGACGCAGGACCGTTATTTCGACCCGACGGTTCTTTTGTCTTCCGGCCGCTGTGGTGTTGTCACCCGTTGGGCGAGTATCCGCATATCCGGCATACTGGAATCCGTCTGGATTAAGCTTCTCTGTATCCAAAAAGAATCGTAATACAGACAGTGCACGTTCTCCAGAAAGTTCCCAGTTGTCTTTGTACGTGGAGTTGGCCCCGACCGGAATATTGTCCGTATGTCCTTCGATGCTGACAACGGTATTCAGATCACGGAACAGGCTGGCAAGTTTACTTAGCGTTGGTGCTGCACCGTCCTTTAGAGCGGCCTGTCCCTGATCAAACAGGAAGCGGTCACTAAGTGTAATGGATAGGCCCTGTGGCTTGTCCGCAACAAAAATCTGATTTTCCAGTTTATTATCCTCGATATATTGGGTAATCACATTGAACAGATTTTGCAATTCCTGCTCCTGTGATCTGAACTGTTCTTCCCGTTCTGTGAGGGGCTTGTTGTCATTATCTGGTGTTGCAGTCCCGGAATCAGAAGGGTTTCCTTCACCATCTGAAGGATCTTCACCCTGCACCTCGGATGGTGGAGTCTCTGTAATCGTTTGACCGGGTTTCTCACCGAGTCCCTCACCAAGCTCAAGGATTGAGTCGGACGCATTAAATGTATTTTGTAACGATTGAGTAACGACGTCATATTTACCGGAATCCAGATTGCTCATGGCATACATGATGACAAAAAAGATCAAAAGCAGCGTTATGAGATCGGCATAAGTAATCATCCAGCGATCCCGATGATCGATAGTTTCACGTTTTCCGCGCCGTTTACTGCGCCGACTCATCCAATCCCTCCTTTGCTAGGGGGCGTATATGCTGACGATGCGTAAGGGTGAAGGACTCCAGTCTTTTGCGTACAAGCTGGGGATTCTCACCGTTCTGAATGGCAAGTACACCTTCGAGAAGCATTTCCATGGTCTGCACTTCATCGGCACCTCTGGATTTGATCTTGGAGGCAATGGGCAAAAAGATAAGATTGGCACTGGCGACCCCATACAGGGTTGCGGTAAAGGCAACAGCAATGGCAGGTCCGAGTCCGGTTGGATCGGTCAAACTGCCAAGTACCTGAATAAGTCCCATCACGGTTCCGATGATCCCCATGGTTGGAGCGTACCCACCAGCGGATTCGAATATTTTGGCGTAACCCTCATGTTTTTGTTCAATAGAATCGATCTCCATCTCCAGGATCTGGCGAACCACATCCTGATCGGTACCATCAACAACCATCTGAATACCGTCTTGCAAAAATGGATGCGGATGATCCATAACCTTGCGTTCCAATGCAAGTACACCTGAGCGGCGTGCGATTGAAGACATCTCCACCAGTTCTTCAACCCACAAGCCTGACTCATTATTGTTACGTCCAAAAGCCATACGCAGGGCAGCTGGAATCGTACGAAGGCGATGCGCCGGGAAACTGGCAACCACAGCAGCAATCGTTCCACCGAATACAATTAAAGCAGCCGTTTTTTGCAGGAGACCAGACAATTGGCCGCCTTCCCACAAAAAACCGCTAATGACTGCGGCAATTCCGGCAATAATACCGATAAGTGTCGCAATATCCATAAATTAACCCACTCCTATCTTCATTTCACGTTTGCATCACTAAAACGAACGAGGTATAATTAAACGGGAACAAATATTCCTATTACTATAAGTTTTCCCATATGAAAATTCGGGGAACTTCGACAATATATAGTGACTATTATTTTAGACGATAGGGTGAGATACGGCAATGAGCGATATTATAATGAGCGACAAAACGTTCGAAATCGAGTCAGAGTTTTCTCCCCAAGGTGATCAGCCTGCAGCCATTATAGAATTGGTGAAGGGTGTTCAGGAGGGGAAGAGATACCAGACACTACTGGGTGCAACGGGTACGGGTAAGACGTTTACGATAGCCCAGACGATAGCCCAACTGCAACGTCCGACGCTGATTATTGCACACAACAAAACGTTGGCAGCGCAGCTTGCAAGTGAGTTCAAAGATTTTTTCCCTAACAACATGGTTGAGTATTTCGTCAGTTATTACGATTATTTTCAGCCAGAAGCATATATCCCGTCCTCCGATACGTATATCGAGAAGGATTCAAGTATTAATGAAGAGATAGACAAACTGCGGCACGCAGCGACAAGTTCGTTGTTTGAGCGCAGGGACGTCATCATTGTAGCGAGTGTTTCCTGCATTTATGGTTTGGGTTCACCGCACTCGTATTCAAGCATGTTGCTGTCACTTCGGGTAGGCATGGAGAAACCGCGCAATCAGATTTTGTCTCGTCTGGTAGAGATCCAGTATCAGCGAAACGATATTAACTTTGTGCGGGGTACATTCCGTGTTCGTGGGGATGTTGTTGAGATTTTCCCTGCTTCCAAGGGTGAACATGCAATTCGGGTTGAATTGTTTGGTGATGAGATCGAGAAAATTACGGAGATTGATGTGTTAACCGGAGAACTGATTGGTGAACGTGAACATATTGCCATTTTCCCGGCGTCTCACTTCGTAACGCAAGAAGAGACAATGAAGGTTGCGCTGGTGAACATTGAGCGTGAACTGGAGGAGCGTCTTGAAGTGTTGCGTGAACAGGGGAAACTGCTGGAGGCTCAGCGACTGGAGCAGCGCACAAGGTATGATATCGAGATGATGAAGGAAGTTGGATTCTGTTCGGGGATTGAGAACTATTCCGGTCCGCTGACTTTCCGCGAACGCGGCGATACCCCATACACACTGATGGATTACTTCCCGGATGACATGTTGATCGTGGTCGATGAGTCTCACGTGACTCTGCCACAGATTCGTGCGATGTACAATGGTGACCAGGCGCGGAAGACGGTATTGGTTGAGCATGGTTTCCGTCTGCCGTCAGCATTGGATAATCGTCCACTCAAATTCGATGAGTTCGAAGGTAAGATGGATCAGATCATCTATGTATCGGCCACACCAGGCCCGTATGAGATAGAGCATACCGATACGATGGTGCAACAGATTATCCGTCCAACCGGACTGCTTGATCCAATCATTGAACTGCGTCCAACAAAGGGGCAGATCGATGACTTGATTGGTGAGATTAACGACCGGATTACCAAAGACGAGCGTGTGTTGATTACAACATTAACGAAGAAGATGTCCGAGGACCTGACGGATTATCTGAAGGAAGTTGGAATCAAAGTTCGTTATCTGCACTCCGAGATCAAAACGTTGGAACGGATGGCGATTTTACGTGATTTAAGATTGGGCGTTTTCCATGTCCTAATCGGAATCAACTTGCTCCGGGAAGGTCTCGATCTGCCCGAAGTATCCCTCGTCGCTATATTGGATGCCGATAAGGAAGGATTCCTGCGTTCCGAACGCTCACTGATCCAAACGATTGGTCGTGCGGCACGGAACAGCGAGGGTCGCGTTATTCTTTACGGTGACAAAGTGACGGATTCGATGGATAAAGCGATAAAGGAAACAGAACGTCGTCGTGCAATCCAGATCGAGTACAACGAGAAACATGGAATTACACCACAGACCATTCGCAAAAAAGTGCGTGATGTGATTGAGGCAACCAAAGTTGCCGAATCCAAGAAAGACTATCTCACAGGCGCAGCCGAGAAGATGTCGAAGAAAGATCGCCAGGCGCTTATTCAGCGCCTAGAGGTAGAGATGAAAGATGCAGCCAAAAACCTGCAGTTTGAGCGTGCTGCCGAGCTTCGCGATGCGTTGCTGGAACTTCGCGCTGAATAAGATACAGCTCATTCATATGCTCCAGTAAAGATGGATCTGTAACAAGAGAACGGCCAATTGGCCGTTCTCTTGTTGAGTAAGGAAATCGTTGATATCTACCGATAATAAGAGATGTTGAAATCTTGAATTCAGGTCTATACTGATAGAAATGTTGAAATTGGTTAAAAGGTTTATAGGAAAGCAATTGGGAGTCGAGAGTGCCCCAGTGTTGACCTCGGAGCCGAGCCAAAGGCAATGGCGACCTTGCCGCGACCAAGGCGAAGCCGAGAGCGTCCCGCCCTTGACCTTTGGAGCCGAGCCGAAGGCAATGGCGACCTGTCGCGAACGTGGCGAAGCCGAGAGCGTCCCGGTGTTGACCTTGGAGCCGAGCCGAAGGCAATGGCGACCTGTCGCGACCAAGGCGAAGCCGAGAGCGTCCCCTCGCAGTAGAGCGGCCGTATAAGGTTCCGGCAATGAGCCGGAACTTTATACGGAGCCGCGGGCACACGACAACCCTTCACATAGCAAGACCCGACCCCTCACCGTTGCACCGCTTGTTTCGGGTGTCCAGAGGGCTGCGCCCTCTGGGGCCCTCCCTTGGAAGGGAGGGTTTGGGAGGGATCGAAAAGCCTTTTAAAAGGTTTGGATTAGTAAATTTGAGAGGATGAATACTATTGGCGAGCGATAACATTGTCATTAAAGGCGCACGAGCGCATAACCTGAAAAATATCGACATTACCATCCCGCGTGACCGCTTTGTTGTATTGACCGGCCTGAGTGGCTCAGGCAAGTCCTCGCTGGCTTTTGACACAATCTATGCCGAAGGACAGCGGCGTTATGTAGAATCATTGTCAGCTTACGCACGGCAGTTTCTGGGACAGATGGAGAAACCGGATGTGGATTCCATCGAAGGATTATCTCCTGCCATTTCAATAGATCAGAAAACAACAAGCCGTAACCCACGTTCCACAGTAGGAACCGTCACCGAAATTTATGATTATCTGCGTCTGTTGTTTGCACGTGTGGGCCATCCACATTGTCCGGACCATGGCGTGGAGATTAGTTCCCAGACCGTAGAACAAATGGTTGACCGCATTATGCAATATCCAGAGCGTACCCGGTTGCAGATTTTGGCACCCATTATCTCTGGTCGTAAGGGCGAGCATAAAAGTGTATTTGCTGATGTGTCCAAGCAGGGTTTTGTCCGTGTACGGGTAAACGGGGAACTGCGTGACCTGTCAGAAGATATTCAATTGGAGAAAAATAAAAAGCATACGATTGAAGTGGTTGTTGACCGGATCGTTGTTAAGGATGATGTACAGGCGCGTCTGGCGGACTCCATTGAAACGGCACTTAATTTGTCCGGTGGACAACTCCTGGTGGACATTATGGGCGAAGAAGAGCTGCGATTCAGTTCCAACTTTGCCTGCCCGGTGTGCGGATTCAGTATTGAAGAGCTGGCACCGCGGATGTTCTCATTTAATAGCCCTTTCGGGGCTTGCCCGGATTGTGATGGGTTAGGCGTCAAAATGATCGTTGACCCTGATCTGCTCGTACCGGATCGGACTAAGACCATCGAAGATGGAGCTTTTGATGCTTGGACAGGTGGTACATCCACCTATTATCCGCAGTTCCTGAAGTCGGTATGTGAGCACTTCAACATTCCGCAAAATGTACCTGTCGAAGATCTGCCAGCTGAGCAGATGAACAAGTTGTTACAGGGTACAGGTACGGAGAAAATCCGTTTCCGCTATGAGAATGACTTTGGACAACGGAAGGAAGCACTGGTTACCTTCGAAGGTATCGTGAATAACCTGGAGCGTCGTTACCGGGATACAGCATCTGAAGGTATCCGTGAGTTTATTGAGGGTTACATGAGTGCGAAGCCTTGTGGTACATGTACAGGTCAGCGTCTGAAACGCGAGAGTCTTGCGGTTACGATCAATGATCACAACATGGCGTATGTGACTAGTTTGTCCATTGGTGAAGCTGGCCGATTCTTCGATTCATTGGAATTGAGTGAGAAAGAGCAGACGATTGCCAAACTTATTCTGAAAGAAATCAACAGCCGTCTAGGCTTCCTGGTGAATGTTGGTCTGGATTATCTTACACTGAGTCGTGCTGCCGGAACATTGTCTGGTGGGGAAGCTCAGCGGATCAGACTGGCTACACAGATTGGTTCCAGCCTGATGGGTGTGCTGTATATTCTGGATGAGCCGAGTATTGGCTTGCATCAACGGGATAATGACCGTCTGATCTCAACACTTGCGCACATGCGAGACATTGGTAACACGCTGATCGTGGTTGAACATGATGAAGATACGATGATGGCTGCCGACTACATTATTGATATTGGCCCAGGTGCAGGTATCCACGGAGGTACCATCATGTCACAGGGTACACCGGAGGAGATCATGAACGATGAGAACTCCTTAACCGGTCAATATCTGAGTGGACGCAAGTTCATTCCGATTCGTACAGAACGTAGAAGTGTAGGAGACCGTTGGTTGGAAGTACGTGGAGCCAAAGAAAATAACCTGAAGAATCTGAATGTGAAGATTCCTGTAGGTGTATTTACTGCGGTAACGGGTGTGTCTGGCTCAGGTAAATCCACATTGATCAATGAGATCCTCTACAAAACGCTGGCACGTGATCTGAACCGTGCTCGGGTACGTCCGGGTCAACATAAAGAGATTCGTGGTCTGGAGCATATCGATAAAGTTATCGATATTGACCAGTCGCCAATCGGGCGGACACCACGTTCCAACCCGGCTACGTATACAGGAGTCTTTGATGATATCCGGGATCTGTTTGCTCAGACGAACGAAGCCAAAGTACGTGGATACAAGAAAGGCCGATTCAGCTTTAATATCAAAGGTGGACGTTGTGAAGCCTGCCGTGGAGACGGCATTATCAAAATCGAGATGCACTTCTTGCCGGACGTCTATGTTCCTTGTGAAGTCTGCAAAGGCAAACGATACAACCGGGAAACGCTTGAAGTGAAATATAAAAACAGAAATATTTCCGATGTATTGGAAATGACGGTTGAAGATGCAACCCAATTCTTTGAGAACATTCCGAAGATCCATCGCAAAATGCAGACACTGATGGATGTGGGTCTGGGTTATATCAATCTGGGACAACCTGCAACCACATTGTCTGGTGGTGAAGCCCAGCGTGTGAAGCTTGCTTCCGAGCTGTATCGCCGCAGTACAGGGAAAACCATCTACATCCTCGATGAACCGACTACGGGTTTGCATGTCGATGATATCGACCGTTTGCTGAACGTATTACACCGTCTGGTTGATTCCGGCGAATCGGTGCTAGTGATCGAGCATAACCTGGATGTGATCAAAACGGCAGACTATGTTGTTGATTTGGGTCCAGAAGGCGGTAGCGGTGGAGGTACCATTGTTGCAACCGGAACACCTGAGGATATCGTTAAAGTGGAAGCTTCTTATACCGGCAAGTACTTGAAGCCGGTTCTGGAGCGGGATACCGAGCGGAGCAAGGCACTGCAGTTGGTGGACTAAGGTCCTCTAACCAGTAGTTATATCAATATGAAGTGGCAGTATTGGCCCTTCTTCTCGAAAAGGTAAAGACGTTGGATTACGATCTAATGTGCTCTGCTTCTGAGAAGAAGGGCTTTCATTATGAATTATGCACGGTGTTTCCTTCGGACTAAGGTTATTTCGTGAAAGTGTTTACATATGCATTGCGACGAGCGTTACAGGAATATTCGGCCAAATTGTCTTTTTTTCATTTTTATGGATGATAGGGCTTGCATTACAAGCAGGGTACAGATAACATAGAGGAAGATATTAGGGTATGCGTTAGCTGTTCAACTATGGTAAGGAGGTCTGTCTATCCATGCTGTTTGCAGAAGCTGCCACGGCGAGTACATCGAATTTTAATGCATTTGATATTTTTGTCATCTTATTTACGATCCTGATTTTCATCGGAGTTGTTCGGCTTCTTCGGGCACCGAAGAAAAATCTGTTTGCGATCGGATTTGCAGTAGTCAGCCTACTGGTATTTCTGATGACAGACTATGCGATGATAACGGGTTGGTTTGCTCAGTAGGAATGCCGTAGAATTGAATTAAGCCAATAGTGCATGTTCAAAAAGATCGGTTTTCAGTACCGAGAAGATGGGATGAAGCTAGAAATGGAGTAGCGGAGCGTAGGAAAACTACGTGAGCAACGGACATTTCGGCTGAATGCCATATTCGATGCTGATGATGCCACTAGGCATCCTTCGTAATCAAAAGCGGACTTTTTGAACAACCTCTAAAAGAGGTACAGACGAACACCTTCCAGAGAGACATGGAGGGTGTTTTTTTCATTTATACTGAAACGATTGAACAAGATTCTATCTTCTCTACTAAAATAGGACTTAAAACAATTGTATATCCAGATTCTGTATGATACATTGAGGGATACCGGAATTGCAGATGAGAGAAAAAGAGAATAGATTCAGCGATGAATCCGATGTCGAGTCGCGCAAGAAGGATGTATAGAGAGGGTCAGGTGAGAATATGAGCGTGTTGGGTAAAAAGGGGATAGCCATACTGATGGCTGCTGTACTCTCGATTAGTGTAGCGGCAACGGCCGGTGCAGCTGAATCCAAAGCGGCGATGCAAGCGAAAGTGGTAGACGGTCAAGTCTATGTGAACACCAAGGATCTGCTCAAGGCAGTTGGTGGAAGTGGACAATATGATGCCAAATCCGGAACGTACACGTACAAGGGAAGTGAAGCCATTCCCAAAGTGATCGAAAAGGTATCTCCTTCGGTCGTAGGTATTATTGGGAAATCTACCGAAGTGCAGGACGGTGCAACATCAGACGACCGTTATAATCTTGCACATGGTACAGGTGTCATTATCCGGTCCAATGGATGGATTGTAACGAATGCCCACGTGGTGGATGGACTAACAAACCCAGTGGTCGTAACGACGGATGGCAATACATACAAAATTACGAAAACATACAGTGATGCACTCAGTGATCTGGCACTAATCAAAATCAATGCCAAATCACTCAAACCGGCGAGCTTTGCCAAAGCTTCACAAACTACTGTTGGAGAAACGGTGATTGCCTTGGGTACGCCGATTTCCTTTTCTTTGCGCAACTCGGCAACGGTAGGGGTAATTAGCGGCTTGAATCGTGGTGTTGAGGCGACCTACCGGTTGATTCAGACTGACACGGCCATTAACCCTGGAAATAGTGGAGGACCGCTGGTTAACCTGAAGGGTGAAGTGGTTGGTATCAACTCGATGAAATTTTCTGCGGTCGGCGTAGAGAGTTTGGGGTTTTCGATTCCAGTGGATACCGTTCAATATATCATCGATCAGTTTTTTAAATATGGCAAAATAAAACGTGCAAGTCTGGGACTGCAGCTGGAAGAAAGCTGGTCTGCGATTGTGGGCCTGCCTACAGATGATCCCTTAACAATTACGGGCGTACTGTCTCCAGAAGCCAAGAAAGCCAAAATCAAAGAGGGCGATGTCCTTTACAGTGTCGCGGGCACACGAGTCTCTTCAGTAGTGGATATCAATGAGTTGCTCAAAAAGTACCTGCCTGGGCAAAAGGTAAAGCTGTTGATGCAATCGGATGGCGATATCGTCACCCGCACGTTGGTGCTTGCTGATCGCGCAGACATCGTAGACGAGGAAGATGAGGCGTTCCTTGCAGATGAAGAACAATAAAGCCCGGCGATCAGCCCGGATGGAGAGAGGACGAAAGAACGGAATGAAAAAGTCATGGATACGTGTGCTAAGCACAGGTGTATTAACCGGGATGCTGACCATTGGCGCGGCATTGCCTGTATGGGCATCTGATCTGACGACAAGTGAACTACGTGTCAAAGCTGGGAGCACGAGCGCCTACATCAACGGCGATAAGCAGGCCATAGCCAAACCTTACAAGTTCAAGGGTGTTACGATGGTGCCTGTGGGAGTGTTCAAGAAAGCATTTGGCAGTGAAATCCGGCTGGAGAAAAATGATGTTGTCAAAATCAAGGAAGGTCCACACACGGTTACCCTAACGATTGGCAGTTCAATTGCCTGGGTGGATGGTGTAAAACATGAGATGGGTGCCGCTCCCAAGATGGTGAATGGTGTACTAATGGTTCCACTTCGTCCGGTTGCTACCGGTATCGGGGCGACGCTAGCTCCGACTAGCTCCGGAGAAATGGTCATTCGTCTGTTGCAAACCGATGATTCGGTGGATGACGAGGATGGCCTTCATCCGGATGAAGGCAAAACCAGAATTGGTAACAGTTTTTACGGTTGGTCCATTAACTACCCGGCAGACCTTATAGTTTTCCAGACCGGTGAGCAGGAGCGCATGATGACTTTTGGCACTGCGGACAACAGTTATTATCTTGAAGTGTATGTCAGCGATCAGGATGTGGCTCTGGATGCGGATGATTTGTTGCAGCAACTCGTCCAGGAGGCCAAACAATCGGGAGATACGGTGCTGGATCGTCAAGCGGTGTCGAAAGGCAAAACACCTTATGCACGGATTATCGTGAAGGATGTAGACGGCATGTTATGGGAGATGCGTCAGTATCTGAGCGAAGGCCGTCAATATGATGTGTACCTCGCGGATTACGAAGCCCTGAATTATAAAGATCTGGGCAAACGTGCAGCGCTACTCAATTCATTCCAGCCAACCTATGCAGAGTCGGATCGAACGATTAAGGATCTGTCCACCGTAGATAATGGCATGCGCTCCGCGTGGAACGATGACTATGGTATTGAATTGAAGATTCCAGCCGGCTGGTCGATGGATAACAATCAGATGATCTATGAAGCCAAGGATGGTGCGTATCTGCAATGGCGTGTCACTTCGGCGAAGGCAGGTACAACGTTAAAAGACTGGAGCGGCCAACTGGATAAGTGGATGCGCGAGACATTTACACCAGAGAGTTACGAGCCAATTGGTTCATATACGATGGATATCTCGGGAGAAACTGCCGAGGTGAATGAATTCCGTTATAACTTTGGCGGGGGCTGGCAGACCGAGTTCGATGTTCTTTTGCAGAAGAATGGGTATCGGTATTATGCAGAGTATACGTTCCCTGAGGAGCAAAGTGCAGATCGGGCATGGTTTGAACGGATTATGAAGAGTGTGGAGATTGATTTTGATACGGTTGCCGATAATTTCGGTCAGCTGGATGAAGATCCTTATTTGACAGACAAAACGAAGACACTTACACGTACGTCCAAACGTTATAAATACAGTGTAGATATTCCGCGTTACTGGACGCCGTATAGTGATCGATTCGAATATTCACCTGTGGTGTACACCTTTACTGGCGGAGAGTTCTCCATTGCGGCGAGCGAAGACAAGTCGATCGAGATGACGGTCAGCCAATTGAGAGAAGCCTATGCCGAAGCCACCAAAACCCGTAAGAACTTCAAGTTGCTTGGCAGTGAAGAGCTGACGTTTGCGGGTGTGCCTGCATTTTCCTTTACGTATCATGAGCTGGACAAAGGCGTGCCATATGCGGGTCGTCAGATCGTGTTTGAAAAGGACGGAACAACCTATACGATCACAAGTGGGCTGAATGATGCCAACAAGACAGAAGTTCAGGCGGCAGCCTTGGAAAAAGCAGTGAACTCATTTACTTTTATTAAATAAATGTAGTGGAGCCGGAGGGTCAAAAGACCTTTCGGTTTTTTTCGTTGTACTGGAAATGAAAATGGTAAACGGTTTTTTCAGGAAAACGTAGAAGAGTCGGTGCAGAAGTGGTACACTATACTAGTTCAGGAGTTATGACTACTGATCTGATGAATAGGAATGACTGTAAGCTTGGAGTTCAGGCAATACAGACATAATAGATAGATATTGTAATACCGTGACAATGCAGGTGTACCCGATAAGGTGCAGTCTTAGGCTTAGTATGTTCAGACGTTTAGGGATATAGGGATGAAATCCGGCGGATAGCCGGTTATGGGGAGGATCTACATGAAAACAGCAACAATACGAAGAGAAGACGTTGAACTTCTGGCACCGGCTGGTGACTGGGATTGTATGCGTTCGGCGGTAGCCAATGGCGCAGATGCAATTTTCTTCGGAGTCGAAAAGTTTAATGCACGGGCACGGGCGAACAATTTCCGTATGGACGAGCTGCCGGAGATAATGGCGTTTTTGCACAGTTATGGCGTAAAAGGTTTTTTGACCTTTAATATATTGATTTTTGAAAATGAATTGACGGATGCCAAAGAACTGATTGACGCTTGTGTCGATGCAGGTGTGGACGCTGTAATTGTTCAGGATTTGGGGTTGGTGAAGATGATCCGCGAGATCTCGCCGGATTTCCCGATTCACGGTTCAACACAGATGACGATTACGTCTCCGGAAGCGGTCGAGTTTACGAAGCCGTTTGATATGGAACGTGTCGTTCTGGGACGGGAGAACAACCTGAAGCAGATCCAGAAGATCGGTGAGCAAGCGAAGCTTCCAATGGAAGTATTTGTGCATGGTGCGCTGTGTGTATCCTACTCGGGGCAGTGTCTGACTTCCGAAATGTGGGGAGGACGTTCGGCGAACCGTGGAGAGTGCGCACAAGCTTGTCGTCTTCCATACGATCTGATGGTGGATGGGGTGCACAAACCGATGGGTGATGTAGCTTATCTGTTGTCTCCGAAGGATCTGGCAGCGATTGATCTGATGCCGGAACTGATCGAAGCAGGAGTAACTTCTTTCAAAATTGAAGGACGTCTCAAAACGCCAGAATACGTAGCAAACGTAGTAAGCAAATATCGTAAAGCGATTGACCGTTATTTTGATGGAGATAACACACCGCCAAGCAAGGAAGAAGTTCGCGAATTGCAACAAAGCTTCTCCCGTGGTTTCACGCATGGTTTCCTGAGCGGTACAAACAACAAAGAACTGGTGGATGGAACGTTCCCGAAAAGCCGTGGTGTCTACCTTGGTCGTGTGGATCAAGTGTTGCGTGATGGTGTGGTCCTGAAGCTGGATGCACCCGTGAAACGTGGAGACGGGATCGTATTTGACGCCGGAGACCCGACTCAGAAGGAAGAGGGCGGACGTGTATACGATGTACGTCGCAAAGGTGTAAAACTCGAAGGCGAAGCCGAAGAGGGCTGGATCGTTGACGTTGTGCCAGGCCGCAGTGACGTGGATCTGCGACGCGTGAAAGTTGGCGACAAAGTGTGGAAAACGAATGACCCGGCGCTGGACAAACGTCTGCGTCAAAGCTTCGAGACCGAGAAGCCGTACCGTGTATTCCCGGTGAAGGTGAAGGTCATCGGCAGCCCGGGGCAGCCGCTTAGCACATGGTGGACAGACGTGCAGAAAGGCACGACCGTCCGTATTGATTCCGAGATGGAACTGGACATCGCCCAGAAGCGTCCAATGACACATGAATTGCTCGAAGAGCAGTTCGGTCGTCTGGGAGGCACGGTGTTCCAGTTGGAAGGAATGGACGTCAATCTGCACGGTGACGTTATCATCCCGATGCGTGAGTTGAATAACATTCGTCGTCAGGCGGTAGAACAACTCGCGGGCGAGCGTCCTAAACCGCCCGTCTACGTGAAACGCGCGGTAGATGTGTACGGTGATTCGGTTAAACCGGCATCACCAGTCGCTCGTGGTCAAGCAGAACTGACCGCACTCTGCCGTAGCCTGCCACAAGTGGAGGCAGCGATTGAAGCAGGAATCGGTATGATCTATGCCGACTTCGAGTTTATCAAACAGTTCCCGGCAGCCGTGGAAGCTGTGCATGCCGCTGGTCGCAAGATCGCGCTGGCAACACCGCGTATTCACATGCCTGGGGAGAACGGATATCACAACAACATCTTGCGTCTGAAGCCGGATGCGGTATTGGTACGTAATACAGGCGCACTGTACTTCTACCTGCGTCACCGGATGGAAAACCCGGATGCGAAGCACCCGGAATTGATCGGCGACTTCTCATTGAACATCGCCAATCACAAAGCAGTAGAATTGTTCCTGGAAGCCGGATGTGACTGGATTACGCCATCCTATGACCTGAACATTCAACAAATGGTTGATTTGCTGGGCCACTCTCGTACAAGTCAAACCGAAGTGGTTATCCATCAGCATCTGCCGATGTTCCACACCGAGCACTGTGTGTATTGTACGTTCATGAGTGAAGGAACGGACTTCACGAACTGTGGCCGTCCTTGTGAGGAACAGCGTGCATCCCTGCAAGACCGGATCGGCATGTCTCACCCGGTACGTGTGGATGAAGGTTGCCGTAATACGGTATACAACGCAGTGGAGCAGTCAGGTGCCGAGTATCTGACCAACTTTATGGATCTGGGTGTATCCCGTTACCGTGTGGAATTCCTGGAAGAGACACCGGAGCAGGTACGCGAAGTTATCGATCTGTATAACCGTGCACTGCGCGGCGAGATCAGTGGTACACAAGTTTGGAAAACACTCAAAGCAACAAACCAACTGGGCGTTACACGTGGTCAATTGGTAAAATAATGTTTGTATGGTACAACTACAGTTACAAGCATGAAGGAACCCCAATCTCTGCTTCAAGGAGCTCTTGGGGTTTTTTTACATCATGATACAGGAGGCGAAGAAGCGTGGCGCCATTCACAATTATGGATATCAAATTGCTGTGCGGGGTCACGGCATTCAAGCGCGGAGAAGATTATAACCAATCTGGCAGGGTGACCAATCTGGTGGTCGGTGAGGATCAGCTTCATTATGAAGCTCAGGTACGTGGATCGGAGCGTTATCAGGTTACGGTGGATGTAGATGGATCAGGTGAGATTGTGGCAGGCTGCAGTTGTCCGGGTGACGGTAGGCATTATGACTATTGCAAACATGTCGCTGCTGTTCTGTTGGCTATTCACGAATGGGGTGAGCAGCAGGAGCGTAATGCCACGATTGCTTCGGGGAAGCCTCCTCAACCTGCTCCAGGCCAAGGAGCCAATACCAGTTCCAGTTCAGGTTCCAAGTCCAGGGTTGGGACGTTGGTCGAAGAGAGCATGTGGGAGCGACCGCAGTCCCCTTCACAACGAAAGCAACTGAATGATGCCCCAGAGCGTCCGCCCGTTCACTTTGCCCAAGCAGGTCGGCCAAGCTCAGCTTCGGGGTGGGGCCGCTCGGCAGATAAACCTTCTTACCGTACGGCGGATCAGATTCTGTCCATGTTTGCCAAGGATCGGAGACCGCTGCATGGAAATGATCGTAAATACACTGCCCCTGTCAGCCGTTCCTCCCTGCGGGAAGAATTGCAGGTTCAGTTTATATGTAAGCTGACACAGGTTCACAAGGGTGGTGGGAAACTTGCTCTTGAATTGAAAGTGGGTAACAAACGTCTGTATGTGGTGCAGAAAGTGAAGCAATTCCTGAACTGTATCGAGAAGGACGAGCCCATGTCATTTACCAAACTGTTCCACTATGATCCATTGATGCATGTTTTCACTCCGCAGGATCAGGCCATTCTCTCGATGCTTATTCGAATGAGACAGAGTGAGGAGGCCTATCGCCAATCCATCTCCGGTTATCTGGGAGCTTCGGACGGACGGGATATACTGATTGCTCCGCTCGTATGGAAGCCATTGCTGGAATTACTACTACAGGCCGACAGTCGGATGGAGGGCACGGGATTTGCCAATGGGCCACTCACACTAGGGGAAGGGGTACTTCCTTTATTTTACCGGATCGCCCAGGGAGCGAATGAAGGGTATCAGCTTGAAATTTCGGGACTGCGTGAGCTGATTCTTCTTCCTGCTTATGATGCCGCCGTGGTGGAAGGACAGTTGCATATGTTGGAGCCGATGCAGATGCGAAGTCTGGAGGACTTGAGTGGGGCGCTCACGTCGTATGGAATCAAGGAAAGCATCGATATATCGACTCAGCAGGTGGATGAATTCGTACAGCATGTCGTGCCAGAACTGCGTACGCTTGGACATCTGTCCATTGATTCGCAGGTGCGTGAACAGATCGCGGAACCGGAACTTTCACCGAAGCTGTACATTGACTTCTATCGTGAACGTATTACAGCGCGTCTGGAATTCGACTATGAGGTCATGGTTATTAATCCGCTTGCCGAGTATTTAATAGATGAAGAAGAGAAAAAGGTTATTTTGGTGCGTGATCGATACAAAGAGCGGAATCTGATTGAACGGCTTGATCGATCCTTTCTCGAAAGGGATGGTAGTGTTTGGGCGAGCGAACGGGAAGATGCAATATATGATGTAATGTATCATCTGTTGCCTGAGCTTGAGAAACAGGTAGATATCTATATGCCAAACGCCGTGAAGGCGATGGTGCAATCCTATCCAACACCGCCGAAAGTACGGGCAGATTTGGGAAGAGGATTGGACTGGCTGGAGATTTCATTTGAGATGGAAGGGGTGGACGAGCAGGAGCTTCAGGAACTCATGCGTCGTATTGTGGAAAAGAAACCGTATTTCCGTCTCAAGAGCGGTGTCTTTCTCTCGCTTGAAAATGAAGGTGCAGATAGCTTCGCTCACATGGCCGATTCACTTGGGCTGGGAGCAGGTGACATCAAGAGCAGCCATATCCGGCTGCCAGCTGTTCGGGCGTTACAATTGCCAGGCAGGGATGAAGTTTCCGGTCATGTGAAGTGGGGAGGCTCCCTGAAACGTTTCCTTGATGATCTGCGAGATCCCGAACGGATGGATTTTGCATTGCCAGAGACACTGACCCCCATCCTGCGGGATTATCAGAACAGCGGATACCAGTGGCTGCGTACCCTCGCTTATTATCGTTTTGGCGGCATTCTTGCGGATGATATGGGACTTGGCAAAACGTTGCAAAGCATCGCGTATATCACAGCGGTACTTCAGGAGAAGCCTGAGTACAACATTGAGCATACGAGCGGTGATAAATACCGGGAGAGCGGATCATTACGGGGTGGTGAAACGTTGGCGACTACCGACATCGATCCCGAAACTGGGCTCCCATTGGACAAGATGGCTTCAGTGAATACAGATGGCTTATGGTCTACGATGCAGCAGGATGGACTAACAATCCGAACGAGGGTCATTCATCCCCCGGTACTTGTCGTGGCGCCTGCCTCGCTAACATATAACTGGGCTAATGAGTTTGCGCGGTTCGCCCCGCATCTGAACGTACTGATTGCCGCAGGTCAGAAAGAAGAACGAGCCAATATGCTTTCAGGCATGGATGAGGCAGATGTGATTGTGACGTCGTATCCTCTGTTGCGACGGGATTTGGACACCTATCTCGGCCGAACCTTCCATACGCTCATTTTGGATGAAGCTCAGGCAATCAAAAATGCTTCTTCCCAGACCGCGCAGGCAGTCAAACAAATTCAAGCTCCGCGCCGTTTTGCACTCACAGGTACACCTGTGGAGAACTCGCTGGATGAATTGTGGTCCATTTTTGAAGCGGTATTCCCTGGGTTATTTCCAAGTTACAGAAGATTCCGCGACCTTCCTCCGGAACGGATCTCGCGGATGGTACGTCCGTTTATTCTGCGCCGTTTGAAGAAGGATGTGTTGGAAGAATTGCCTGATCGAATTGAAACGGTACAGCGGTCAGAGCTTACGGTTGAACAGAAGAAATTGTATGCCGCATACCTTTCCCAGCTTCAGGATGAAGCATCGAAGGACATGGAGGATAACGGATTCCAGAAGAATCGTATCAAAATTCTGGCTGGCATCACGCGCTTGCGTCAGTTGTGTTGTCACCCGGCCCTCTTTGTGGAAGGCTATCAAGGCGATTCCGGGAAAATGGAACAGTTGCTTGAAACGGTCGAGGATTGTTTGGCTGCAGGCAAACGAATCCTCATCTTTTCCCAATTTGCGAGCATGTTGAACCTGATTCGTCAGACCCTTGCGGCACAGGGAAGAAACCTATTTTACCTCGATGGTCAGACCCCTGCTCAGAGCCGGGTCGAGATGTGTCACAGATTTAATGAGGGCGAAGCTGAACTGTTCTTAATCTCCCTGAAAGCTGGAGGTACCGGATTAAACTTAACAGGGGCAGATACCGTTATATTATATGATCTGTGGTGGAATCCTGCCGTGGAAGAACAGGCAATTGGCCGTGCCCATCGCATGGGACAGAAACAAGTGGTGCAAGTCATCCGCTTGGTTACCGAGGGTACGATCGAAGAGAAGATTTTGGAACTCCAGCAGCGCAAGAAGGACTTGATTGCCGAAGTAATCGAACCGGGAGACGGGGGATCGACGACCTTATCCGAACAGGATATCCGCGAATTGTTGATGGTATAATGGAGTCCAAGCATCCTAGCAATAAGAATCATTAAATATATGAATCTATACAAGATGGACTAATCATTTACATGATAACGGAGAGGACAGAAATAACCTGAAAAAGCGAAGCGTTCGCCTAAAAGCTTTCTGAAAGAAAGCTGCATCGGAAGCATACGCTATCCCCGGATTTTCCCCTTTAAAAAAGTGAATTAAAAAATCTGGGGATAACAGCGATCGGAAGGTTGTTCTGTCATCGTAGTGTCAGTGTAAATAATCTTTAGTTCAACTTATCTAGCAAAAGGAGTGGGTTCGTGTGCGTATTCGCAAAGCGATTATTCCAGCCGCAGGGCTGGGTACCCGGTTTCTGCCTGCCACCAAGGCGATGCCTAAGGAAATGCTGCCCATCGTGGACAAGCCAACGATTCAGTACATTATTGAAGAAGCCGTAGCTTCAGGCATTGAAGATATCATTATTGTGACAGGTAAAGGGAAACGGGCCATTGAAGATCACTTCGATTATTCTTTTGAGCTGGAGCAGAATCTGGCGGACAAACAGAAGTGGGACTTGCTTAACGAAGTACGCAAACCCTCCGAGATGGCAGATATTCATTATATCCGTCAAAAGGAACCGAAGGGACTTGGTCACGCCATCTGGTGTGCCCGCAAGTTTATCGGCAACGAGCCTTTTGCCGTCCTGTTAGGGGATGATATTGTGGAAGCGGAACATCCCTGCCTGAAGCAGATGATCGATGTCTACGATGAACTGCAATCTCCGATTGTAGGTGTACAGCCTGTTGATTGGAGCGAGGTATCCCGCTATGGGATAGTGGACGGAGAGTTACTGACCCCTACCGATGATCGTGTCTTTCGGGCCCGCCGCTTAATTGAGAAACCAAAGACCGAAGATTCCCCTTCGAACCTTGCTATTATGGGACGTTATATTCTTACACCGGATATCTTTGAGATACTAGGTCAACAATCTGCTGGTGTAGGGGGAGAAATTCAGCTTACGGATGCCTTGTCCCGATTGAATGAACAGCGGCAGATTCTCGCATATCATTTTGACGGACTGCGTCATGATGTTGGTGAGAAGTTGGGCTTTATTGAGACATCGATTCACTACGCATTGCAACGCCCGGATCTACGGAAAGATCTCTTGAAGTATTTGGAACAGGTCGTAAAGGATCAATAAATGGTTTTCCGCATGCCCTTGAAGTCCAGCCGAAGAATGATATCGCGGCTGGGCTTTAATTTATTTTATGGAAGAGTAAATATGAGGGTTATACAGGCCAATGAACAAACACATACCCGACACTGTACATATACATAGTCAATATGAAGAAATGATGTCAACAGCAAAACGGAGGGATGTCATGAAGGTACTTCCGCTGTTTATGGATGGCGCTGCCATATTGGAACCCAAGGTTTATGGTGATCACCGTGGATATTTTATGGAGAGTTATAATGAGCAGGTTCTGCATGAACAGGGGATACAGCACGTCTTTATTCAGGACAATCAATCCTTGTCGGCTGAAGCAGGTGTTCTGCGTGGGCTTCATTATCAGCTTCAGCCTAAAGCACAGACTAAATTGGTGAGGGTTATATCTGGGGCTATATATGATGTGATTGTGGATGTCCGCACCTCATCCCCTACTTTTGGCCGATGGAAAAGTGTCATTCTAAGTGAATACAACCAGCGGCAACTGCTTGTTCCTCAAGGATTTGCTCATGGATTTTGTACCTTGGTGCCTAATTCCCTGGTAACTTATAAGGTAGACGCCTATTATTCGCCTGAACATGATCGTGGAATTCTGTGGAACGATCCGGCGCTGGCCATTGATTGGCCTGTGACGAAACCTATATTATCGGAGAAGGATCAGAAGCATCCTTTACTGAAAGATGCTGAACTGAATTTCGACTAATTAATCAGACTTTTCAGATACTTCTGTATCTGGAGGCAGAGGGAGAGAGACAGCATGAAACTACTGGTTACGGGTGGGGCCGGATTTATCGGCAGCAACTTTGTGTTATATATGCTTCGTGAACATCCGAGTTATGAAATTATCAATGTGGATGCATTAACGTATGCAGGGAACTTGGAGAACTTGCATACGGTAGAGTCCAATCCCCGATATACCTTCATCAAGGCAGATATTGCAGATGTACAGCAGATGGAAGCTGTTTTTTCTCAAGGCATCGATGTGGTTGTGAATTTCGCTGCCGAGTCTCATGTGGATCGAAGTATTTTGTCCCCGGATATCTTTGTGCGTACCAATGTGATGGGTACTCAGGTTCTGCTGGATGCGGCAAAGAAGTATCAAGTCACCAAATTTGTTCAGGTATCGACGGATGAGGTATATGGATCATTGGGTGCAACAGGGTTATTTACTGAAGATACACCTCTGATGCCAAACAGTCCTTACTCTGCAAGTAAAGCTGGCGGGGATCTGCTCGTAAGAGCCTATCATGAAACCTTTGGACTGCCTGTAAATATTACACGTTGCTCCAATAACTACGGGCCTTTTCAATTCCCTGAGAAACTGATTCCGCTGATTATATCCCGTGCATTAAATGATGAAGCCATTCCAGTATATGGTGACGGCCTCAATATTCGTGACTGGCTTTATGTTGAGGATCACTGCAGCGCGATTGATCTGGTGATTCATAATGGACAATCTGGAGAGGTATACAACATTGGTGGTAATAATGAACGTACTAATATATATATTGTGGAGAGCGTGTTGGAACAACTGGGTAAACCGGCGAGTCTGATTCAATATGTACAGGATCGATTGGGACATGACCGACGTTATGGTATAGATCCTACCAAGATACGTACAGAGCTCGGATGGCAACCTGCACACAATTTTGAGACAGGGATCAAGGAGACGATCCAATGGTATCTGAAACATCAAGATTGGTGGACGAGAATTCAATCAGGCACATATCAGGACTATGTTCAGCTTCAGTACGGTAAGCGGATGGGTGATTCGTCCAAATGAACTATAGAGTTATGGTGACTGGCGCGGCAGGACAGCTGGGTTATGATGTGGTGAAGACCTTTCAAGCAGAGGGTCATCAGGTATTGGCCTGTGACAAAAACCAGATGGATATTACCGATCAACAGCAGTGCACAGATATGATTACAACGTTCCGGCCTCACATCATTATTCACTGCGCTGCTTACACGGCGGTCGATCAGGCTGAGGTAGATGAGGATACAGCATACGCAATTAATGCATCAGGTACTAGAAATATCGCGGTTGCCGCCGAGAAAGTGAAAGCAAAATTGGTATATATCAGTACTGATTATGTATTTGATGGGAGCGGGAGTACACCTTACCGCGAGTACGATGTAACGAATCCGCAGAGTGTATATGGCAAGTCGAAGCTTGCTGGGGAACGGCTGGTTCAAAGTTTGTGTACGCAATGGTTTATCATTCGAACATCATGGGTGTTTGGCGTGTATGGCAGTAATTTTGTCAAAACCATGCTGGAACTTATGGAAAAACGTCCACAACTGCAAGTTGTTCATGACCAACAAGGTTCGCCAACCTATACGGTCGATCTTGCCCGATTCATTCATATCCTTTCCATAAGTGAAAAATATGGTATCTATCATGCCTCCAATTCAGGAACTTGCACATGGTACGAGTTTGCAGAGGCAATAAAAGAAGAAGCCAATAAGCAGAGTGGGTTCGAGCCGACAGCCGAACTTACACCATGCACAACCGATCAGTTTCCGCGTCCAGCCCCCCGTCCTGCATACTCGGTCATGGATCATTTGGCAATTCGAACGAACGTTCTGGAACCTCTGAGACCTTGGCGTGAGGCGCTGATTGCGTTTTTGAAAGAGTTGAGTGTACAGCAAAAGGACTGAGCATGTGGAGGGTCCGTGCTTTATTCCCAAACTACACCCACCATTTAACAGCCGCCTCGGGCGGCTATTTTGTTTTACACCTCATCAATTCGGGTAGTTAGCTAACAAAAAGGTACTGAGGATGTGAATGTGATATGAAACGCATTGCCGCCGTGTTAATACTACTGATCGTTACCGTGGGCACACTCTTTTTCGCCTATGAAAGCGAGAGTGAGGAACAACGGGACGGATTTACCGCCTATAGATTAATCGCCCATGCGATGGGCAGCATTCGTGATCAACCATATACCAACGCCTATGAAGCGATGATTGCCAATTACGAGAAAGGCACACGTGTATTTGAGATCGACTTTATGTTAACCTCGGATCGCAAAGCCGTAGCCAGACATGAATGGACCGCTAATATGAGCAAAATGCTAGGACAGGACGAACAGCTTCCGGAGGATAGACAAGCCGGGGCACTGACACATGATGAATTTATGAATACGCCTATTTTAGGCATGTATCAACCCATGGATGCTGATGGCATTATAGATGTACTGGCCGAGTATCCGGATATGTATATCGTAACCGACACCAAGGAACAGAAGGATGAGGATATTCAGCAGGTGTTACAGTCCCTGGTGGATGCAGCTAAAGAACATGATCCCTCCGTGCTGGATCGGGTGGTTGTACAGATTTATAACGAACCGATGCTCGAAACGGTGAAAGAAGTCTATGCATTCCCTTCCATTATCTATACGTTATATGCCACACAGGATACAGAAGCTCAGGTTGTTGATTTTGTGCAAAAGAATGATATTGATGCCGTGACTATGCCGGAATATAAAGTAAACCAGAATTTCGTCGCCAAGCTGAATAGTGCAGGTTCTGTCACCTACGTGCACACCATCAACGACACTGAACAGGTGGCTAACTATGAGAAATGGGGCGTGTACGGGGTATACTCTGACGTGCTGACGGAGCAGGAGTTGGATGAAATGAATACACGTTTTGCCTGGAAACCGTAAAAATACATGTTTTTCTGTTCCCCTTTTTATACGAACATTGACACTCGCTGCCTGCTGACTTAGACTTAGTTTACAAGCTTTCTAGGATGCAGAAGAACCTCTGGAGGAATGTTCGTTGATAGACATGATTAAGCAGTGGAGACATGTATTTAAGCTTGACCCAGACCGGGAAATTACGGACGAAGAACTCGATCTGGTCTGTATGTCGGGGACCGATGCAATTATCGTTGGCGGATCTTCGGGGATTACCTATGATAACACGGTAGACCTGATGTCCCGTGTGCGTCGTTATGAGTTGCCATGTGTGCTTGAAGTATCCGATCTGGAGGCTGTTGTTCCCGGGTTTGATGGATATTTGATCCCGATGGTCTTGAATGCAACGGACAGCAAATGGATGATTGGGCACCACCAGCAAGCGATAGAGCGTTATGGTTATCTCATCCCGTGGGATCTACTTATTGCCGAGGGTTATATTGTGCTCAATGCAAACTCCACGGTAGCTCGGTTGACTGGCGCAGATACGGATCTGACGACAGGAGCTGCGGTGGCATACGCCCAGGCTGCGGAGCGTCTGCTCAATCTTCCAATCGTGTACATGGAGTACAGCGGAACGTTCGGAGATATGGAGCTTGTTGGTGAGACACACAGACAATTGGATCGGGCACACCTTATCTACGGCGGCGGAATTGATGATTCGGAGAAAGCCGCGCAAGCTGCCCAGGTGGCAGATACTGTCGTGGTAGGTAACATTGTGTACAGCGATTTAACTAAGGCACTTAAGACGGTGTTGGCTGTAAAAGGAACCATTTAATCGGTTTAGTTTACCATTCCCCCATTTTCCCCTTATGATCTGTTAAAATAGAACTTTGCCCTTACTAATTAAGCAATTCGTATACAAGAGTAAGGTTTACACAGAAACGAAGTGTTCTCTCTTGTATTTTTACTACCTTTAAATATAAGCTAAACTAATTTTTACACGAGAACGAAGAGGACAGAAATAAGCTGGAGAAGCGGAGCGTTCGCCTTTATTACCGGATTTTTACCTTTGAAAAATCAGATCGAAAAATCCGGGAATAACAGCGATCGGAAGATTATTCTGTCATCGGAGTGGCGAGAGTAACCTATTAATTTTGCTTTATAGACCAACCAACGAAAGGAGCATGCATGCATGCAACCTGTAAATATACATGATGCCGTTGCACGGCTTAACACCCCTCAACGGCAAGCCGTCGAGGCGACGGATGGCCCGCTGCTGATTATGGCCGGAGCCGGCTCCGGCAAGACGCGGGTGCTGACACACCGGATTGCCTACCTCATTGCAACACGGAAAGCGCCCCCGTGGGGCATTTTAGCGATTACATTTACGAACAAAGCCGCCCGTGAGATGCAAGACCGTGTATCCCAACTCGTAGGTGGATCTCAGGGCCGCGACATATGGGTATCCACGTTCCACTCCATGTGCGTGCGTATTTTGCGCCGTGACATTGAACGTATTGGCTTTACCTCCAACTTCAGTATTTTGGACTCATCGGACCAATTATCTGTAATTCGCAGCTGTATGAAAGATCAGAATATCGATACCAAGAAATTTGAGCCCAAAGCAGTTCAATCCATGATGAGCACGGCAAAGAATGAACTGATTAGTCCGGAGCAATATGAGAAGCAGGCAGGAGATTATTTCGAGGGTATTGTGGCGAAGGTATATAAGATGTATCAGAAAAAGTTAAGAGCCAACAACTCACTTGATTTCGACGATCTCATTATGCAGACCATTCAACTGTTCAAAGAAGTGCCGGAAGTCCTCGACTTTTACCAAAAGAAATTCCAATACATTCACGTGGACGAGTATCAGGATACGAACCGTGCACAGTACATGCTGTGCCGCATGCTCGCTGACAGTCACCATCACATCTGCGTTGTAGGGGATAGTGACCAGTCGATCTATCGCTGGCGTGGGGCGGATATCAGCAATATCCTGAACTTTGAGAAAGATTACCCTGAAGCAAGTACGATTTTGCTCGAGCAGAACTACCGTTCTACTTCCAATATCCTGAATGCAGCGAATGAAGTGATCGGCCTGAATACAGGTCGTAAACCGAAGAAACTGTGGACGGACAAAGAGGGTGGTTCGAAGATCAAGGTGTACCGTGCGGATTCCGAGCATGATGAGGGGTATTTTGTTACCTCCGAGATTAGTAAAAATGTGAAGAACGGCAAATCCTATCAGAACCATGCGATTTTATACCGTACTAACGCCCAGTCCCGGGTTATAGAGGAAATTCTGATCAAGTCTGATATTCCGTATCAGATTGTCGGCGGCATCAAGTTCTATGATCGTAAAGAGATCAAGGACATTCTGGCGTATCTGCGCCTGTTATCTAACCCGGACGATGATATCAGTCTTACCCGGATCATTAATGTACCGAAACGTAGCATTGGTGATACAACGGTAGCTAAGCTTGCGGCTGCGGCAGGAGAGCGTGGAATTTCTATTTTCCGCGTACTTCAGGTCGTAGATGATCTTGGTTTTGCTGGTCGTACGCGGAATGCGCTGGTGGAGTTCTATGACATGATCGCTGCGTTGCATCAGATGGTAGAGTATCTGTCTGTAACTGAACTGACCGAGAAGATTCTTGAGATGAGCCAATACCGTCTTGAGATGCAAAATGAAAACACACTCGAATCCCGTGCACGGCTGGAGAACATTGAAGAGTTCCTGTCGGTAACGATGGAATTTGAGAAAAATAATGAAGATAAAACGCTCGTGTCGTTCCTCACCGATCTTGCATTGATTGCTGACATCGACAGCATGAACGATGATGAAGAGGATCAGAGCGACGCGGTTACCCTGATGACCATGCACAGCGCCAAAGGTCTGGAGTTCCCGGTTGTCTTTATCGTAGGTATGGAGGAAGGAGTCTTCCCGCATAGCCGTGCCTTTATGGACAATGAAGAGCTGGAGGAAGAACGCCGACTTGCTTATGTAGGGATCACCCGTGCGGAAGAGCAACTTTTCCTGTCTTGTGCACAGATGCGGACGTTGTTTGGACGTACAACAGCGAACCCACCTTCCCGCTTCCTGGATGAAATTCCGGATGAGCTGAAGGAAGACACCTCCATGGCTCGTGATCGTTACCGCCGTGGCAGTAGCGGAGGAGGCTCATATGGTGGACGCGGACTAGGTTCCAGTGGAGGAAGTAACTTCGGTGGTGGCACCAAGCTGTTCGATCACCAAAGTAAAAGCGGTTCATCTGCTACCTCATCCACGCCAACTTCGCGTGTGACCACAAGTGTCTCCCGCCCAACATATTCTACGCCATCATCTGCTTCCAAGCCGGTAGCTTCTGATGGTGAAGCAGGATTCAAGGCAGGAGATAAAGTGCAGCATGGCAAATGGGGGACAGGCACCATTGTTGCGGTCAAAGGGACAGGTAATGATACCGAACTGCAGATTGCCTTCCCGGCTCCGGTGGGTGTGAAACGTTTGCTTGCCGGATTTGCCCCAATTACAAAAGTAGAATAAGAACGAAACCTCTTTTTGCACGATAACGGAGAGAGCAGAAATAACTTGAAGAAGCATAGCGTTCGCCTTTATCCCCGGATTTCCACCTTTTAAAATGGATTAAAAGAAATCCGGGGATAACAGCGATCAGAAAGTTATTCTGTTATGGGAGTTCACGTGCAATAGGAGTGTTCGTTCTACATAGATCAAATTAACGGAGGGATGGCCCTGTATGGACCCGATGCACCGGATGGAGCAACTCGTTACCGAGCTGAACCAGCATAATTATCAGTACTACACGATGGATCAGCCACAGATCAGCGATAAGGAGTATGATCTTCTGTACGATGAACTGGTTACGCTGGAACAGGAAAGCGGCATGGTTCTGCCTGATTCTCCAACACAGCGTGTGGGTGGCGAACTGCTAAAGGGGTTTACCCCGCATCGCCACTTATCCTCCTTATGGAGTCTGGACAAAGCACAGAATATTGAGCAGCTTCGGAGCTGGAATACCCGTGTACTGAAACTGATTAATGACTATAACAGTAAAAATCCCGATACGCCTTTACCGGAACCAGGTTATGTCATTGAGTTGAAGTTTGACGGATTGACGTTGAACCTGACATACACCAACGGTGAGTTGGTGCAAGCCTCTACACGAGGGAACGGTACCGTAGGTGAAGGTATTTTGGCACAGGTAAGAACGATCCGATCCGTTCCGCTCAAAATTCCTTACACAAGCGGTACGATTGAAGTACAGGGTGAAGGCATCATGAATCTGTCTGTCTTGGACCGATACAATGAGACAGCGGCAGAGCCACTCAAGAATGCGCGTAATGCAGCAGCAGGAGCGCTCCGCAACCTGAATCCGAAGGCGACGGCTGAGCGTCGGTTGAATGCTTATTTTTATAATGTAGGTTATTCGGATGACATTCAGTTTGCCAATCATCAGCAGATGATGGATTTCCTGCGTGAGAACCGCTTCAAAGTTAATCCATCCATCACGTATTTCCATGAGTTTGATGATGTGATGGAACAACTGGCCGCGATTCAGGAGAACCGAGGGCAGCTAGACTATCTGATCGATGGAGCTGTTATCAAAATTACGGACATGCGCACCCGCGAGGTGTTGGGTTATACCGATAAATTCCCTCGCTGGGCGGTGGCATATAAATTCGAGGCTGAAGAGACCACGACGGTTCTTAACGCTGTGGTATGGAATGTGGGCCGTACTGGCAAAGTAACTCCGCTGGCACGCGTAGAACCGGTTGAACTTGCCGGGGTAACGGTACAGAACTGTACTCTGAACAATGTCGGCGATATTGAGCGCAAAAATCTGAAGTTTGCTCTGGGCACACGGGTCTTTATCCGTCGCTCCAACGACGTCATTCCTGAGATTCTGGGTAAAGTGACGGAGGAGAGTGATGGTGAGGAGATCGTCTTCCCTGAGCAGTGTCCTGCATGTGGATTCCCACTGGAGCAACGCGGAGCGCATCTGTTCTGTAACAATAGACTTGCGTGTAAACCACAAACGGTGGCACGTATTTCCCATTTTGCTTCCCGTGATGCTATGGACATCGAGACGTTCAGTGAGAAAACAGCGATTCAGTTGTATGATGAATTGAACGTACGTGAGCCTGCCGACCTGTATACGTTACAGTTTGATGATCTGGTGAAGCTGGAGCGGTTTGGGGAAAAGAAAGCGAACAACCTTATCGCTGCGCTTGAGCTTAGTAAAGATAGAGACTTGGCTTCCTTCTTATACTCACTGGGTATTCCGAACACAGGTAAATCGACAACGCGCATGCTCGCTGATCATTATCGAGATCTGCACGCCATTATGAATGCAACCGTGGAAGAACTGGTTGAACTACCCGACGTCGGTGGTATTGTGGCAGAGAGCATCGTAAACTTTTTTGCAGATCCGTTTACACAGGCTGCAATTGAGAAAATGCTCAACTTGGGTGTGAAAGCTCAGGCACCTGAGGCACCAGCCGTTGCTGTTGTGGAAGATTCCTTCTTCAGTGGTAAAACGGTCGTCTTGACCGGAACGCTACATCAATTGACGCGGGAAGAGGCAACGCAAAGACTGGAAGCGCTCGGAGCGAAGGTGACTGGCAGTGTGTCGAAAAAGACAGATTTGGTTATTGCCGGAGAGAAGGCAGGTAGTAAACTAACCAAAGCCCATGATCTCGGCATTCCAACGATTGAGGATGAGGACGAACTTGTACGTCTTTTGAACCCCTAGGGTTAAAGTGTAATCAGAGAGTTCATAATGAGGAAAAAGAAAAAGGCCCCCGAAGACACGAATATGTGATCGGGGGCTTTTGCTGTTTATTGAATTATTTGCTACAACGATGAACGCTCACCAATCTTATCTTATCTCATCATGATCCACTTAAATTGTTAGGGATGCGCTGAGATGCGCCTGTAAGCCAAGCATCCTTATCATATCCTCGTTCTTCCCAGTAACCGATATGTTCGCTGTCGATGAGTTCAATGCGATTCAACCATTTTACTGATTTATAGGCATACATCTGAGGAATGACGAGCCGTACCGGACCGCCAAGATCAGCAGGGATAGGTTTGCCATCATGCATGACAGCGACCATAATATCTTCCATTTGCGCTTGATCCATCGTAATGGCATCCGTATACACACCATCACCGGAATAAAATTTCACACTGTGAGCTTCCGGTTTGACCCCGGCTTGTTTCAAAAGCTGTGCAAGAGAGATACCTTCCCAGGTATTCTTATATACAGACCAGCCCGTTACACAGTGAAAATCACTAACCTGTACGGTGCGCGTCAGCTTCACGAATTGTTCCCAATTCCAAACCTGTGCCCGTTCAACCAGTCCATCAATTCGGAAAGACCAGTTATCATTGGAGAAGGACGGTATAGGCGTAACCGTATATACGCGGAAATGACCTTCAGCTCCGCCTCCAATGGGAGGTGAAGAGGCAGACAGCGGTTGTGGCAGAGGAACCATACGGTTAGGGTCGTTCTCCAGCATGCTATCAATACTGTTATCGATTTTGAGATTTCGTCCTACCCAGGATATAAAAGTAGGACCAAGAGTCACGGCGAGACCAACCCCCACAGCAGAACGGATGAAAGCTCGTCGTGTATACAAAGGTTGAGGTCGCTCCTCTGATTTGAGGAGATCTCTCTCGGAACTGCGATCAAACTGGGAAGAAGATATAGCAGCCGGAGTTTCTTTTTCATCCGATATTGAATCAGATGGATCAGCTGTATTTTGAGTTCGTGTTGAAGTTGTAGTGGTTTTAACCGCACGACGTGCAGGATCCTTTAACCATTTGGTCCGAGTGATGGAGTGATAGATAATATAAGGTAAGCCCACCCAAGTCAGCAGGTCATGGATCAAAAGTGCAGCATTCGACCATCGAGGTCCAGCTAGCTTGAACTGCCATAATACAATACCCGAGAGGAGCCAGCCTACCAGCAGCGCAAGAACAAAGATGGTGTTCACCCTTTGCCAAGGTCTATTTCGAAGTTGTTTCCAGTGCTTTCCGGCCAAAATCAAGTAATATACTACGGGTGCCAGCATAGCTAGCCCAACGATGATATGTAGCCATTTTAACCAGACACGTCCAATTCCGAGTATCTCGCGCCAAAAGCCACCTACCAGCATAAGACCTGTTATAGCAAGGATCACAACAATCCAGGCATTCCACGCATGGATGGAAACCAACTTTTTGCCGTAACCTTTGCGTCTGTTCTTCAACCATTGTTTCAAGTGCGATCACCCCATATAGGTTAGTAATGAGTTTATTCAGAACTTTGATATGTAATAGCTAGCTGAGAATGGAGTACGTGATCTGTGTAAAGGTGCAATGCGAGATGGTTATACGATTGTTCATAGGCTACTTATGAAAGTAGTACACTTGACTGCTTAACCTTATCCCTATATCTATATACCTTATTATAGAGTTTTTGGATCACTTTCTTCAAACCAACAGAAGGGCAGGGATCGTTATCCCGATCGGTACTCTAACTAAAACTCATCTAGATCATTATTACTTGTGGTTATAGAAGGCAGTATTATAGAAATGAGTTATTTCTTTTATATGTAATGCACTTTAAGGGTAGTCCTTCACTTGTTTAGAGAATGTGCTAATCTGTCGAATACAGGTTGGAAACAAGACACCGTAGATGAAGATATCATGATATCAAAAGGTTGATTAAAAATGCTTGCTAAATAAATCACTACGTGATATATTATTTCTTGTCGCTTCAAACGAATGATTGTCATAATCATTTGAAAGATGACGAAAACAAAGTGTTGACAGTAAGTTAGTTAACATGATATGATAAGATTCCTGTTCGGTTGACAAACATCAACATAAACGGACATACAAGTTCCTTGAAAACTGAACAAATGGATAGTAATTTTTGATTCACAATGAATCGTCAGATTCAAAATGAGCTTATCGCTCTTTTCAATACTTTATTGGAGAGTTTG
>ENA-OVGQ01000174-OVGQ01000174.1-human-gut-metagenome-genome-assembly--contig:-NODE-174-length-85977-cov-28.001024_pt1 | contig 85977 bp, 108 predicted proteins | sample MGYA00237774_ERZ505427 | MGnify/ENA primary metagenome ERZ505427 (study PRJEB26158, sample SAMN06016404) | human gut metagenome | biome: human gut; feature: ankylosing spondylitis patient; material... | reverse complement strand
CTCACAGAATTTCTAGAAATTTTATTGGATTTGATTAATGATAAGTATATTAATTTAAACTACAACATAGGAAATTTACAAGCAAAAAGTGGAATTTTATCTGCCCCTTTGAAAGTATTTTATGATATTACTTACCAATGCAACTTAAGATGTAAACATTGCTTTACTAGATCAGGATCAAAAAATAAAAACGAACTCACACTTGAGGAAAAAATGAATTTAATAGATGATTTATCTGAATTAGGGGTCAAAAAAATTTCTATTGCAGGAGGAGAACCACTAATATGCAATGATTTTATTCCTTTTGTTCGAAAGTGTACAGATAAAGGTATCAAAGTTTCTTTTACTACAAATGCTACTTTGATTACAAAAGATATCATTATTGAACTAAGTAAACTTGATATTGATAATATCACTGTTAGCTTAGATGGTCATGACCCTGAATCTATTGAAATTATCCGAGGTAAGAATACCTATGATAAAATACTTAAAGGACTAGATAATCTCCATAAATATTATAAGAAAAATTATGCAATAAAAACTACTATGATGAAAACAAATATAAAGCATTTAGAAGATATCATAAGAATAGGGATAAAAATGGATGCTCTACAGTTAAATTCAATTGTGTCAGACCAGATGGAAATGCAAATGATAATAGTAGCTTAGTGCTATTAAGCCAAGATGAATATATCAATGCAGTAAAGGAAATAGAAAATTTAAAGAATAAATTTGAAAATCAAATTAGAATTAAAGGACCTTTGAATATATTTTGTAAAGAACAATATGATTTTATGCCTGAATTAGGATTTGGTTGTTTTGCCGGTAAAGAAACACTTTGCATTAGTCCAATTGGAGATATAAAGCCTTGTACACATTTCCCAAAAGAGTTTATATGCGGAAATGTAAGAGATAGAAATATTAAAGAAATCTGGGAAAATAGCCCTATTCTTGAAATGTTTAGAAAGAATAATGGAAATGATAAATGTAATAACTGCAGCAACTATAATCATTGTAGAGGAGGATGTCGTTATAGGGCATACTTAAGTGGTTCTTTAGAAGGAATAGATCCCTACTGCTATCTCTATAAAAATATAGGAGAGGATTGTTAATGGGTTATTTAATAGAAGTAGTAGGAATAGATGGTTCAGGTAAAACAACCTTATGCAAAAATATTTGCAATAATATAGGCTTAAATAAAAAAATACTATTTAAAAATGGTTTTGGAAATTTACAATTTACTAATGAAATACAAAAATATTTAAACCAATTTGATAAAAATAGATATGACATTTTTTCACATAAATTAATTAACATCTTATATATGATGGATTTGATTACAAACACAAAGGAAAATATTATTCCTTTACTAAAAACAAACCATATCATTTGTGATAGATATATTACATCAGCAAAGGTATACAGTTTAGCAACAACTGATTCAGATATTAGTAATTTATTCGATATATATGAAATATTACCACAACCTTTAATAATAATATTTCTCAAAATTGATCCTCAATTAGCCTATAAAAGAATTATAAATAGGAATCCTATATCACTTTTTAACATTTCTAGATTATAATGAACTTTACTATTATATATTCAATGTTTTAAATGCATCATTTTTAATTTGATAAATACCATTTATAGTTTACATTTCTATGATAGAGATGTTCATAATTATATGACTGCATTGTGTTTATATAGTAATATATTGATATGAAACAATGTAAAGCAAAAAAAAATGGTGACAGTTCGTTTGTTCATGGGACAAACGACCGCGAAGCGTGCAAAAAGCGTTGGATTGCTGTTTTGGTTCAAATGAATACGGAAAAAAAAGTGTGTGCTCAATTGAATAAATTACAGATTGAGAATTATCTTCCGATTCAGACAGAGGTACATCAATGGAGTGATAGAAAAAAGAAGGTAGATAGAGTCGTAATTCCAATGGTGGTGTTTGTATATTTAAGTGAAGAAGAAGAAAAACAGCTATTGAAATATTCTTTTATTTTTAAGACCTTATCTTACCCTGGTCAAAAAGGGACGGCAATAATTCCTGAAGATCAGATTGAACGTTTAAAATACATGCTAAAGCATGCAGATTCAAAAGTTGAACTCACTAATAATGTTTATAAATTAGGAGGAAAAGTTCAAATTGCACGAGGCCCTTTAAAGAATTTAATAGGTGAATTATGCTATGTTGAACAAAACAAATCAATGGTAGCAATTAGAATTGAATCATTGGGATTTGCATGTGTAAATATTTCAAAGTCAGATGTTATTAGTATATAGAATAATATATAATTATGAGCAGTAATAAAACTATTATCCCCGGAATGGAAGAAGCTTACACAGAACGAACTTCTAATATTGATAGTTCTAAAAAAATGCAAGATGGCACATGTATTCCTCATCCATTTGGGACACAATCTCCTTCCGTAGCAACTAATCAAAAGCCAATCGTTGGTTTTCTGTATTCAATTTCGAAATCTATGGCTGGTGAATTTTGGCCATTACATATAGGGTCAAATACCATTGGACGCTCTGCGAATTGTGATGTTTCTTTGGGAGAAGCAACCGTTTCTGAAGAACATGCCGTATTAGTAGTAAGACAAATGAAGAATCCGGAAAAGATTATTGCTTCAATTTGTGATTCTCGTTCAACTTGCGGAACAATGATAAATGGAGAAAGTTTAGGTTTCGACCAAAGAGAATGTTTTAACGGTGACATCATTACTATTGGAGAGCACTACGATCTATTCTTTATCTTAATAGATGCAAAACAGATTGGATTGAATGTATGTAGAGGATTTATGCCTACCCAATCAAATGTAGGACAAGCTATTGGTCCTCAATCTACAGGGAATGCGTATAGTGCACCTACATTTAATCGATATACGCAAGGGTATGAACAAGATGATTCAAGTTACCAAGGCGGTACAAAAGGAATCGATGAAAATGAAAACAAGCCGTCAACCAAACCTGGAGGTACAATATTTATGTAAATCTCATGAATATAAAGAGACTACAGGGACAACTTGAAAAACAAAAAGGCGTATATTATGAATATGACGCTGATTCCACTCCCATAGGTGAAGGTGGCATGGGTGTTGTGTACCGCGGAGTTCGAATTGACGAAAGAACAGGTATGCATACAGAAGTTGCTATAAAAGCACTTCACGACGATTTACCTGAAGAAGTTTATGCTAGAGCAGAACGTGAAGCTTCAATTCAATTGAGGCATGACAACTTAGTTGAAATGCTAGGTTTAATTAGTATTTATGAGACTAATCAATGGGGAGAAAAGGAATATCATCATTATGTCATCAGTGAATTTCTTCATGGAATAGAATTGTCAGATTTACTACAAGGTAAGTTGGATAATAAATTCAATGAAGAGGATTCTTATGCTCGTTATCTTTATAATTGCTATTTAAAAGACCGTAAAAATACCTCTATAAAAATAATAAAGAATATCTTATCTGGAGTTCTAGCATTACATGATAAAGGCTACATTCATAGAGATATTGACCCAAGCAATATAATGGTAACAAATGACGGCCATATAAAACTAATTGACTTTGGTATTGCAAAAAATATAAAGGCCTTAAGTTCAAATGATAAATTAAGAACTGCTACTGGTAAATTTATAGGAAAGGCAGAATATGCTTCTCCTGAGTTAGTCCTAGGAGATGTAAAAAATCAAAATTATACTACCGATATTTATGCATTAGGTATTTTACTATATAGACTTTTAGTTGGAGAATTACCTTTTTCTGGAAGTCAATATGAAGTATTACAATATCAACTAAAGCGAAAAGTGCCAGTAAATAATATAGAGAGCATTGCATTAGCTAAAGTTGTAAAAAAATCAACTGAAAAGATACAAAGCCATAGATATAGCACTATAGCAGAATTTCGTGTAGCTATTGACAAAGCTGAGAACAAGGAAAATTCTTTTTTTGAATCATACGGGAAATATATAATTGCATGTATAGTATTGGTGGTAATAGGTATAGGCGGTTGGTTATATTGGGATTTAAAAAAAGAAATAGCTACTAAACCTATTCCAATGATAGTAGAAAGTCCAGAGCAACAATATCAACACGCACTATCTCAACTTGATTCTAACATTCCAGATTCAATAAAAAAAGGATTTGATAATATGAAAGAATTAGCAAATTCCGGATTTGATAAAGCAAAAATTGAAATAGGAATTACATATTTGTCTGGATCAAGTAATCCAATTATAAGCAATAGAAGAGAAATTCTTAAACTTAATAATAATGAGATTTATTCTGCTGAAAATATTATTAAAGAATTAAGCTCAATAAAAGATAAATCCCTGTTTGCCCCTGAAGTGTATTATATCTTGGGGATAGCATATTATTGGAGTGGCGATAAAGTTTTAGCCATTGAATCTTTTCAATCAGCATTGAATCAAATAAATAATGGCACACATGCTTTACATGGGTTTGATACCAATAATTTGAAAAATGTTCTCCAAAAAAACTTAACAACATTATTAGAAAATGAATAATACCATGTTACATCAAGTTTATCAACAAGAAGGAGATTCTCGTATTTTTCTACAAGTTTCTGGGCATTGGTATTATTACGATTCAAATAGTATTCCTCTAGGAAAAGGTGCTATGGGCACTGTATATTTAGGATTTAGCTGTGATTCAAACCAACGAATAGCAGTAAAGAGAGTCAAAGATATATATGCCAATAATAAGATGATAAGGGAAAGAGCTAAATTAGAAGCTTCTTTATCCTTTTCTCATCCCAATTTAGTACAAATGATAGGACTTTGTGAGTATAATTCTGATACAGGGCCTATTTTTATATTAAGTGGATATATTGCAGGAATAACACTGGAAACTCATGTTAGAGAACAGCTCAATAATCTTTCTCCAAATGAAAGAGTAAAAAAAATATCACACGAAATATGTTTAGTTCTTGATGCTTTACAATATCTACATTCAAGAGGTGTCGTTCATAGAGATGTAAAACCTTCAAACATTATGCTTGAAAATGGTTCGAATGTAAAATTAATGGATTTAGGTATTGCTCGTATGAATGGTGGTAATAAATACTCTTCGTATGGATTTATTGGTACGCCGCAATATGCAGCCCCAGAACAAATTTTAAGAGATGGTAAAAATACAGAAATCAATGCACAAACGGATATATACGCAACCGGCATAACTTTTTATGAACTTCTTACAGGTGTGAATCCTTTTAAAACAGAAATTGAAGCTGATGTACTATCTAGACAAATGTCCATGAAGCTACCTTATGATAAAAAAATACCCAAAAGGTTGTATAAAGTCATATTAAAAGCTACAGAAAAAACGCCTAACAAGCGTTATAAGTCTGCTACAGAGTTCAAATTCGCTATTATTGAAGCATTGGATCCCAACAAAAATTTAGATTTGATATATTGGTTAAATACCCCATGGAAATGGTTGCTTGTTATTGCAAGCATAATTATAATTTTAAGTTTCTTATTAATCATATAATTATGGTTACACCCATTGATATTAAAGAAAATGCAATAGGTTTCATCGACTCTAGAATTGGAGGTCGAAAAGAGAATCAAGATGCAGCTGGCTTGAGGGAAACAAAACTAGGTTACTTAATTGTAGTCTGTGATGGCATGGGAGGAATGCAAGGTGGTAGTGTTGCATCCCAATTAGCAGTAAAAAAAATCATAGAAACAGTTTCTGCAGCCGACCATCAAGCGAATCCATCCATGACGTTGACAAAGGCTATAAGAAATGCTAACATAGCTATTATAGAGGAAGGGAAAAATAATTCAGCATTACAGGGTATGGGTACAACTGTAACAGCTTTATTAATATCTAAGCATTCAGCTATAGCTGCATATGTTGGTGATAGCAGGATTTACCAAATTAGAAATGGGAAAAAGGTTTTTAGAACTTTTGACCATTCTATGGTTTTTGAAATGGTAAAGAAAAAAGTAATATCTGAGGAACAGGCTCGATTATCTGCACAATCAAATGTTATAATGAAAGCATTAGGCGTAACCCCTGATATTGAAGTGGAAGTTTCAGAACATCCGTACCAGAAAGGAGATAGATTTATCCTTTGTACTGACGGCTTTTGGGGAGCTATGCCTGAAGAGGAGTTTATACGTTATTTATCAGAAAAGAAACCAATTAATAATATATTGGAATCAACAGCCAATATAGTAGAAAGTATAGGAAGAAATTCTGGTAATGAATACGATAATCTTACAGCAGCTATTTTAGAGATGAAAAGTAATTCAATATTAAAAGAAAAAATGAACAGGTTGTCAAAGATAATAATTTCAGTCTTGTTAGTTATTCTACTTGCAAGCGTTGCATTAAATATAGCACTATATACTCAAAATTGTGAGAATGCCGATAAAACACATCAGAATATAAATTCTAGTCAAATAGAATCAAGTAAGGATACCGCAAATATTTTAAAATAGGATATGAAAAAAATATATACAATTGGTAGAGATGAAAGCTGTGATATTGTAATCCCTGATAATACAGATATTATAAGTAGATTACATGCAACAATTAGAGTAGAATCAAATAACAAGCTATTTATTACAGACCAAAGCCGTAATGGTACTTACATAAATGGCATGAAAATGTCTTCTAATGTAGAAATTCCCGTCACGCGGAAAGATGTCATTTCATTTGCACATATTTATAATTTAGATTGGAGCCTAGTACCTAAAAGCTCTAATAATAAATATAAAATTTTAATATCAATATTTATTCTGATGATTATTTCAGCAGCTATTTTATGGATGACTTTGGGGACAAAAAACAATTCGGGAAACTCTCCTGCCACATTACCAATGGATTCTACCATTGTTATTAAAGATCAAGATTCTACATTCACTGTAAAAGAAGATACAATCGAATCCGAACCTATTACTCCTGTAGCTACACAAAAGCCTGTTATTAAAAAGAGGAAAGATAGTATTAAGATTGAACAACCAAGTAAACCAATAGATAATAATCCTATATACTAATATAAATTTATTATGAGATTAATTGTTATAGGAAGCAGTAATAGTGCACATTTAAAATTAAATAGTCAATTTGTAAGTGGCTATCATGCAGAGATCTTAATGTTAGATAATGGTGACATCCTTTTAACAGATAAAGGAAGCAGGAATGGAACTTATCTAAATGATCAAAGATTACAACCCAATAAGGACATACCAATAAAAAGAGGAGACTCGATTAGATTTGCGGATGTAACATTGGACTGGAAAACTATACCAGTATTTCCTATGCCTGATTTAACAAAGGTAAAAGAGATGCGAGGTATTGGAACAAATTTTAGGAATAAATATCAGTTGCAAGGAGATAAGGTCAGTCGTTTTCATGCAACCTTTAAAAAAATGAGTGACAAGAAATGGTATATCCAAGATCATAGTAGAAATGGGACAACCGTAAACGGACAACCAATTCCATCTAATCAAGACATAAAACTAAAAAAAGGTGATAAAATCTTATGCGCAGGCGTATCAGTTCCCAACCCTTATGAAGAAGGAAAAACATTTAATTATCGAAAAATAGTAACAATAATTTCAGTTATATTGTTATTATGCGGCGCTTTTTATGGCATATATCATTATTGGCCTCATAATGGTAATAGTGATAGTAATGATCCTGCAGTTGTCCTTTCTAATAAGAAAATGTCGGATGAAGAAATTTTTGCGAAATATAAGAATTCAACTGTACTGCTTATCGGATTCTACTATTACAAAGTATCAGCAGGTAATTTAGATCTTGAGAAATTAGGATTACCTACTGAGGTTGTATATACTAATGGAAGCATTCAACCAGTAAATGGTGTTAGGTCAAAAATGAAAATTTATACTGGAACAGGATTTTTTATTTCTAATGATGGAAAAATTGCCACTAATTTACACATTGTAAGGCCATGGTTATTTGATGAAGAGTTGTCAATTGTTTCAGATAAATATAAAATGGTTATAGCAAATGCAGCTTCTGAAAATCCTGCTCTCAATGCTTTTACTGCACAAATTAAAGTTGAAGGGGTTCTTTCATACATTGGAATGTTGCCAAATGGTGCATATTTTAGCGATGAGAACCTTAAACAATGCAGAGAATTTAAAGCATACGACGATAAAAAAAAGGATGTTGCTATTCTTCAACTAGAGTCGAAAAAACTTCCAGATTCCAATTGCTCTATTGTAGATCTAAATAATTCAATTGTAAATGATTCTGAAATAAGAGTAGGTTCACATATATACACCATGGGCTTTCCTCTTGGACTAGAAATACAAGATCTAAATACTGAAATTAAATTATTGGGACAAAATGGAAGTATCACACAGGAATGTAATGAATACCAATTTGGGTTTAACGCTCCATCATATGGAGGAGCGAGCGGATCACCAATTTTTAATGATAAAGGACAATTAATTGGTGTACTTAGCTCAGGCGTTACAAAAAGTCAAGGTTTTAATTATGCTATAAAAGCAGTTCATATCAAGAATCTGCTTAATCAATCAACAAATAAATGATTATTATGAAAAGATTATCATTTTTATTAATCATTCTGTTGTTAGGCTTCACAAAAATCCTGGGACAAAGTATGGAATGGTTGTGTCGCCCTGATAAATATAAGGATATTGAATACATGGGACACGACCTTTTTAAGGTTAGAGCCGATAATGGGAAATGGGGCGTTATCTCTGCTGATGGAAAAGAAGTGCTAAAAATTGAACAAGACAGTATTACTCCATTTGTAGAAAACAGAGCATTATTGTTGGATAAAACTGGAAAAAGAATCTTAGGAATAATTGGAACTGAAGGTGAACTAATAAATTCTTTTGAAGATAAACAGATATATACGACATCATATCCATATTATAAAGAAGGATTAATGGCATTTAAAATCCAAAATGGATTATGCGGTTACTTAAATTATAATGGCAATATATCTATCCAGCCAAAATTTTATTTGGCTGCACCTTTCCAAAATGGTATCGCTACTGTACAATATGCTGACGGGGATGGTTACTATGGACTTATAAATAAATCAGGAGGATCAGCCATAATAACAGATGTTCAGTATAAATTCCTAAGCTCCATGGTAAACGGTCTGTTATATGCAGTTACATCTACAAGAAATGGAGATCTACTACGCGTAATGGAGCTGAATGGTAATCAACTAAAAGGTGTAAAAAGGCTGGAAAGTAAAATGTTTGTTGATCTCTCAGATGATTTCAGGTATCTGATGAGTCAAAACGGGCATCACTATTTTATTGATAATCAGTGGAGAATATCAGGATCAAATTACAATTATAAATTACCGTACGAACTTAAAGATAACTTTAGTTTTATAACAGAGAGTTCAGAATTGTTGAGTAAACAAGAAACAAAAAACGGAATTCAAATAACATATTTGGGGAAACCAATACTTGAACATGCTTTTAATAATGTTGAAACATACGAAAAAAAATATGCAATAGTAAGTGCAAAAGATAAATCCATTGGAGTACTAAAATTAAATCCTTCAGCAGGCATTGAAATAATAGCTCCAACACGGGTTGTTGATTTCTATCATAATCCACTGCCAATAAATTTATCCGCAAACTTGGACGAGATAGCCCCTACTCAATATGTTGAAGCACAAGTTGATCTTAAAGATGTCAATCCTAGTCAACTAAAATGTTATATAAATGACAATGGATATTTGCGGTATGCGCCATTAAAAAAGCAAGGTGAACTTTGGAAATTGAATCTTCCATATTTTTATGCTGATACAAAATTCGGAAATGTGGTATCAAATGATATTGATGTTGCTATCACATATGATGGACTAGAATGGATGCACCGTAGAATTACAATTTCTTCTAAACATGAAAGTGGATTTAATGTACAATTAGACGGTAATAGTACTACTAATTCTAAAGGTAAAGGTAATATCTTTATTAACATCAAGTCTATTAATGGAATTGCAGCCTCATCAGCAAACGTAGAAGTTTCAGGACCAAATATCAAAATTAAGCAAACTATAAAGGATCAAATGACTATAATTCCTATAACAGTTTATGTTCCTGAAGGAGATTCTAAAACATTCAGCTATACAATTACCATTCGAGAAGAGGGCTGTCCTACTATAAAGAAAACATTGTCAAAAACAATAAGTAATCCAAATAAAAAACAAAAAACAGAGAAAATTATAGTAATATAAATTTAAAGAAAAAATTATGAATAAAAAATTTCTAATTCTTGCCATTGGAGCATGCTTATCAGTAAGTAGTGTGTTTGCCCAAGTTAAAATTGACAGAGGGTATGGCAATTCCCAAACAGAAAAAACAGGAAAAACAACATTGAAAAGAAATTCTGTTTTAGTTATTAAGTATGGTGTCAAGGCAGGTGTAACACTCTCTAATATGAGTAATAATATGACTTTTGATCCAGAATTTTCTATGGGCACAGGATTTCAAGCAGGTGCATTGATCAATTTACATTGGGGACAACGCACAGCTAGTAGTCTGCCAGGTACAGGTTTATGGGGATTGCAGCCTGAAATTCTTTATTCAAACAATACAATAAAGAGTAAAGGAGGTAATATTAAATTGAATTACATTAAGATTCCTGTAATGTTAAAGGTTTATCCTTTATCTGCACTAAGTGTAGAAGTTGGTCCAGAATTTTCTTATTTAATGTCATCATCTCCAGAGTCCGCAGATTTAGGTGATGCTATAGTAAATGTTGGAGATTGTAAAGGTTTTAACTTTGGAGCCGGTGTAGGTGCTTCATACGAATTTAAAATAGGTTTAATGGCAGGAGTTCGATATTCTATGAATTTTACTGACTTAGGAGAAAATCTTAAATGGAAAAACAATAACAATGTTCAGATAACAGTTGGTTGGGTGTTCTAATTTAATTTATTAATATTACAAAGCAAGAAAATATGAAAAGAATTTTGTTTGGTCTTCTTACATTAGTTACATTCTTTGTTTCGTGTACAGATCAAGAAGAAATAGAGATTGCTTATAAAACAAGTATGTCAATAACTGCAAGCCATATATTTGATAGCTATACAACAGTACTAGGCGATGAGTTCAATATGAAAGGAACAAATAATGGCGATTGGGATATAAATATTCATGCATTCATTTACGATAACAATGGTAATCTCATTAAAAAAGCAGAAGAACAATATCCAAATCTTAATAGCATTTTGAATGTTGATTTAGATTTATTACCTGGAAAATATTCTGTTATAGCAATAGCTGAATTTACGGGTACTTTTGAAGGGCAAAATTATAAGTTTTGGAATATCTCAAATGATGAACACCTACAAGATTTAAATATAGTTGAAAGTTCAACAATTTGTAATTCTCCATTTGAGACATTGGGTATTACATCTAGAGAGTTTGAAATCGGCAATAAAATTGAAAATATTTCTATTGACATAAAGCCTGTTACAGGATTATTACAAACTATAATTTGGGATGATGATTTAACAGGAACTGGTACGGACGGCTTCAGTTACACTGCTCCATACATTAAAGATCTTACAATTTTCGCACAAGATTTAAAGCAGGTGGTGAAATTCAATGGAAGTATAACCCCTACATATGATTATGGCGATCAGGCTACCAGATATCCCATTATGTCACACTCTCCGAAGGCTCAGTTTGAAAGAAGAGGTCCCACTCAGTCATTAGGTTTTAGAGCATTACTGCCACAAGAAAACAGAGACTTTTATTGGGAATTAAATACAATTCCAGGTGCTGGTCAGTATCTATTTGCTGATGGAAAAGACTTTCAGATGTCTGATATGACTGATAATAAACCTAATATTGAATCTGGGAAACAATATGTAATGGATTTGATTCTTGATCAATTCTATTTATATGTCGATAACTACGATCCCAATATTGATATGTTTGAAAGACTTGAAGGATACATTAAAGACTACAATAAGATAGTTATCAGAAAAACTTTAAATGAAAGATATGATAAATATGTAGGTATGAGTAGAAGTACTATTGAAACATATTTAGGTCAGGATGCATGGTACACAACTGGAACTACTGCTAGTTACTGGGGTACAGGATTAATTAGCATGATTACTGCAAGATTTACTGATTCATCTATGCAACGTTCTAATAGAATTATGCTAACATGGAGCATTTCAACAGAAGACGAATTTGAAGCTGTTACAAATGTTCTTTCTGAAATATACACTCCGTTAGAAAATGGTTCAACAGAAAATATAAAGCAGTTTATTAATGCTTCTACTCTTGATCAAGCGACTGTAGGAATTTCTTGGGATTCCCATAATAAGTGTTTGTATTTTGATGCAATAAATAATTAAAATAAAATAGAGGGTGTGCTTAAAGTACATCCTCTAATATATATCCATCTATTAAATATACTATGAATCGAACGAATTTATTCCTTTCAATATCATTTGTCTTTATATTATTCTTTGCTAGTTTAAAATCTTTTGCTCAGAATGTAGAGCAAATATATATGAAAAGTGGTTCTGTAGTGGAAGGGTATATTGCAGAACAAAAACCAGGTAAGTCTATAACAATACAAACAACCACTGCAACAATAGTTGTAAATAGCGATTCTCTTCAAAATAAAGTTATTGAAAGAGTTCCTGTTGAATCATTATCAAAAGAATGGAAAATCTGGGCTGAAACTAACAATAAGCTTATTGATAACAATGGTAAAAAACAATTGGAACTAGTAACCCTAGAATTTAAAAATAGTATATATTCTAAAGTATATATTACAGAAAAAGGCTCACTTATTAAGTTTATAGATGTTTCTCCAAACCAATATACATTCAAATGGGGTGATATGTATCGAACTGTAAAAAATAAGCGTCCGGACAATCTTTTTTCAGGCCTTAAAGAAGTTCTTGTTCTAAAAGACGGAACCGAGATAGAAGGTCAAATAACAGAACAATTTCCTGGCAAAGATTTGAAAATAACAACTGAAAAAGGAGAAATATTATCATTCAAATTCACCCAGATAAAAAAAATCATAACAAAAAAATTAAATGACCGTTTTGATTTGTGGTCACAAATACAATTATTGGATAAAATACAATTAAAAAAAGACAATTCTTTTTTGGGCTTAGTTTCTAATTTTTAACTGATTGATTATCAGTGTTAGTTTTGCTGAAAATCGCGAACTTGTCTTTGTAAACATACATAGAGGTCGCTGACAGCCAACTAATTGTGAACACAAAGGTATATGAAATTTTTGGATTAAACCACAGTAAGAGAGTTTCTTTTACCGAAGTGTGATATACAAGGTAAAACGGCGTGTGTACGATATCAATATCTCCGTACATACGCCGTTTGCTTAACACTTTAATTATCACAAATTTATACTAACTAATACTATATACTTTCAATTGCTATTAGTTTCATTCGGAGTATAGTATTGTCCGCTTACCGATTCAGGAATATCTTCTTGAAACGGGCTTGATAAGCAGGTCGATATGTTCGTGTTCGAGGATATGTTCCATTGCTTTGTAAATGGGCATCTTTTCGATACCCGCGATTTTCAAGGCTTCCATCTTGATGGTGTTCTCGATAAGCCTGAGATAATCCTCTTCCTTAAGTTCTACATATTTCTGCGCTTGTGATTTCAGTTTCGCCATACCTTGTTACTTATTTGTTTCCGAAATCCGCAGGATTTTCGCCCCACAGTTTGTTGTTCCAATGTTCGATGCGCATATCCTTGATTCGCTCTTCCATGGCTTTGAGAAATATTTCCGCTTTCAGCAGTGCCGGACAATGGCGGGTTGAAGCGGTCCGGCGGTTTAGATACCATGTGATAGCCGTAATGCTGTCGGAATAGATGATCCGTGGAATATCGGAATGTTCAAGAATGTATTTGACAGCCGCGACGATGCCGAGAAATTCACCGATGTTGTTCGTCCAATTGCCTATCTCTTCGCGAAACAACTCCTTCCCCGAAGAGAGATCGACGGCCCGGAAGCTTGTCGATCTCTCCCTCGTGGAATGAGCTCCATCGGTCGCGATACCCGACAAAGGCCGTTTCATCCTTTCCCTCCCGAATGTCTGTTCCCCGCCGTGTAAATGAACCCGTCCATCTCGAACCGGCGTACCAGTGCCTGTGCCTGTCGGGTAAAATCTTCGATAACACCTTCCAGATTGCGGATGTCCCTGCGCTCTTTGAGAATGTCTAAAACCCCGTCGATAGTCTTGCTCATTGAGCTTTTACCGTCTTTGGGGTCGAAATAGACAGTCTTGTTGCCGAATGTCACCGTAACTTTGTATAATGCTTTGGGAACGATTATGCTCTCCACTCTTGCCGGGAACTGAACCGGTGTGGCGGCAACGACCACATATCCATTCGCCTTGTGCATAGGCTTCAGCTCCACCGAATAAAGAACATTTGGCTCGATTGTTCCTTTCAGGTCTTCCGAAAGGACACAAATCTGTTTACCGAATCTCGAGTCTTCCCTGACTCCTTTCAATTGACGTGTTTTGGAGTGCCGCGAAACGAACCCGATGAGTTCTCCCGTACGCTCCGACTTCGCAAACTTGATTTGCGATTTTTCTGATGTCATATCACGCTGTCTTCATATTCAATCTATCACGTTTCAATTAACAATCTGGTTTAATCGGTCAATTACGTTGAGTGCAAATATACGACAATTACGCGTGTCGGCAAAGTGTTTTATCGTTAATTTTCAATCGTTTACAGGTAATATATACAGAGAAAAAAGTGTTTTCAATACAGCCTTTCCTCCTCCGTAAAATGGCTGAAACGCTCGTCTGTATCAGATACTTGCAGCAGATAACGGCATTTCCAGTATCGGTAACGCCGTCCGCCGTTGGGTATATAGACATTGATATCCTGGTCATTGAGGTACTGGTTGCCCTGTTCGGTGCCGTAGTTCATCGACGTGACGCACCCGGGCAGGTTGGGGTTGGGCTGCACGTAATCCTTCATCCTATGACCGGCGATGAAGATGTTGTGTATCTGGATATCGTCATCGATGTGGAAGTTGCGGGCGTACAATGCAAACTCGCAGATGTCCACATCTCTCAAACTTCCGCCGAAATGTTCAGGGGCCTCCCGCTTCAGGCGTTCGAACCCTTCACGGATATGCTGCCGGGAGCGTATCTCCCTGAATCGCTTTTCCGTCACGGCATTCTCGGTGGCATACACCACCCGGAATCCGTTGTAGGTGCTGTCCATCACCATGACATGCTCCAATATTTCACGTGACTTGTTTATGTCGTTATCCATCGGATCTGCCTTGTCGGGCAGACACCCTTTTATCAGACCGACGATAATGACAATGGCGATGATAAACGCCCAGGGACCTATCGCCGCAGCGATGAATACGAGTTCATCGGCTTTGCTTCTAAAATTACTCATCTGCTTTTATTATATGGCGGCCGGATGCACCCCGGACATCGGACACACAGACCGCGTATCCCGCATCTAGCAACCGGTTACGACATGCTTCCATATCCGCCTCGGGAACCCTTGCGGCAGGAATCCTTACGGCAGTGATATTGAATAGCGGCACGCCGGTTGTCCGGGCGACCGTTCGGGCATCGTCATAGTATGCCTCATAATATTCACCGACATGAAAGAGGATCAGGGTTTCCGTTCCATGCCTCTCTTTCATCTGTTTGTAACCGCGTTCGATTAGAGATTCTTTCTTCATGAATATATGGGGTTTATGTACGACAAGCCAAACACCCGGCGTATTTCTATCCGATTCAATACCGGGGATTTCAGCCGAAATGACATATACAGATTTTCATAACAACAAATATATGATATTTACGGCATAAAATCCGTTTTATCCACACAAATCTATGTTCTCGTCTTCACCTCCCTTCTCTCGAACTCCTTCCGCAGCACCTCTACCAGCTGCTGCGAATCGGTTATTTTTTGCTCTTCCCCGCACGGTGCCCCATGAAACAAAGGTGTGAAAACCAGCCCGAAATCCTCATCCACGGAGAATCCGCCTATGAGGACGATCCCGGCTTTGATGCGGTAGTATTCCCCGAACATGGCATATTTGTCCGTGGTTTTGGTGAAACCGTATTCGGGCATAAGGTCTGCCAGCGCATCCAGCACCGGGCGGATAACTTCGTCAAGGAAATTCGGGCGTTCCGGTCGCGTGTTCTTTTTCTCCCTGCCGGATTTCTTCGTGGCGTCCTGCCCGTAGAACGCGTCGAAGCGTTTCCGGTAATTTTCTGTCAGTTTTTGAATGTCCATAGTCTGTATTTTATTGATTTTGTTCAAGCCATTCTTCCAAGGTTGTTTCATCCCCTTCAAAATTGTAGTCTTCGATCTCCGCACCGCCCCAGTCTTCCATCGGGAATTCTTTACGGGAGAGAATGGTGCCGGCATGATTTACCCGAACAGCCGGTTCGATTTGTAGCCAGCATGTCGCCGTCGTCCGACTCGCGGATATCGTAAGCGAACACGTTCTCAGGAATCAACCGTCGGTCGATTCTGAGCGGTGTAAACAATACCGGCACGTCGTTGACGGTCTTCGTTTCGAAATCTTCTGCAAATAATTCGTTTTCTGCTCTCATATCGGGATTCTCGTAATCACTGTTTACTTTGCGATCGGGACTTCTATGGCACGTACCCAGTAGTGCAAATCATCGAATCCCTCGTCGTTGATACGTTCTGCAAATTCTGCCGGAGTCATTGCCCTCGTGGGGAAATCCATATCGCTGTTATTTTCATAGTCGCTAATGATTTCTGCATCTGTCGCATTGCAATCAAGACGGCTCATGTAATATGCGAATATTTTTATTTCTGCGAGCCATTCGTTTGCTGCCGCGACGTTTGAACTCTTCGAGATTGTCCGTAAAGAGCATATCCGTTTTCCACTCTTCTTTCACGTATGCATTAGCCTCGTCTATTGTGCATCGGGTCTTTGCCTGCAAATAGCTGACGGCATGGTCATACCAAAGGTTCTGATATTTCGCCTGTGAGACATATCGTTCCCAGATTGTGATGAGCGATTCCGTTGTCATCTCACAGAGTCCATACGGTTCCTCTGTTGCTATATAGTCTGTTGTCACAGAGCATTCCCCTGTCTCGAAGATTTCGTTCAGCATGCCGGCGTCAGGTATGGTTCCTTCGCCTTCCGAGTCTGTTTCCGTGGTGTCGAGCTGTTCGGAAACTTTCGCATCGCATTGAAAGTAGCTGTTTAACAGTTCTTCTATTGTCATAACGTTACTTTTAATGGTTCGTGTAAATAAAGAATAATGGTCCGGACGACGGAACCGGTGCAAGCCGCCCTGTTATTTTTATGCGGCAGCTTCGTCGATGTGCTGTTGAGCCTCTTCGACGGAAGAGATGGCTTCATCGATAGCATCGATGGCGTCGGTCATACGGGAGCCGTTGTCCGATGATTGGAGGCTTTCGGGCATGTTGTCGTAGGCATCCTGTTCTTCGTCCTTGATGTCGTTCAATGATGCGATGATTTCGTCAAGGGACTCTTTCACATCTTCGAGTTGTTTTCGTCTGTCTTTGTTCATGATTGATTGTATTTTAAGTTTTTGGAAGTGGTACTGGCATTATTAAACTGGATTATTTTATTTACCACTGCTTTTGTGTACCAATTATCATTTTTAAGTTTCTCGTTTAACGCATATATATGAATATCGCTATCTTTGTATAAAGAGTTGTATAGAAGATATTTCTTGCATTCATTTAATTGAAATAAATAGTTATGGAATTTCAGGATTGCTTGATATGTAAAAAGAGCAAAGCAACAAAGACGAACTCGCATATTATCCCGAGTTTTATTGTTGCAAAAGTATGTAGCTACGATGGTAGTGGAAAGCGCGATAAAGAGGTCATGTTTACAATGACGCCTTTAGAAGAAAAATTGTACTTGGGAGCTATTCCTGATACCAAAATAGAGGAGCTTGTTGATACTCAAAAGCTATCAGATGAACGAATAGAACAAGAATTGAGAAACAATACAGCTTCAAAAGACTACATTTTTTGTCCGGAATGCGAGAAGAACTTGTCTGTATATTTGGAAACGCCTTACGCAGAGTGTCTTCAAAAGGGAAAGACACCGAATGTACATTTAGCTTATTTCTTTTGGATGTCAATAGTTTGGAGGATGTCCATATCTAAACAATTTGAATTTTCATTACCTTCTGATATCGAACAAACGCTTGGGAATGCCCTAAATGAATATTTTAATGCTATAAAATCAGGACATAATACAGATATAACTATTGATGAATGTAATTTTTCTTATAGAATGCTTCGTGCTCCATCATATCTTCCTAATGGAATGGCATATTTAGGAGGACGTTATTATGAACAATTCGGGATTCTTACATTAACATTGGGTGATACTATTCTTTGTGCCAAATTTGATAACCCGGATCTTCCAGAAGATTTTATATACCTCGGACTGGAAGAGTATATTAAATCTGCCGAAATAAATAATGGGATGGAAGAAGAGCGTTATTCTGAGGTAGATAATACAACATTTGAAAAAGCAATGCACCGAATGGCAATGGAAGCAGCCTCTATTAGATTACATCATGAAAAAATATTTGCTGATATAATTTGGCATAATATAGGTCTGGAAGGTTCCATGCCTAATAAAATATTTATTTCTTTTATTCAAAGGCTCTATACTGAGAACGTAAAGCCAGGAGACAAAAAAACGCCAGAACGATACATCCAAATTTTCAACGAAACCTTAAGCTCGTTTGGCTTTATACCTAAATAAATTAAAATTTATGTCATCGTTTGAAATAGTTATCAACTGTATTACGGCCCTCGGTGCGTTGGCAACCGCAGGAACCTTTATTTATATGATTAGAGGTCAAAAAGGGGCTCAAAAACAGATTGACAGTCTATCCCAAATGGTAGCATGGGAGATTTGGGTGGTGCTGTCCGATAATGCGAGGAAACAGACACCTCCTTTACGACCAGTCGGATCGAATTTACCCCAAACGGATTTCACTTGTCGCACTGCGACTTTCGGCATACCGGTTTCGTCTGTCCCGTCATACAACAATACCGAAGCGGAATGACGGAGTTTTTTCGCTAATGATTTCGAGATGAATATGGTATAAGTATTTAGAATGGTAGTAGTAATACGGTATAGCTAACGATTTCCTCGTCTTCCCATCCCCGCTTTTTCAGAGCGGATTTCAGGTTCATATAACATTTCACAAATCGAGAATATGGGCTATTTTGGTAGTGTTGACGTTCTATCTCGAATCTTTTTGCATTGACCAGATTCAGCAATTCATCATCACGACACCCCATGTGAAGTCCGTCGGTTTTGATTTGCCTGAACAGCTCGCTGATTTCCGAGAAGTTTTTCTCTATAAGAGAGACGCTATCACAGTATTCCGGATATAGTTCTCGTATAATCGGAAGGAAATTCGTAACTCCTTTCAGCTTGAGCCGGGAATTATTCTTTGCGATTTTTCGTAATTCTCGGAAAAGTTTTTCGACTTCTGTAAGCTGAATCCGCTCCCTTTTTTCAAGGTTTATGAAGAGTGTATTGGAATTACTGACACGTATGAGATTGTCTGTGATCTCATAAACAACGCCCTCTATAAGAGGACGCAGGAGGTATTCTTTCCTATCTGTTCCCATGATGTTTCCGTGTTAATCGGTCATTTGTATGAATCGGACATAGTCTTCGGTATCGTTAAAGCATTCATCGTTGATGCGCTCGGCTAATTCATCGAGCGTCAGTCGTTCGACTTCGTATTCGGTTTCGTCGTCTTCGTCTGTGGTGCTGCGAGAAGGACCGTTTCGCCAGGCTTCAAGCAGTTGTTCATCGGAAATATTGCGGTCCAGATGGCAGCAATTCCAGATGAAAGCATAGTAACGTAGCTCCTTTGATTCATCTTGATGCAGCCAATTCTCAAATGCCTTGCTGTTGTCTTTATCCGGCAGCAGATTCTGCCAGTGTTCCTCGACAAATTCCCGAATCAAATTTTCGTCGGCGTTGCTGTTTTGCCCGAGGACTTCGACCGCGTGGTCTTTCCATGTTTTCTGCTCGATGCTTAACTCGACGTACCAGTTCCAGACGGTTATAAGCCAATCTACGTTGATTTCACAAAGCTCGTGGTCTGTTTCCCGGACATCTGTATTCGGGCGCTGGAGCGTGCAAGAGCCGTCCGCGTGATAGTCGATCAGGTTATACCTGACATAGCAGGGATAGCCGTCTTCTCCTTCTTCTTCCACGAATACGATGTGAGGTAACCACCCGTCGGGACGTTCGGATATGCGGCAGAGAGAATCTATGATATTCTGCGATAATTTCCGTTCTTGTTCTTGCGGTGTCATAATTTATTGTGATATGTAAGTAGTTGGAAAATCAATATCCTCTTCGTCGAAGTCGGTCTGATTTTCTTTGTTATATTCTTCGATGACTGATACCGGAATATATATCTCGCCGTCAATGTCGAGGCTCTTATTTTCGAGGAGTTTATTCAAGGTAGCGCAATCCCCCTGAATGATTTTTTCGATGTCGTCTTTGTCTCCATGCACAGTTGCGCCCAATCGCATCCAAACCGCGCTTTCCGGTTGAGGAATTGCATCTGTTTTCGGGAGGATGTGATAATCGCCCCACAAATGGGCATCCGATACGCCTTGCACATAGGCGTTGTATTCTGCTTTGGTGGAAAATTCGATGTCCTGAACTGCACCGCCGTTGTCCATCAACCATTCGGCTGACGGGATTTGCCCGGTTTCGTTATAGTATCTGATGGCATCACCACCGAAGATGATTGTTGCTTTTGTCATTGTTCAGGGTGTTTGGATAAGTAATCTTGGATGGATTTGTAGCGATTCGGTATGGCTGCGTTTTCGTTGAATCCGTTCAGGCAATGCAGCAGTGCTTTTTCCATGCTGACATACCGACGTGAGAAAGATTGGATATTGTCCAGGCAGTAAGCCTCTATGGCATATTTGAACGGGGCAACTCGCGGTCCGTCTTCTTTGCGGAGTTCTACATACCATCTGAAATCAAGTTGCAGGCGGAAGCCGTCCGACTCTCCGTTTTTCATCAGGCGTTCTTCGTCCAAAAGCCTGCGAACATAAGCGGCATCAAGCGGGCCGTCATACTCTCTGTAACATTTAATTCGGGCAGTGTACATGGCGGCGTATTGCCGGATGTCGTCTTCGGTAAGATGATACTCTTTCGGATAGAAGTCCAACACTTCTTTTGTTGTGACGGGAATGATTCGTCCGTCTATTTCGATTTCGTAAGTCTTATTTTCCATTACATGTCTTTGTTAGTGAATTTGGGTCGTGTTCGCTGAACGACGCGCAGATCGGTATAACCGATGGCTTTCAGTTCATTGAGCAAATCTTTGTATTCGTCCTCTTGCGCAAGAGACGTATCGGCAATGACACCGGCATAGTCTGCGGCCCCATGCTGTCCAATATGCATGTAGGACGTGGTTGTGTAATTGTTTGTACACCAAGGTTTGTCAGGGAAGAGTGCGATGATATCGCCATTTTTCCATTTTCTAAAAACTACCCTCATCATTGCGGCTGCAGATTTCTGTGTTCACGATGAAGTCGCCCACGGTTTTCGTGTCTCGGTGAAGCTGGTCGAGAATGTCGTCGATATCCTCCCCGGACATCTCGCCGCCGTTTCGGTTCTCGATGTCGTAGCGAACCGTGGCGTAAACCGTCTTGACGTTGGTTGCCCGAGAATCGTTGTCATTCCCAGCGATGCCACCGGGAGACGTGATGTCGAATTTCATCAGTTGGGCAAGGCGGTTGTATTCCTCATCGTAGAACCGGTTGTATTCGTTCTGATACTCTTCCTTGTAACAGGTTCCGCTGTCAGGATCGTCAGGGTCTTCCGGTTCGACAAAGGCATCGAAAGGCTGTTTATGCTTGTCAACCAATCGGGCAACGGCCAAATCGCTGGCAATTTCCATAATAGACGAATTGATTTTGTCTTTGTTCTCTTTGTAATACTGGTGTAAGTCCATATCGTTGTTTTTTAGAATTGTATTTAACGGGGAATCGGTTTTATTCCAAGTGCGAAGGCTAGAAAAGCAAGTATCCCTGCGTAGTGCTCGGGGAGAATTTCGAGCTCACGTGTAATGGAACCTTCATGGTCATTGATACCACCGGCTTTTAATCGCCCTGCTTCGTCGAGATAAACGTTGGTAATATTGATATCCCGGGCGCCGCGTCTTCCATAGAAAATCATTGTTACGGGATAATCGCCACCTCCGTATTCGTCGGTAACGGGATATGATGTTATACTCCCGCCATGTCGGGTAAGCAGACGCTCGATGAGCAGTTTCATCTGCTGTTGCAGTTCCTTTTGATACTCTTGCAATTTTCGGTAATCTTGTGCATCCTGCTCATCGTTGTCGGGATAGTCTCGCCGCATATAAGCGGTTATTGCGGCCTCTGCCGATCCGTAATCGTGAATCTCTCCGCCCGGGATGATAAAGCTATTCAGCATCTCGGCTTCCGACGCATCCTTGTGTTGTCGGTACACCCTGCAAAAGATATCGTCCACATGATCGACATGTGTATTGCCTGTCGATGTGTACTCGATAGTATAGTCTTTGTATTTCATAATTTGACGATGTATTTTTCTGTTAACTCTGCACGTAGTTTCCGGTTGCCCTGTGCAATGCGGGCGATGAGTTTCTGAATGCGTTTGTTTGCCAGTTCGGCTACCTTTTGCGGTGTCGGCTGGGGCATTGCGAATTTCCGGCAGGTCGCCGAACAGTATTTCTGTCGGGCACGAAGCGGTTTTCCACAGGCCGGACAGCGGCGGTTGCCATCCTTTTCGAGAATTCCCAATACACCGGCATGGAGACCTTGCCACCATTCCAGGCGGTCTATTTCGTAAGCCTGAAGTGTTACGTTATTGGAGAAGTCTCGGGCTTCCAATTCGACAGAGATTTCGGAGTCCTCCACGATGATTTTGATGGCCGGATCGTCGTAAGGAGTTCCGTCGTCATCGAACCAGATGATGAAGGTCGGATCATACTGTTCGGTGTAATCACCCAACGAAAGTTCTGTCAAACCATTGTTTTTTAGAATGGCCACAATGGCGGCCATGATATTGCTGATGTTGTCCATAAACGGGTTTTATTAAGATTAGCTGATATGTTGAAGAGACAGGCGTTACCCATCTCTTGATTTTTCAAAAAAAGTGGAACTGCCGGGACTCACGTCAGGACAGCTCCGGTTATCATTATGGCGAATGATGTATCAATAATTGAGTTGGATGGTTCCGTAAACTCCGGCAATCTCTTCCTGTCGGATTCCCAGATAGACCATTGTTACTTGTGGCGAGGAATGCTTGAGAATCATCGACAGCAGGATTAGGACCTCGGTTGCGCGCCCCATCGATTCGTAAACGTAGCGACCGAAAGTCTTGCGGAAGGTGTGGCTGGAGAATCGTTTGATCGGCAGCCGATATTTCACCCGCAGATATTTCAGCGTGTCGTTGATGTACTGTGAAATATAGGGCTTCTTCGTTTTGGGGTTGCAGATGACCGGCAACCGTTTATCCGGCGAACCGAGCTGTTTATATAGCGACATGATTCGCCGCTGTACGTTTTCGTTGAACGGAATCTGGCGCGTCTTGCCGGTTTTTTGTTCGATTTTATAAAGTGCATCTCTTTCGAGTACGTCTTTCCATGTCATGGAAAGAACATCTGACACACGGCAGGCGGTACAGAAAGAGATGCAGCAGTAGAGTTCCCAGAGGTAGTTGCCGTCCTCGTGAAGGCTGGAAAGCAGTTGGATGAAATCCTTGAATCCCAGCGGCTCGGCGGTGGTGATTTGACCTTTGACTGACATAGGCAGATAGGATTTACGTTTATGATACGGCATCATGTGCCTGTTTGGGTGGTCGGGGGTTCATGAAAGAGAGACATGACTTTCGCCCACGTTTCCCGCGTCCGGAAATAGTCGTCGTAGCCTTCCTGATTGATGAAGAAAACGTAAGGCGGAATGTCGGACTGCTTGAAGAGGTTGTACTCTTTTTGGTCGAGTTTGCGGACCGTGGGAAGTCCCGTTCTGCATAGGGCTTCATTGACAATCCATGCTCCCCGGAAGTTATCCATCCGGAGTGAGTCGATGCAGACCACCTCGCCCACACAGCCATTTATCAGGAAATTGCATACGCACATCAGGCAGCAGGTGTAGTCGATGTCCCATGCGACCAGATCGCTTTGCGGTCGGTCGGCCTTGGCCGCCAACAGCGTCCGACCACTGCCAGTTCCTGCTGAGCATTTCCGACTGTCCGGACAACTTCTTCGACAGCCTGTATTCCGGTTTCGGCATCGAACGGGTCCAGGTCTCCCGGCCTATCAATTCCGATATCGCCGGAAGGGGCAAGGTGTCTGAAATTATCATCTCGTCCGCGTCCGGATATGACAGGGTACGGCATACGGTTTCGTACACCCTGAAAATTCCGGAGATTGAACGCTGGTTCGTCTCCCCGGATATTTTCTAAGAGACGTCCTCGTCATTGAGCCCGCAGATTTCCGTCTCGATTGCATAATCTTCGTATTGCTTGAATTCGTAGTCTATCTCACTGACGATATCTTCAACATCTTCGTCCGTTATTTCCTCGACTTTCGGGTTGTCGATGTCGAGACGTACGGTCAGATAAATGGTTCTTGTTGCCATATTTACATTTTTAGGTATAACATTGCCAGTCTATGACAGACCGACGGTATATTTCTCTATCAACCGCTTTCGGTATGCCTTGTCCTTTCCGGCAGCCAATCCTGCCAGTTCGCGGATATTTCGGTTGGTTTTCTTCACGACCCGTTCCTCCGTCAGTTCGGGCATCATGATTTTGCGGCATTCGGCGCAGCAATACTTCCTGTTCCCTTTGAGCGGTTTGCCGCAAACAGGGCAGCGACGACGGCCGTCACGTTCGAGGACTTCCAGCATGTTGGCGCGTATGCCTTCCCACCACTCGATACGGTCGATATCGTAGTCGCAGACGGTTATCGTGCTGCCGAAGCCGCGGGCCTCGACTTCAACGGAAATACCCATATCCTCGAGGCAAACCTTCGATACAGGGTCGTCGTTAGGCTCACAATGTCTGTCGTACCAGATGATGTAGGTGGGATCTTCCAGCTCGTCCGGCTCTCCCAGAGATAGTTCCGTAAGGCCGTTGTTCACAAGGATGTTGCGGACGTCGGCCTGCAAATCTTCAATTCTCTTCATAAATCTTTACTTCTTTATATTTGTCTTCGGGATAGTTTCATTTCTCCAGCGGGGTGAAGGAGACGGTCAGTATCACTTTCTCATCTCCCAGATTGAATACTTTCAGGCTATTGCCCTGAATGATCCTTTTCAGTATGCTGCCCCGATATCGGGAATTGTGCACTTTGAAGTGAAAGTCGTCAATGAATGAACCGATGCAGTGAAGGATGCGGGCGAACTCTTCTTCGCCGTACCGTTCCGTTTCAGGAAAGACGCCTTTCAGATGCGCCCGCAGGCTCAGTATGTAGTTCGGGGTCTTACCCGTGATTTTACCCGAGTATGTAATTCTGTATTTCTTATCCATGATGTGCCGTGCTTCATTTAGTCGTTATCGTCATACCAGCCCTCGATGTCATCGAAATAGCCGTTCGAGTCCCATTCTTCCATCAAGGTGGTCGGGAATGTCCATTCGAGACTGTAAAACAGATCCAGACACACCTCCTCGTTGCCCTTGCACAAGGCAAGCAGGGAGTTATGCGTGAAACAGTTCTCGTTTTGCGGGACGCGCCACTCCTCGCAGCCTTCCGCCGCGTATTCGGGCACGTAACACACCTCGTCGGGGCGGTTGAGAAAAGCATCCTCGTTCTTGTAGATGTTTCCTTCCTCGCCATATTCCAGTTCATAGAATACACCGTTCGGTGTCTCTATCCTTTTGCCGATTTCTATCATTGTCCAGTTTTTATTTTAAGATTAGCAGCGTCGGTGGTAAAAGGTGTGAAGTATTCGCCTCCTTTAAGGATAAAAAAGACCGCCGCAGCCGCAGCCACAACTGTCCGTCATCATTATGCATGTGATGAACAGGTTATATTTCGTTATTCGTCTTCGTAGTACGGTACGCCGTGCCGAACCACTGTTTTTTCCATTTCCTTCCACCAGATTTCACTATGGCGGTCATTTTCAAAATCTATGGACTCGTTTTCACCGAGCCGCAACCGGTTGCGGGTCTCCATTTCCGTTCCCCGTACGATCTGTTCCATCTGTTCGTCCGTAACATGGCAGGTGTCGAACGGAGCCGGCAGGGATTCCAAATCCCGGCGTGACAGTTCGGATTGCCCACAGGTGAAAACCTTGTCGTAGAAAGCGTCGTCTTTGGGCGGCAGTTCGGGTTCTTGTTCCGGCAGCACATCCAGATAATCCGACTCATACAGGTAGTTTTCGTCACGTCCCTGTGTCTGGCGGTTGTTCTCAAACTCCGTGAGGTCGTCAGCAGTCAGGCGGAACTCTTTTTTCTTGCGTCGCAAATACTCCATCATGTTTCCGAGGGAGGAGAACGGGGCTATAAGTTTCATCGAAGAGCGGCTGTGCCATGCGTCGCTCCGATACAGCAGGTAGACCTGCGGACGGTTCCGGGCTGCCTCTTCACGGTATTCGCCGAACTCGTGCAGGGCGTTGTCGAAACTGCCGAACGCCAGCCGGATCTTGTCCTCGATGGATATAGACTCCCTGCATTCCTCGAACCGGTGTTGCACGTACCCGAAGAAATCCGCATTGTCCAGAGCTTCCCGGACCGTGGCGTCATCGGTTGAGAGCGCAATGTCGGCACCGATGAAATCATCGGTCGAAAGCACGTGCCGCTGCTCATTGTACTCGTCTTCCGTCTGGCAGACCGCCAATCCCGGCGTTTCCGCCTCTATCTCCACGACCTTGCGCAGGGTCTCTTCGATAGCTATCCGGTATTTATTCATGCCGCTTCCTCCTTTTCCGTTACCCGTGGTGACTGTATCTCGTTTTTCAGCGCGGACAGGGAGTCTTTGATTTTAAGCTCCATACCCGGTCGTGCAGTATAGAACACCCGCTCGTCCAGCAGTTCATTGGCGTAGATGGCGACCCCGTCCACTTCCCCGACCTTCTCCACCGCGTAATATCCGTTGAACTGGTACGGTTTGAGTTCTTTCGGTACGGACGGCTTGACAAACGTGGTATCGTTGTCGGCTATGAGTTTTTCCAGCCACGTGGCATGGAATGTGCCGATGGTCCTTTCAAACAACGGAACCGGCCGGAACGCCTGCGGTGTACGACGGGTCACGACAAGTACCTGATAGGTGTTGTAGTAGGTATCCCGTTCTCCACGTATACCGATGTAGGAATTTCCGAGTTTGCAGTAGGTGTTGTTTTCGCGGAATTCCCGCAGGTGGGAGAAGGAGACTTCGCCTCCGAAGAATGCCTCTTCCAGCCCTGTTTCGTTCCGGAATTCAGAAATGAACCGCTGTGGGATATACTCGCGGTGATATTCGTTTTTCCGGTATAGCCGTTGTGCCTGCTCCAAAGATATCAGCTCCGGTCTTACGTTACTGAGATGGTGACCGCCATATTCCAGGACCTTGTACACGATTTCCCTTGTTTGCAGTTGCTTGGGCATCTGTGAAAACCAGCGGAAGGAAGTGCCGTGTGCCATACAATACTCCACGAACTCCGGCGTCCACACGGATTCCGGGAACTCGGGCGTGTCGATATTCTTGCGCACGAAGGTCTTGCAGACCTCTTCGGTGAGGAGGTGTTTGTGACCCTCTCCGAGACGGATGTTGTCCCCCTTGTCGGCCTCCAAGGCTTTGATAAGCCTTGCCGGGGTCTGAAAGGTTTCCGGCAGATATTTGAAGGCGCGGGGTTCTTTTCCGACAATCAGATCCGCCATCTTGTCGTCTATCAGCCGGAAAATGGTCTCTTTGTGTTTTTCCATAATCCCGTTACGGTCATACCGACTTTGGCAGATGGAGAGTTTGTCATGGCTTATAGCTTTCGTGATCGTGTCGTAATCATAGTGGGACGGCGGTACGAAATTGAAATCCGTTCCCGCCATCCTCAGGTAGTATTCCCTGTGTTTGTAGCGGGCCGGAACCAGCACGTCCATGTCCCCTGCTTTCAGGCCGTCAGAGAACATGTCCAGATAGAACCGGCGGTTCAGTATGGCGGCAGGAACAAAACTCAGGAAGATTTGCACCCGTTTGATGTCGTGGGTGGTCTGGTATCCTCCGTACCTGCCGTAACTGTCGTGGGTACGGGTGTAAACGGAAGAGATGCCTTTACGGACCAGTGCGGCGTTCCAGAGCGATGACGGGAACAGGTGGAGGTATTTCATTCCGGCATCTTTCCGTTCGAGCAATTTTTCCAGCATCGCGGATGAGCGGAGGTTTTCCGGGACATGGAGGATGTTGTCGGTGTCTTTTTTGACGGCGAACTCGCAGAGTTGTCTGCCGCGTAGCGACTCCGGTATGTTGGAGAGACGGAATGAGTCCCAGCAATAACTTTTTTCGTTGCGGTTGACGATGGACATGACGGTCTCTTCCGTCAGATAGCGGTGCGGAAGGCAGTCCAACAGTTTGAGATTTCCCTCTTCGACGGCTGCCCGGGCGATTTCCGGCGTCACCAAGTGTTCGGGGAGATTGGCTATGGCTGTATAGATTTCTTTTCCCATGGTCTATAATCTGTTTAACGGATGATTGATGGTTGTGATAAGCCGCTCGTTGCGGAATATGAAATACGGCTCATTGTCTTCTTTTGCTTTGGAAACGAGCATGCCCCAGTTTGAAATTTCACTTTCGGGGATTGCGTGCAATTGTCCGTCTGCGGACATGCGGATTGCCTCCAGACCGGACAAGCCATTGTCTTTGTCATTGTCCAAGGATTCCGGCAGGGACGCGGAGAGTGTCCCTGCCTTGAAATGGTGCCATTGTCCCTCTTTGAACAGAAAGCCCTCCGTTTCGAGTTTCAGCAGGTCCTCTTCCGAATCGGCGTATCTCGGCTGATGTCTGCCTTTCTTCTCCTTGTCATCGCGAATCCGTGCACGGCAGTACACTTTGTCGTAATAGTCCCGGGGCTTGCCGAAAGGAGTCGGTCTGAGCGTAACCAGATTACCAAGGTCAATCAGGGCTGAAACTCTGGACTCTTTCGGGTAGAAGTTTCTCAGAATGTGCGGCAGGTCATAATTGTAGAATTTCGGGACGGAGACATACCTGATGACACCGTCCGGCTGTTGTTGTGCGATGATAATCATATCGATAATTTTCAGTTTAACTTACTTTCTGTGCTCCCCAGCAGATGTAGAAATTACCTTTGTCGTCTTTCTCGCGTCTGAAGAGGGTCTCGATGATGTCCGGAGAGATGTCGAACTCCTCGAAGATGTCAGATTCCTCCGTTACTTTCCCGTTTTTGACGAACTCGTTCAACCTCTCCTTGGCGAGCACCAGCGCCATCAGGTTCTGCTCGATGGAATCCTCGTAGGTGATGTAATAGACATGGCGCATGCCTTCTGAGTCCAGACGGATGAAGCGGAAGTAGAACTGCTCCATGCGAGGGATGTTCCAGAGCAGGGATTCAATGATGATGTCCTCGCAACTGGGAACATTGACCGAGCTTCTCAGGCTTTGCTGCGTGCAGACCAAGATGCCGTCTTTTGTCTTTTCGAATTTGTCGAGCAGGTGCTGGCGCGTTTTGAAGCCCACATTTCCGCGAATGACGAACAGGGGCCTTTGTGGGAAACGTTCCTTGAGGAATTCCTCGTACATGGCCACCGCGTCGAGCGATGTGCAGCCGATGGCGACCTTGCCGCGCAGTTCAAAGCGCAGCTTGCGTCCGATCAGCTTGGCCTTTTCCGGATAGGGGTCGCCGTGGTAGCCGCTCATCTGATGGGGAACCGAGCAGGCTTTGATGAGAAGCTGTATCTGGCGGGCAATTTTAAGGTGGGATTCCTTATTCTTGTCCTTCATAGGGTTGAAATAGAGATGGAGGATTTCATGGAATTTCTCCATGATGGTCCGGTAAACCGCCCGTTCACCCACCCCGGGGGATACGGTGTAGTTGATGATTTCGTACTTGTCCCCGGCGAACTCCTTGAATTTCCGTGTAATGATGGTCTTGTCAATGAGTTCGGAAAGGTGGGACTGGTTGTAGATGTCCTGGTTATGCTTCTCTATCCCGAATACGGTGGCCTTGCCCGGGCAGAAGCTGGCACGGAACAGTTTTGCGCCGCCACGTGCGGGGAATGGACGGAGACAATACTCATTATATTTCTCTGCAATGTTGCGCTCCTTGTCCTCGAAATATACCCGTGAGGCGTAACAGATCATGTTTACGGAGTTGTTGTACATCAATTCGAGTTGCGAATAGAGTTCCACGATCGAGTTACGCGTTGTCGTGCCGGTGGCCAGCAGTTTGAATTCGGATCTGCGGAACAATTCCGTTGTCAGACGGGTCCGTAGGGCGTAAGGGTTAGTTATTTCGTCCGACTCGTCGAATATCAGGCATATTTTGTTGGAACGACGCTTCATGAATGTTTTGAAAGCGGCCTTCAAATCGCCCAGCATTGTCAACGACACCAGCACGAACATGCCGGGCACGACAGCTTGCAGATGTTCGGGACGGCTGACGGTGACAAAGGGTTCGCCGTGGCGTTGCAGGAAGGGTTCCCATGTCATGTGTATGGCGATGGATGGTGCCAGAATCACGGTATTTTTTGTCTGCGACTCACGGAATTTGGCGTAGTGGTATGCCACGGCTGTTTTGCCGGAGCCTTGCTGCCAGTTCAGAAGCACGTAGCGTTTTTGAAAGACCAGTCCCATGTCGTGCTGTTGCAGTGCGGTGAACCGGCACGTCTGCATATCCTTGTTCAGGAAACTTAGGGAGGCGATCCGACCGTCCAGTGCCGTATCCCGCTGCATGGCGGAGAACTTTACCGACTGGAGCTGGTAAGCCCTTCGTTTCTTTGCAATGAAGCGTTCCGCCATGGCGTATTGTTCCTGCTGGCGCGGAGTCATTTCCGGGAGTGCAGGGAGCGGTTTCTCTCCGATAAGGATGTCGTTTATGGACGAGTAGGTGTGCTCCACCCTGTCCAGCAGATGCGGGGCGTATGCCTTCAGTTTGAAGCCGTAGGAGGTCTTTACCAGCGCCACTTCCTTACGGGGAACGATATTCTGGCTGCGGATATACCGCCGCAGGATGCCCAGCACTTTATTGTAAGTCAGCCTCCGGCGTTCCCACGCTTTGTGCTCCTCCACCGTACATTTTTGGGGCGGACGCTGATTCCGGAACTTGGAGACCAACGCAATAGATTTGTCGTAATGTTTTTGCAGTGCCTTGTGGGTCTTGATCTCATAGAGGTATTTTTTCAGCCGGTACTCGAACTTGCGGTTTTCCGCCATCGTTTCTTCCGAGACTTCCTGATGTAATTGCAGTTTGATCTCCTCCCGGATGCCCCTGCCTTCCGCGATCCGCTCTTTGAGTTGTTCCATCGTGCAGAACTCTTCCGCACGGTAGGGGTGCATTTCGATGTGTTTGGATGCCCGCAGGAATGCCATGATCTTGGTGTCGAACTTCGCCACGCCTACCCGCTTGAAGGCGTCGGACGGGAGTTCTGTCTGCCCGATGAAAGAGAAATCCCGGTTTATGGCGTTGATTTTCGTCTTGTCCCAGAATTCGTCTTTCAGGAACGTGGCGGGAACAATGAGCAACAACAGTCCGGCGGGGTTCAGCATCCAGTAGGCTTTGTTGCAATAGTAGAACTGGGATGGGATGCCGTCGAAATCGAGGTTGAACGGCGGATTGCCGATCAGGATGTCGAAACGTTCCTCCGTTTCATAGGTACGGATGTCCGCGACACTGATGTGCGCATTCGGGTAGAGGAATCTGGCGACATTGACCGCGTCAGGGTCTATGTCGAAACCGTAGGCATTATACGGATTGGGCAGGAAATTGAAAAAATTTCCCATGCCGCAGCACATATCCAGAACCATATCCGTAGGTTGCGGGCAGGCGGCATCGACCATTGTCCGGCAAATCTCATGAGGCGTGAAGAACTGTCCCATTTCCTGTTCCCGTTTGGCTTCGGCGTATTCGAAATAGGAGGCAAAATCACCCTGTTTGAGTGTATGAAGTCCGCCATGGCCGGTATAGGAGTTGTATACGGTTTCGGCGGAGAATTCAGACGAGTTGGAACCGATGGCCGCCAGAATCTTTTTATTGGTCGCACGTCTGGCGGCTTGCGACATTTTCTGTGTTTGAATCCGGTACATACTGAAATCGTTTATGGGTTGTATGACAACAGTGATTCACGTATTGCCGAGGACAGGTCGAAGAAGCTTGTGCCTTGTATCTCTTCGTACTGTATTGCGAGGAAATCGGCGAAGGCGTCGCATTGAGCCTCGATCCTACGCTCCAGAGTCTCTTTCGTTTCCTTGTCTGTTGCTTTATGGTACGCTTTTACAAGGTTCTCGATGGTTTCGTCGAAATCCCCGAAGTCGTAGTTAGCGGTACGCATCTCGGATAGTAGCTCAATGGTTTCTCCATTGGGAAGCGTATAGTCTAAACGGTTCGTTTTTGCCTTTACCGCTTTGAGTTCCTTGGCGGTTGCCGCGCGGCAGAGTGGCAGACTCCCGGAGACGTTCTGCCTGTATCCTTCGACAAGCTCTCCGTTAGCTACCATCTTTCCGTAAATCTCCCTGATATAGCGCCACGCCGGAGATGAGCTCGTGGAACCGTATTTTTCGCGGAGCGTCTTGACCCGGATTTTTTCGACAAGTATCTCCAGCACCTGTTCACGGTTCTTGTACAGGTTCCGCCGTTTGGTGCGGAAGGCTTCGCAAAGGACACCTCCGATGGTCATATCATGTACCTCGTGGTAATACGCCAGCTCTTCCTCCTCCGTCAGGTCGAGGATTTCATCGTAGGTGTCGGTACGCAGATATTGGAAGGTTGTTCCTTGCGCCAGAATCTTCTCGATGCGTCCGATATACTCTTTCCTTACGGGTCCGGAGAGTTCTTGCGGGTGACAGTACAGGCATGTCTTGCCGAGATACACTTCGGGACAGTCGTTTTTGTATTTACCCTCCTTGACGCCGAACCCTTGTTCCGTGAAAAGGCGCTTCACCTCGGCGAAGAATGCTCCGGCTTTCTCTTCCGACATGCGACCTCCGTCATAACCGGATTCGATGCGGAAATATGTGTCGATATATATTGGTCTATCCATTATTTACGGTTTTCATTTGATGTATTGTAAATTAAGTATAGCCCGGAACCCGAACAGCGGTTTCCGGACATTGTTGAAAATGTTGTCAGAGATGGATGGAGCCAAACACCTTATCAATGTCCTCCTGAGCCAGTCCGATATAGCGGCGTGTCGTTTCCAGTTTGGAGTGACGGAATATCTCGTTGAGCAGGACCAGCCCCTCGGCATTGCGATTCTTCGTTTCATAAACGTAGCGCCCGAAGGTCTTGCGGAAGCTATGGGTGGAGAAGGCTTGGACGGGAATCCGGTATTTGACGCGCCACACTTTGAGCAGGCGGTTGATGTGTTCCAATGAATACGGATTGCCCGTCTTCGGGTTCATGAAAATCAGCCGGTTCATATCCGGACACCCCTGCAACTCATACAGATTGCGGATCTTCTCCCGCACGCATCGGTTGAATTTCACCCTGCGGCTCTTGCCTGTTTTCTGCTCTATCTTCACCAGCTGGCTGCGGTTGAGCACGTCTTTCCACCGCAGCGAACGCACGTCCGAGGCGCGGAATGCCGTGCAGAACGACAGCCAGCAGTAGGTAGCCCACAGATATTTACGGTCTTCTTCCAGTGCATCGATCAGCTTCCGGAAAGCATCCATCGACAGATAGTCCGCCGTTGTCAGTTGTCCTTTGATACGTGTCATAACCTATGGGGTGCACTTGGCGATAAGCTGTTTGACATTTTGGATTTTCTCTCTCAATTCCTCTTCCCGACGGAAAGACGGCGTACATTTCGTACGCCGCATTCCCGCGCCCCAGCCCGTGTTGTCGATAACTCCGTGCAGGCGCATTTTCTCTTTGTGCAGACTCTCCTCGAGCCGTTCAAGACGCTTTTCGAGCGTCGCCCGTTTGTATGTTCTTTCTGCCATAATTGCGGAGTGTTAATTGAGTTTGTCGGAAAGCAGCACCTCGGCCAACGCCCCGTTCTGGGGAATCATTGCCGGGAGGTCGGTCTTACCGGGTTTGTAGAGTTCCGTCGCAACGTTGTAGATGTCCCATGCGGTGAGCGTCTGTTTCTCCCCGGCGAGTTTGAGCAGATCCTCGGTGAAGACCGATATCTGGGACTGGTTGAGCGGATAGGTCTCCACCTGGGAGGAGAGGCGCTTGTCGGAGCTGTCATGCGAGACGCGCAACGCCGTCAGCAGACCGATGTAGGTGTACATCTCCACAGGGGTGATTACCTTCGCTTTCAGGCGGCGGATACGCTCCCTGTCCTCGTTCATCTGCACCTCGAAGTTCGACAGCCACACGTCCACACGGCCGAAGAGCTCCTCGGTGGAGACCTTCTCCTTGCCATAGTTCGACACGCTGCGCTCGGGCGAGAGGATGCACTGGTTGTGGCACACTTTAACGCACGGCCCTATCGCAGCCTGTATGCCGTCCTGGTGGAATGCCACGACCAGCGTGGTGGTCAGCTCGTCGGTCTCCCAGTTTTTGATACGGATCGTCGTGTACACCCGCCGCAGGATATGGGCCTCGACAGCCAGTGCCCCGAACTCCTGCTCCACCTGCGGCAGGACTACCACGCCCGGCTGCGCCTTGTTCTTGTTCTGGGCGGCGAAAATCTCCTCCACCTCGTAGTTCAGGTTGTACTTCTTGCAGATACCGGCCATGCGTTCTATCACTTCATAATGATAGATTCCCTTGACGGGCTTGCCGAAGATATCGTTCTCCTTGTGCGTGCGGCGGAGCGTGTCGAGCGTCATCACCTCGACATTGTTGTTCTGGAAATCGAACTGCACGGGGGCAGCCGTTGTTGCTAATGCTGTTGCCATAATGATTGATATTAAAGGGTTATGCAATGAGAAAGGCGGTGAACTGCCGTCCATCGCCTTTCCGGAATTCTCATTTTGTGGTTTCAGGCAGGTAACGCCTGCATATATAGTCCGTGATACTCGGATAGAAGGGATTGCCACATGTGCCGTACGGTCCGAAACGAGCCAGATAGCTGAAATAGAAATCTACCGGGCGGCGGCTGTCGGTCTCAATTTTTGTCTTTAACAGACGGTAGGCATAATCATAAGTATGCTCGACCTTGACTTTGCGCCCGTTGAAATAGTAGTTTCCCTTCTCATCTGAAGAAAACGGTATCTCTTCCTTTGCCGGACGGTCGTCGGCAATCACCCGGAAGAACTCGACAAGTGAACAGCAATTCTGATATTCTATCGGAATCGCATCGCCCTTTTTCAGTTTCCCGTCGAGCTTATCGAGCAGCGCATCGATAGCTGGCGTGTAGATGTTTTCTGACTGGAAACATTTTGTATCCCGCCAATATTTCTCGAAAAGAGTGCTGATGTCGAGCAGCAGGGCGAGAGTCTCCCGGGCGGTCTGGGATTTTCCGACCAGATACGGGACGTATTCGGTCGCCAGTACGGAAAGCGAAAGGTAATCCTCCGGATTCAGGTCGCTCTTCTGGTGCAGATTATAATGCCGTTCGAGTAACCCGTCGATGTCAGTCTCCTGCAAAGTTTCGTCCGTCCATGAAAGGTTGCCTTCCGACCGGCAGGCCGGACAGCGGTCGGCGCCGTGCGGCAGAAGCATCACCTTGCCGCAATCGGAGCAAGAGACGAAATCACCATTGATCGTATACACGTCTACTGTCATTATATTCTCCATTCTTTAATCCTCCGTGTAAGACCATTCAAGGTGGCAGGCGTTACAGACCGCCACGCCCTCGTCACCCAGAATGTCAATATCGGTACCGCCGCATTCGGGGCATACCGGCGTTTCTTTCTTGTCTATCCGTCGGTCTGCCGCTTCGTCCGTCAGGAGCAGCGGCACCCAGTATGCCGATGTGCCGAAATCCTGTATCCCGTTTTCATCCTGTATGGATTCACAGCCCTCTTGTCCCATGTATTGCTGTGACTCCGGCCAGCAGACAGCGCGGTAGCACTTTCCCGGGTCGGGGGATTTCTTGAACCTCCGGATATAGTCCTGTTCGGGGACGTAACGGGCACCATTGTCCTCGCTGTCCCATGACGGATAGCCGATTTCCTCATCCTCGAAAGAGGTTGTGTCTTCCGGGAACTCGACCAGCACATAGATGTTGTCATTCCATGTCTGCCCGCATTGGTTGCAATGGTGCAATCCGGAGGTCTCGGTATGGAGATACTCGGACTTACATATTGGACAGACGGGCACTTTTTCCTTCGGAAATCCCAAAATGTCCCCGGCGATGATCTCCATGCTGCTCCAGAACAGCTGCTCGCAGTAATCATCGGCCATTTTACTGGCCAGTTCCTTCATGTCGTCATCGGAAATCTTCTCCACGTCGAACCCTGCGCCTTGCAGGTCGTCGCGATGTACGGACGTGATCGGGAAGTATCCCCCTGACAGCCGCTGTCTCAATAGTTGTTCCTGCTCCGTAAGTCTTTCTTTGGCATCGAAATATGCCTTGATGTCATCTAAAAGTGTTTGTATCATATTTTACTTTTTTGGTTATAAATCAGATATCTTTTCTTGGTAGAAACTATCGATGGCAAGGAGGTAATCTTCTTCGGCCCAGTCCGTACCAGCATGTGTCGTTTCGAATTCCCCTGCCCATCGAATAATTTCCGACACCACGGCACGGGAATCCCTTTCGTCCCAGAGTTTGTCCGCCCCGGCATTGTAGGCAAGGTCCACAACCGCTTCTAACAGTTTGCGGTTGCCGTTGCACTCCCTGCCGAGGGACGAGAGCCATAGCCTCACATCTGCGGCATCCTCCGCGACGGTCTCGTTGTGCAGGCATGTACATTGTCCCTCGCCGTCGTGGCACACCAGTACGGGACGACCTGTATCCGGACAGACGCGCACCAGTACCTCGCCGGGTTGTAACCATTCTGCATCTCCGTCCCTGCGGATATGCGGAACAGCATGGTCTATCCGCTCAAGCAGGCACTGTTCTTCCGCAGTTAAAGGTGTTTTCGCTCCCAGTTGCCGGCGAATATCTTTAAGCAGGTTATATAACATGGTTACTCGTCGTTATTATGCTCCTTCCAGATCACTCTTTTCTCATCGTAGCTTTTTCCGTTCCACCATTTATTGCAGGTCTCCGTAACCTTCCGAGAACGGTTCGCGGAGGAGGTTTGGGACTGAGGAAGTCCTGCGATACGCTCCATTTCCGAAGATTCAAGTCCTTCCCACCAGTTCTGCATACGTTCCTTGAACTCTTTCCGGGAGCAGAACGGGAGGTGTTCTTCACATTCGTCGCACCAGTTGTCGTCGCGGTCGATGCCCGTGGCACCGATGAATAGACGAGTGTTAGGGTCTACCCATGCCTGCGTCTGGATGTCGGTTGAACCGCACTCGTCGCATACGGTAATCCCATCGGCATCGTCCGGGATAAAACCGTATTCTTCGAGCCAGTGGACAATCTCGAACAGCCCTTCGATTTGTACATGCTCGACGGGTTCGTCGAAGTCCTCGCCGGCTTCACCGTTGAGCGTGCAGAGCAGCCTGTCGGCCTTGTCGATGAAGAATTCGTAGACGGTAGCACTTTCGTAGCCGCCGTAACCGTAAAACTCGGAATTATGGATCACCACGATCGGGGAGGTGTCATACTCCGGAAATTCTGCGTCCCTGTAATGTGCTCCGCGGTTCTGGTAGAACGTGCCGATGATGTTGTTCTCCTTTTCCACGGCGCGGCGGATCTTCTCTATAAGCGATTCCCTGATGGAGATGACACTGAGCTGCGTGTAATCCTTACGGATACGCCTGTGCACTTCCTGTTCGAAGAGGTCTCGAACAAGCTCGAACGGAGATACTCCTGCATTCCTTTCGATGCACCCCGTCTCATCGAAGCGGCACTCACGGCAGATGATATCCCTGACGCGGCGAAACTCCTTGCCGGTAAATTCGAGAAGAGCATCTTTCCCCAACGCGGTCGGGAAATAGCATCGCGGCATGTATGCCGTCATTTTTTCAAAAAGGTCATTGCTGTTTTGGAGGAATGCCTTATTGTCGGTGGTCGTTTCCTTATCTGATTTCATTTTCATTGATGGCTGTTTTTACTTCGTTCGTATATAGGGCATTGCGCCCGGTATTTGCATTCGCCACGGGCGGCATCGAGATGTGCACCGTGCCATTCGTCCCAGCCCGCCACGCCGTCCTCCGTGAGAAATACGATCAGTTTCATGCAGCAGAAGCCCCGTTCCCGGCGGTTCTCATCGTGGAGACTTACCAGTCCGTTTCCTTGCGGTCGCATAGTCATAGAACATTACAAGGAAATCGTATCCACGATGGCGCAAATCGTGTCATCTTCGAAATATCCCAGCGGAATTACCGCGCAAGGCGTGCCATCTTTCGAGAGCATGATATCCGGAATATACACAGTCTTTTCCGCGTCGAAGATAACAGGCGTGCCTGTATCATCGGTCAGGTCCCATTCTCCACCATTCCGTTCTAACTGGTCCGTGATGTAATCAAGCATTTCGGTCGCTTCGGCATTTACATCCGGTCTGATTGTTTTTTCGTTTTCCATATTTTAGTTTATTTATTTTTCTAAAACCACGATACATGGATAAAGGCATCGCTCTGGTCGCTGTCATTGATCAGGTTGTCCAGTACGGCGATGAACCCGTCCGTATCCATCCCGATTTTCTCCAGCTCGGCGTGGAAGGCTTCGGCATGCTGCCGGAAAGTGTCATCCCGCCCTGAGATATGCCGTTGCAGCCGTTGCAGTTCGGAACGTTCTATCTCAAAATCATCCGTGTAGATGTCTTCCGCCGAATTCCTGACATCGAACATCTCCAGAATGTTATAAAAGACATCCTGACCGTCACAACCGTACAATCCCGGATATCTATACTCGATTTGCCATACTTTGGCCACATGTAAAACCCTGGACATTATTTCTTCGCTTTTCGGATTTGTTCCCTCACGAGGAGGAGCAGCGCGTCGGCACCTCGGATGCTTTCCTCGTTCTCTTTCAGTTTGTAATAGTAGGTGGTCGCCTCGTTATAATCCTCCCGTGCCTTGCGCAGCCTGCATTCCTTGGCGTCGAGAACCTGTTCATACGACAGGTCGTAGCCGATGAACTCGTCCATAAAATGGGAGACAGTGCGCCCGTAGTAGTGATCCGTACGGGTTTCCACCGCTGAACGGTTAATGTCATCGCACCGCCTGCCGAGTGTCCCGAGCGCGTCACTGATATGCCGGTCGTGGTACTCGTAGCCGAAGAAACGGGCATACCATTCGTGTTCCCGCCGGTGCATCTTCCCGGCATAATATTCGTACCATCGGGCGTCGCATTTGGTGTGCCGCTGGGTAACCTTGAATATGGCGTACTCTTCACCGATCCATGTAAAACGCGAGAGTATCTCGCTCGCTTCTTCCTCATGATAGCAATCCCGCCAATTCAATTCTTCGGTCTGGCTGAGCGGGAGGAATGACTGTTTGGTAATCCACTGCCCGAAACCTTTGTGCGTAACATGCGGAAGTCCTTTTACGACCTTGCTCCATGCCTCGTTGCAGGCTTCGTCCAGCGAGGGGAAACTTTCGGGAAAACGCTCCCTGTCCGTTCCGTCGCGCAGCACCTCGTTCCAATTCTTGTCGCAGACAATGAGGGTGAGATCCTCCCTCACATGGCAGTCGCGTTCGCAATAGCCGTAGGGAGCATCGCAGAGCGTGTACCACTCCTTCGGTCCATAGCCGTCATCGCGGCCCAGACAACGCCCGGGCTTGCCCTTCTCTGTCTGTACCTCCCACACCTCCGTACAGTTTCCACGGTCGATATGGTGCAGGCGTACCCTGATTTCCCTGTTATCTCTTTTTTCTTCCATATCATTCATTTTTAGGACGGTTCTTCTTCTCTTTTTCGAGAATCCGGTAGATCTCTTCAAGGTCGTACTCGTTGTCTATCGGTTGCCCGTATTCCGCATCCACGATGACCACACCGGCGTTGGCGAGGTGGCATTCCGCTACTTTTTTGTCATAATCGCTCCATTCGGGATCGATTTCTGTTACCGTGTTAAATTCAAATCCGTATGATGTTTTCATTGTATTTTCAGTTATCGTGAGTATTTTTCTGTTCTATGCTGCCGCCCTGCTGAGTCCGTCGATGATCTGTCTGCATTCGGCTTCCATCTCTTTCAGGCTGTCCGTGCCGTAGAATCCCCAGCAGCTGTCCAGTTCTTCGGTGTCGTCATCTTCTGGCGTTATGCGGTATCCGAAGACCTCCCCGGTATAGTAGTCGTCGAGGGTCTCGATTTCGCCTTGCAGGTATCCCTCGATCCGCTTCCTGCGTTCCGCGGTGATATTCTTCCACCCGTATTCCCGGCGTACCTTGTCCAGCGGCACAGCGATGATGCCGAAGAATCCGGAATTCCACGGACAACTGAACCGCGAGGTGGATATCGTGACGCCGCTGTGGTCGTAGAGATAGACCGGCAGGGCGATATATTCCTTCAGGAACGATTCCCGGAAATCTCCGATACGTCCGTCGAAAACCTTGTCGATATCGAAGTGGTCGTCGAACTCCTTTTCCGGCCGGTAGTGACGGTGTGCCGTATAAAGCGTACCGAGATTGTCATACGCTTCACGCGGGCTTCGGGCGTCATCATCATAGTAGATGTTGATGTGGTACCCGTTATATTCGGTTTGATTATACAGGTTCATTGGCTTGGTTGTTCTGATGTTTTTATGGGTTATCCTCTTCCGGCGGGGGAAATTCTCTCGTTCGGTAAAATATCTCTCCGAGACGGTCCGCCTGTTCTGCCAGACCCCTCTTCTGAACAGCCGCCACGGCGTTGCGTGCGGCATTCTCATACATGCCCAGCAGCACCGCCTCGGGCAGACGTTTCGTACGCCATACCTCCCGTGCGGTGTCGAGCATCTCCACCTCGCAACCCAGATGGCTGGCTGTGAGGATTATGACGGCATTGCCGATGAAGTTCGGTATGCATTCTTCCTGTCTTTCGTCTTCCATTGCCGTAAACAGTTAATCCAGTTCGAACTCGTCTTCATAGACTTCGATCTCCTTTCCGCTCTCACAGATGCGTACCAGCCAGGTGTATCGGAGCCGTTCCAGTAGTTCTATACGGCGATAGCCTTTGTAGGGCACTTTCAGCGTTGCGATGTCTCCCGGTTTCATGTCAGGCGGGTATTTCAAATTGAACCTGGAAATGGAACTCGCTGATCAGAATACATATATACGGCACTGATTTCGGGTCTTCCCCATAAGGATAGAAGATGGTCCGGCAGCGAGTCAGGCACCGGATACCCTGTTTGCGTAGCCGGTGCAGCAGGTATGCCCTGCGTCGTAGTTGTTTCTTGCTCATTGTATAAAGGATTATGTCATTTTGATTAGAATAGAGGCGTGATTGCCTTCGCGGGGCATTTCTCTATCGTTTTCGATGTAGACACTTCGGGAAGGATGCTCATCTTACGTTAGCAGAGATTGAGCATCGTGTCCCGAAGTGAGCACTGATTCTTGCCGGCCCCTCACACCGTGCCGCCTGCCAGGCGGTCGGACGGAGCGTCCTACTTTTTACGCCACTCAGCCATCTTCTTCCTGATGTCGATGGCATTGTCGTCGAGCAGCTTCTTCAGCACGGCCAGCATACGCCATCCCTCGCCGTCCTTGTAGGCTTCGGCCTTTGCCGTGAGGAATGCCAGCGACTGGTACTTGTCCAGACGTTTTCCCTTGTCGTTGACGGCCGTGCAGCCGTGGAAACGGATGAGATTCTGTGCGGTATAGAACGCTCCGGCACCCTTGTAGGCATTGACCCACGCCTTGCACTGGGGCGTATCGTACGGCATCTTGACGCGTGTCCCGTTGAATTTCCTCGCGGCGCTGTGCAACTGTACGGTGTTCTTGGCTCTCCGGATACCGTACAGAGCCGCTTGCAGCGGTTGGTAAATCTTGGTCTCCATATCCTCCACAAAGACATTGCGGCTGCCGACGCGTTTGTAGGGAACGCCCTTGCATTTCTTGACTTTCATGGAATCGATACGTGCTTTGAGCCGGCACACATAGTCCTCTGCCATCGCGTATACCACCCCGGCGTTGAACCAGCGGTTGCGGTCGGCGAAGTTCTCGGGATCGCGTTCCTCCATCTTCATCTGTGCGTGCAGCTCGTCCAGCAGCATCCTCCACTGGTATTCATAGCCCAGACGGTGGATCATTTCCGTCACGCCTGTCGGCTTGCCGGAGCGGTAGTCCGTGCACGTCATCATATGGAACATCTGCGCCATAATCCAGCGGCGGAACAGGCGGCGGTTCGGGACATCGCCCTGGGCGGTGATCAACTTGAAAAGCGGGTCGTCATCATCGAGCATGGTCAGATGGCCGTCCTTGTTGGAGGCGATGCACTCGCCACCGTTGGCACCCTGCATGGCGAAAAGGTGGCTCACGTCCATACCCATGGCCCGGAGCGCCTCGATGCGTTCCTTCGCCGTTCCGGGCAGTTTCGTCCGAGGGACCTCCGTAACGGAGGCTTTCCCGCCCGTGATTGTAAGTTCTGTCCCGCACACAGGGCACGAGATGTTCTCTGATTGTTTTTTCTTCATGTTGAAATTGTTAAATGGTTCGTTGATTGATTATTCTCTGGTTCGATCCACTCACGGAGTATTACCAAATCTCTGTCTGTCCTGCTTTGCCAGAACCAGCGTCCCATCGTCTCGGGATTCCATTTGAAGCCGTGGAGTATCTGACAGAGAAGGTATAGCTCCAAGGCGACTTGCGCCTTGTCCCGACGTTCGCCGTAGAGCATGTCATCGTCATCGAGGTCTTTTTCCGGCATGGCTCTGAAATACCGGCGGGACTTGCCCTCGCTGCGCTCCGAGGGTACGGAGTGCTTGTAGCGGCAGTACAACTCTTCCACGTTCGAGAAGAACTCGTCCTCCGACGAAGGCGGTACCCCCAGTTCCCCTTCATACCGGCCGTTCTCGATGACGTACCGGCCGTCGATTTTCAGGTTCCGGCGACGGAAGTCCACCTTGAAGCCCGCACCGTTCTCAACAGCGCGGAGGGTTTCTTCGTATATGCTATTCATATTCACTATTAGGTTTCAAATGATTTGCACTCAAACCGATGGCGCATGGCTATATCGTCTCGATGAATACAGTGTGTCGGTATCCTGAAGCTGGGAGTGTCCCAGGCTCAGGATACCGTATGCACACTGTAGGTTGAACGCGGTTCCCCGTGCAATACCCGGTTGCGCTACCGTTGTTGTCGGCGGTCTCATTCAGGCCGGCACATGGCTTTAACCGTCTGATGCGAGCAGCTCTTGCTGCTGGCCCGTGACGCTCGTCCGGGTGATAGCCCAGAGGCGCGGAACTGGCCGCAGTTATAGAGCTGCACCGTTGAAATCCTGACCTTGACCGTTCCTCCCGTGCGGGGCATGGCTCTCAAAATATACCGGCACATGGCTTTACTTCTCCGATGTCTCCCGTGTGGAAGCCTCGGTGGCATCACAGAATCCCATCAGGGATGCATTGATGCGACGGAGGCTTATCAGACACGGGACGCTGAACGTAATCTCTCGAACCATGTTTCTGTGCTGAAAGAAAAAATGAAAGTTCTTATAATACCGGCACATGGCTTTATGTTTCCGATGTTGCCCGCGTGTGCGTCTTCTGCCGGAGTCCGAAGGCGATGATCCGTCGCCTTCAGACTCGGAAAGAAGATGTCTGATACGCGGGGTGCTCAAATCTATTCCTCGAACTTTCCCGATGTGCTCCGTGACGGGTGCCGGACAGGCGGCACATTCCTTTATCCATCTGATATTTACAGGTACGAACCAGAACAGGATGGGATTCACCGGTTGATAGACCGGTGAATACACGATGGTTCTGGTATGCGGACCTGTAACATTGAAATCCTGCCCCGCACGTCCGTCTGTCCGCCGTGTACCCGGCGTATGGTCTACAGCGATGCAGCCAATGTGCCGTAAGCCGCCCGGCTGGTCAGAAGGGCGTTGCGCATACAGCCGATGGTCAGGTAGCCCGGAATGTCATGTCCCGTCTTGGTGCGGTTGGTCTTCACGTGACGTCCCTGTCCCCGGACGATACAACCGTCGCTCTTCGTCTTCACATATCCCAGTCCACCCACTTTCCGCCTGCCTGTGCTTACGGCTCGGAGGCAGTCCATCACGAACTTGTTCAACTCGTCGAGGTCGCTCTTCACATTGCAGACCGGCAATACCTGCGTCGCCCAGCAGAACTCTCCCTTGTACAGGTAGCGGTTCACGGCATTCACGGCTTTTGTCAGGGTCGTATCCCTGCTGCGGACCGTACGCCGCTCGATCTCGTGCTGAAAAGTCTTGATGCGGGACGACGAGAGCGAGATCATGCCGCCCTTGATGCTGAACCCCAAAAACTTGAACCAGACATCGGCTGTCAGATATTCCACTTTCTTGGGATTGAGACTCATGGATTTCTCCGCCAGACGCCTTTGGAGCGTGTCCATCGCCTTTTCGTAATCCCCGCCGACAAAGAGCATGTCATCCGAGTAGCGGACATAGTAGCCGTCCATTTGCGAGAGTTCCTCATCGAGGTCGTATAGCAGCACGTCGGCCAGCCAACTTGCCACGGCGCAACCCTGTTTCAAGGACTGATACGTGCTTTGCAGCCTGTTGTCCTCATCGAAATAGATGTCCGAGTGGTAATACTTCCTGAGTACGTCTATCAGGGCGGAGTGACCGTGCCGGGCCTCCACCTTGTCGAACGCCTCGTCGATGAACCGTATCGGAACGCTGTCGAAGTATTTGGAAAGGTCGGACTTCCAACCCAGACAGCCGTCCCCGCCTGATTCTGTCATCCGGCGGCTGACTTCCGTAACGACCCTGCCGCATCCGATACCCGTCTGGTAGGACTTGCACGCGGGGTGCAGCATCTCCGGCATCAGCTCGAACAGGAGGTCGTTGGCGATGCTCAGCACCACGCGGTCCATCGGCTCGTTCACGTACACCGTGCGGAACTCGCCGTTCTCCTTGGGAATCCGCGCCGTGTGGGGCGGGGAAATCTCGTATCTGCCGCGGCGCATGGCATCGGCCATTGCCAGCCGGGTGCGTTCCTCCGAGAGCCGGATAAGCTGGTCCTTGCGGATATCCTTGCCGACACCTTTCTCGATGGCTTTTGTCCACCGGCCGATGTCGAAGAACATCTGTAATATCCTGTCTTTTTCATTCATGGCGCCCGGAACTTTTTTGGGAAAGGATGAAGTTCAGGATATCCATGCCGGATTCGACTTCGCATACCTGCTCGTATTCCTCGCCGGTGTAGTAACTGTGTCCCTTGACCGTGATTTTCCCGTCGACCCAGAGAGATACTTCCCTGATGACCAGTTCCACGGGGTCACGGTCCTCGACATGGATGTAGATCTGGGATTCCGGTTCATCATCGGCTCCGACGCGGAGATCGCCGCCACACTCGGAAAGCAGTTCCACGGACAGGGCGTAACATCTTTCGTTCAGGGCTTTTCCCGCCACGTGGTGGCTGTTCATCTCTTCCGCAAGTGTTCGGATGCGGTCATCGCGCTTCTGCTCGGGAACCGGCTCGAAAGTCGCCTCGAACATCCAGACGGGCATCCATTCGCGGAAGACGGAGGGAGCCAGCTGGCGTATGTAAACCTCGTCGTTCTCTTTCTCCGTCTTCGGGATATCCACTCCCAATGCCCGCGCTGCTGCGACGGTCATACGCTCGAAGCCACCGAAGCAGGAGGGTGCCGACTTCAAACGGTAGGGGCGTATATTCCCTACGGGAACACCCATCGACATAAGCAGCAATCCTTTGAAGGTGTCGGTGATGGGTGTGTCTTGCTGTCTGTTTTTGCTTTTCTTCATTTCTTCTATTGTTATTGTTTGTACATGATGAGCTCTTACGCGTCTTCCGCAAGGGCGACAAGCCGCTCTTCCGGCAGCAGGAACACCTCGTCCGTGCAGTAGTAGCAGATTCTCCAGTCTATGGCTTCCGCCTCGTCCGAAACGGGTGCCCCGTCTTTACCGATCAGAACATCTTGCAGGCTCGTTACGGAAACCAACGTGTTGTACTCATCGTTCGTACCACGGAACAGCGTCAGTTCCCGGGCGAAATATTCCTTGCCGTCCCACGTGACGATCTCGAACATTTCCTCCACATCAGGGAATAACTGACACAGTACAGGGAACAGCTTGCAGGCATTGCTGCGTAGCATCAGGGAGATACATTCCATCAGGCAGAGCCCGGTTTCTTTGAGCATAGACAGCAATACTTCCGTGCTTGCGCCGTTTGCCTGCGCCGACATCAGGGCTTTCCAGTATCCCTCCTGAAACGAATCCAGCCAGGGAACCAGTTCCGCCGCCCTGACGGGATAAGAGACCGCTATTTCTTCCGGGTTGTCCTCGTCCGAGGGAATCAGTCCTATGCCCGTATCATCCTCGACAGGCTCCTTTACCGGCAGGCAGACCTTCATTTTCCGGAACGTGTCCGTGCTCTCGTCCGCCCACAGGACAAAACCGCCGAATCTTATGTAATCATATTTGCTCATTCGTCTTGATTTTTATTGTCCGTAAGATTACCTGTTCAGATAAAGGGCAGACGGGTATCTTCCAGCATAGGAGCCAGCATTTGACACATCTCGTATGAAGCAAAGTTGCGGTCGTCGATGCAGCGCGAATCTCGCCCTGCCATGGCAAGAATGCAGGCTTTTACGGTTCTGAAAAAGGTCTGTTCCAGAGTCTTGTGGAAGAAAGGCAGAGCCTCGGTGAAACGTTCGGGTTTGAAACCGAAGTCGTTCATGGCGTATTCCAGCTGCTTGGCTGCTTTGTACTCGCGGCTCTGTTCCAGTTGCGGGGGAACATCGCCGAACTGTGCGGTCCGGAGCTGGCGTTCCAGTTCGATGACGGCCACCGAGAGCAGCAACTTGATGGCGGCGGCATTGCCGATACCGTGCTTCTGCCCGTCGGCGGTATGAAACTCGATCAGGTTCACATTGTTATTCTCTTGCAGTTCTTTGCAGCGTTCGAGCGTTTCGCTGAGCGCTTTTGTTTTTTCTTTGTCCATTTTATCTGATTTGATTGTTGTTGCATACAAGTACATTCCCGACGATGAAATCCCCCAATTCCGGATGGTAGGAGCAGAACAACCTGCTCGCTTCAAGGTTGAAGGGCAACATCATAAGTTTTCCCTCCTCGTTTACGACCATCGTCGTCTCTTCGTCCAGTTCAACCTGCTCGATGTATCCGCCGACTATCGACTGCATCTCTTCGAGCGTGAAGTCGGTGCCGTTAGCGGGGCATATTTCCCGGCGTGTCCCGTCCGTTCTGATGATTTGTGCCATTGTCATACTTATGTTCTTTACAGAGTTCGATATGATATTTTCTTTCGACAAGGAGCCGTTCGTATATCTCCGGGCTTTCCTCCTTGCGCACTGTCGTCGGGGTGCCGCAGGCGAAGTGCTCCACCAGTACGCAGCCGCAGGAGTGTGTGATTTTGATGGAGGTGCCGAGGGTTTCTATTTTCGCACCCTCCTTGGGTACGGCATCACTTTCGATGATGCGCAGTTTATCGAGCGTATCCATTATTTCCCTTGTTCTTCCCTGCACCAAGCGTGACATCGCCTCACGGTGCGCAGTTGGTTGATGATATGCATGAAAAGCTCGCGTGAATAGACGCGATAATGGAACGCAGCCGAATACTCGCACACATTGCCGTGAAAGTCTACGAAGGAGCGGTTCGGGGCAAAGCTGAACAGTGCACCTTGAATTTCCAGTGTGTATTTGTTCTGCCGCAGCCAGTCGAAGAACTCGAAGATGTCCTTCTTTGGGGAGTAGAAAGCGCAGTATTCGTAATGGTTCCCACGCAGGTTGCGCAGCAGGGCAGCCATCTCGTCCCGGTTCCGGCGGTCGTCAGATTCGGACCCCGTTCGTGTGGTGAGGCTCCGGAAGAACCGCTTTTTCCCGTCCACTATGAACGAGTACGGGACGTATGTTACGTCCGACCGGTACCATGCCATGTAGCGCACCTCTGGTGTGTCTTTGACAAGGGCGGGACGGCGATTTGCTTTTGCCGTGTGATCCTGAATCTGACGGAGGAGTTCCTCGCCGGTAAGGCGTATGGAACGCTCCGCCATGAAGAACCTGCCGCCCGAGCGAAAGCAGAACGGGTACAGGTCGCCATAGTAAGGTTCCCCGACGAAGAACCACCCGCTGCCCATACGTGCCGGGGGCAGGCAGTCGAGCAGGTCATAATAACGCTCCTCCGTGATTTCCCTGAAAGGTTTGCAGAGCGAGCGGGCATAGCGTCTCACGAGCAGTGCCATGCGCTCGGGCGACACGGTGGTCAGGTGCGGGTTCCGCTCCCTTTCGCGCAGCTCTTCCAGCGTCTCACCGCCGTAATCGCTGTGCAGATTGTCCGACATTGACGTGAGGCATGCACCGTCGAAGTAACGTGAATCGATGATGTATTTCATGGTTTCACGCTGCCTGGAGGTTGATGTTCAGCACTACTTCCGCCGCCCTTACGGCGTTCACCGTGAGCTGGCGCTGCCATGCCTGATTGCGCGGGGACCATTTGAATGCGTTACGCTTCAAGGTCGTGCGCATTTCGGTATCGGGGATCTTGTCGAAAAGGATTTGCAGACGGTCCTCCTCGAAGTTGTAGACTACCTTTCCGCTCTCAAACGGAACCTCGCGGTTTCCGCGGTTCGCCCGTTCTTGCTGCTTCTCACGCACCTTGCGGGTAAGCTCGGGGAATTTGAAGATGGAGTGTCGCTCCGTGACGACAGGTTTCTTGGCCTTGCCGTTCCATTCACGGATACGGGCGATGGCGTGGTCGATAATCTCCACATTTCCGTGATTGACATACGTGGAGAGCCGCCCGGCGAGGTTGCTGACAAACAGCGCACGGCTGTAACCGCGTACGGTTCCCGAGTCGATGCCGCAGATGGTGGCAGCCGTATCGTCGATGGTGGCTTTGACCTTCTGCCACTCTTCTTCGACGCGCTGCTCCTCGGGCTTGGCGGCTTCGGCGGCTTTGCGTATCGAATCGAGGGCACGCTCGCGCCACTCACGGAATGCAGCAACGCTCTTATTGAGGCTGTTGCAAGCCTTTTCATTACGGGCGGTATTGAACCTTGCAGGTCCCGTAATCATCGCACTGGCGCAACGGCTGTTGGCGGCGATGATCGCCGAGAAATAACGTTTGTAGTTCTCCGTGTAACGTTCTCGTTGCTCCTCAGGCATAGACTGCAAATCCTCGTGCAGTTCCTTTTCGTGCGAGGCGATGTCCGATTCGCCCCGCTCGTCGGGTGAGAAAGAGGAGAGGTTGTAGGAACTGCACGCCTGTTTGAAATATTCTTCCAGATAGCCCGGGTGCGCCACCGCAACAACTTCCCAGTCCTTGAAATCTGCCGGAGAGAGAATCTCTCCCTTGTCCGGATCGCCGATAAGATGGGCATAGCTGCGATAGCCGTATCGCTTTCCCTTGAAATGAAACGCCACCGGTTCGCTTTCCGGGGCGTCTACACGCCGCACCATGGTCACACGGTGGGCATTCTCCCGTGTCAAAAGAGTTGTTTTCATACCTTCTTCTTAATTATTATTTGATTGTTTTTGATTTTTATCGTTGTTTCAGCTGGGCGGCATGGTCCATTACGGAGGCGAACCCCACCTCGATGCCTATTCGGTATCCGCCCTCGATGGTCGATTCCAAATCCGTTTCGTTTTCGATCATGGATTCCGAGTCGTCGTCATAAAGCCTGTACAGGGTAAAGACATCTGCAGCCCATAACTTTCGGGCTTTTTCCGCCGGCACAAGCAGCCACACGAACCCGTCCTCACGGGTTACCTTGACGGTGGCTTCGCCATGACGTAGGGTTCGCTGCTCCTTGATGTCCAACGCCGCCATCCATACGATATACATCAACGCATCGTGGCGGCTTTTTATCTCGGGGGAATCGCACAGGTGGCTGACCGCGTCTTTGAGTACCTGAAAAGAGTCCGCCATGAACTGCTCCATGACATACGGTTTTTCGGCAATGGCAGAACAGGCTTCGTCCGCCCTGCCTGATTCCGGCACAGCCTGAATATCCTCCTCTTCGAGAAAGATTTCACGGTGCAGGTAGTCCAAATAGTAATATGATTTCATACCGGTTATTCTTTGGGGGTGAAAGTGATTCTCGTGTACCCGTCATAACCGAATGCTGCTTTCAGTCCGAAGGCTTCGGCATCGCTGCTGATGCAGCAGATGTCCCAAATCTCCAGCTCTCCGGCACAGGTGATGACGGTATTGTTTTCAGAAATTTGCGGCGACTTGCCTTTCAGCGCGACACCGCCGCAGATACCGCGCAGGATGATGCCGCGCTGGTGGGTGGTGAGTTTCTTCGTTTCCATAGGCTAATCTTTTGCTTTTACCCCGAACATGTTCTCCATCGTACTGGCGAGGGCATCCTTGAAACCGTCGCTGACGCCCCAATATTCAAGCAGCCCGTCACCGATGGCCTGCATCTGTTCGTCGGTGGGCATATCGCCGTCGTACCCGTACTCGTCGAGCAGGGTACGGCTGACGATGACACCTTTTACCTCGTTGATTTTATGTCTCTCTCCCATAACCGTCAATACATTTTTACCCGCAGACCGAGGATGTAGCCGCGGCGTTCGTGACGGGCGTCGCTGACATGAAACCCTGCCCTCTCGATTTTTACTTTCAGGGAGGAGCGAGTATTACAGGGATAAACCAGACGGAACGGGTTTTCCACCGAGGGAGTGTCCACATTCTGTTCAGGGCAGCAGATGACAATGGCATAGCCATAGGCCGCTATTTGGGCGTTTATGCCTTCGAAGAGTTTGTCTTCCATTTCTTTCTCGTTCATATTTTCTTGGGTAATCAGTTAGATATGGCAGTCATAAAAAGAGATCAACGTGTCGTCCGGCAGGGCATTCACTATTTTCCAAACCTTGGCATTCCACTCGTCTTCGGAACATTCGTTGGTCGTGACACCCCACCAGCCCATCTCACCGCGGGCATACCACTCACAGTCTTGGATTACTGCATACGGCACGAATGCCCTGTTGGCGCGTCGTGCGGCATACTCGTCCTCAGTACACTGGAAATCCTCGATCTTAGGTCCGACGATGGGAGCGTCGAACCCCGCGGCATCCCAGATTTTGATGGCTTCCTGCGCGTGATACATCGTCCGTTTCTCCTCGATGGATAGATCAGCATATCTCTTGTCATGCAGCAGCGTGTCCCACATAATCTCAGGGCGTGGTATCGTGCCGCCACATTTCGCGGCAACCTCCCTGTAGCATCGGCGCCCGCGTTCTTCTCCGTTATGGCGTATCGCCTCGAAGTCGATGTCGCCTTTGCGTGCGGCATCCCAGCCCGGCTCGTTGTCGAACACGCCCGGCTCGCCCTTGATACCGCTTGCCGCGCCCTCTTTGAGGCGGATATAGGCACCGCTCCAACGTCCGCCCAGCGCGTACCAGTCCCACTTGGAATTTGGATTGTAGGTCGAAAACTCACGCCAGATGCCGTCCTCGCCCTTGCGCCAGCGGTTGCCGTTCCAGTCTTCGCCGTAACGCTTGTAGCAGCTGTCGAAACTGCGGATACGGGACTTGTGTTCCTTCTTGTAGAAATCCAGCATCCGCTGCTTATCTTCCTCCGACACCTCGCCGGTACAATACTCCTCCACGGATTCGTTCTCATCGAAAGGGGCCAATTGCCCCTCGGGGTCATCGCCGATGACCATTACTGTAAAATGACTCATAATCGATTATATTTTCGTTTGATTATTCCGGGTGGTTTTCTGCTGGAACATTTCCCGCTTTTTTTCCGGCAGCATCTCGCATATCAGGTCGTCAGTGAGCAGTTCCGTCAGTTCGCACAGCCTGCTCATCTGACGCTTAGGGGAGACCCGGTCCGGGAACGTGCGGAATTCCCCCAGCCCGTAACTGTGCCAACAATTTGCACCGGCTGTTTTGTGCCATACAGCGCAGTGCAGTTGCGGAATCACGTTGCCCGTGAAGGTCGGCACGGTGCAACCGTAACCGTTCGTGCGTTCGACGATCTCCTCCTGCCAGTTGATTTTGACCTGCACAGTCATCTCGTCCTCCACGAGCGTGATTGTCTTAGAGAGTCTTTTTTCTCCGAATACCGCGAAATCGTGCCTGTCGAAACGGAATCCGTTCCGGCACATCGCATTGATGGTATCGATCTGTTTATCCGTTATTTTTGCCATACTTCGGCTCCTGTTTATAAAAGCATAGGGGCATTCCGCCCCCATAGTTGTTATTAGTTCGTATTATTTTGCATGGATTTCTCCAAGACTCTATCCGGCATAGATGTACCTGAGTTTGGGAACCCCGTTTTGGAAATTACATATAGACTCTGCATTTCCGGTTGCACCGTTTCAGGCTGTCCGCAGACAGCGGGTAACTGCGGTTCAGGTGGTCGGGGAATCCCTCGCGGAACATCAACTCCGCCGTGGCGTACTCCTTGCACCATCTCCGCCGGCGTCTCCCACGGGTAGGTTTCGGCTCCGGCATCCGCCTTTTCGGGGATTTCGACACACGCCATTTCCCGCCGACAGACACGGCTTCATATTCCCGCTGCAACACGCCGCCATGATACGCCGCCACACTGACAGCGGGGACTCTTCCGAGTTGTCCCGTTGCGGCGAGGCTGTCAAGCGTATCGGTGGCAGCCTTGAAACTGGCAAAGCACCCGTAACTGCGGGTACGTTTTGCGTCAAACACTTCGATCATATTTATTCTGTTTTATTGTTGGCACATTCGTTCTCCGCTTCCCTGCACGGGATAACAGCGGAAGCACGGCAGGCGGTTCCGCTGAACGCCAAGCCGTGCTTAACCGTGTTATGTACAAGGTGGGCACAACGCCTCACGGCGCAAGGAAGTCATATCGGAGGGAATTTTAGAAAAGTGAGGGCATTTCAGGGTACAATCCTGACACAGTGTATATCAATGCCCGAAAGAAAGTGCGCACACGCCCCGCAGTTTATGCAGCCCGTGTGCGCATTACATCGTTACTCGCCGTCGTCTCCGCAGTCTATTCCTGCGGTGATGTTGCAGATCTCCTGCAATGCCGATTCTATCTGCACGAGGTCGTCGATGTCGAACTTCACGGCATCGCTGTCCTTTTCCCACACTTTGCGGGCAATGAATACAGCCTCATGCAGCGAACGCTCGGACTCTTCCAAAGCGGTCTTCAGGTCGTCTGCGGTGTACTCCGCGTCCTGCACGGGCACACCTCCGGCAGCATTTCCCGCCGGAATTTTCTTTTCGCCAATCACGTTACCAAGTCATTCGCCCGAAACGGAAGGGCGCATTTCCGGCATACACCGTATATGCGCCCTTCGTCGGCAGATACGAAAAAGACAGGCAATGAGACCGTTTTACGGCACTATGCCTGCGTGTGTCCGCCCGTCTCCGGCAGATTGTTTACGTTGTTCGTGGCGTTATGCCGCCTCTTTTACCGTTTCCGGCATAGCGGACGCCGTTGCCTCGCCTTCAGCCTTGCCCGTTGCCTTGCCGCCGTTTTTCTTGGCGGTCTTTTCGGCTTTCTCGAGGCTGGCGAGGTTCGGGGCGAAGTTCATCGCGTTGCGGATTGCCTTTGCCGCCGCGTGGATTGTCTTGGCAAAGTCACGGTTAGACTTCTCGAGGTCTACTTTGGTCGGCACAAGACCGATACGCGCCCACACGCTGTCCGTCAGGTCGTAGTGCTTGATACGGTTGTTCGACTTGTCGCAGATGATGATTTCCGCCGGAGTTGTCGCACGGAATTTCGAGCGGATACCGTCGGCATCGGCACGCAGTTTCTTCTCCTCCGCAATGGTGTGCCAAATAGTTGCGGTCATGTTTTTAAGCACACGGAAAATCTCGTCGTCCGACTTGTCGGCAGGCTCGAAGTCCGCACCGAAAAAGTGCTGTGCCGTCTGCACGAGTTCACCGTCCTTGTTGGTAGAGTTGTAAACCAACATGATACCTGCAAACGCACTGAGGTTTGCATACTGTTCCTTGTTCAATTTAGAAGTTGCCATAATGATTTGAATTAAACAATTACTGCGCAAAATCACGCATTGCGGGCACTCGGGGAATCGAACCCCGAACTCTGCACCGTAGCGCAAAGTGTGGCATTTCCTGCCACGTACCCAAAATTCGCCGTGCATTTCACCCTGCACGGCAAATTTTTTCGTAACTTTGTCGCACCTTATAACGTACCCCATAGCAGGCTATCCGAATGAGCGTAATTATGGCATATCGTGATTTTGCACACTTTCTGCTCTCCCGTGTCTTGGCTCTGCGCCTGCGTACTCCAATTTCGGCAGGGCGTTTCTCTGGCACGTCCCGAACCTTTTCCAGTTCGGCAGCAAACTTGCGAGCGGTTACGGCTGGTGATTATGTGCATAACATTGGCATACACTTTTCTCAAGTTTCCGTGCGGATAGTTTTTACCGTATAGCGATTTTTATCTCCGAGCGCACAAGGGCGCATTTATGGCATTATTCTATCGCCTCTCTTTTCCATACGACTCTCGCACTCCCAAATTTGCGTGCTTTGCGTATGCGGTCTAAAAACACGTTTTTAGCCGTTCCGACTTGCTACATTGGTTTGTAGTTCCGCTCGGTGTGGTTATTTAACACCCTATTTAAGCGTTCCGAAACGCACGGACGAATTTTTGATTTTCCAAGCCTCAAAAATAGGTTTCCCACAAAAAGGGCTTTTTGTTTCTCGCTCTCGGCGGTCTGTCTTTTCTGTTTCTTAAATCTGTTTTTTACTGTTTATTTTTTCATTCGTTTTTCTCCGTACTTGGTTGCCGTTTGTTTGGCTTTCGAGTACACTGCATTATAAAACCGTTTTTCCAATCTCCAAAATTTTCAGCAAAAAAATTTTTGTGTCGCTCTTAAAAACTCGATTTTCCAAATATGGTACGCCCGCGCGCGAGGCAGGTTTATAAATAATTGATTTATAGTAATTTACAAAAAGACGAAAAAATTTTTTCTTTTGCAAAAATCGAAAAAAGCCCGTTTCAACGAATATAACAAAGTGAAAGTTTTTATAAATAACTGTTTTATAGTGTTTTATATCGTAATGTAATAGTATAAAAGTGCGTTTTACGGAAAAACATATTTTTTTTGCTTCCAATTTGTAAGTATAGACACGACGAAATACCGTTTTAGGTTTACTTTTATACAAAGTAAACATTATAATATATTGATATTCAATGATGTAATAAAATTAAAAAGATTGGGAAGGGTGTCCTCGCCGGTGCGGATTCGGTCTCTGTCCTCGGGCCGTTTTTCCAAGTCCGACTTCTGAAAACGGCTCAGAATGTCCTTCCGGCCTTGAAACTGTAAGCGGGAGGCGAAATATATATGGGGTTACAGGTCTGTCTTGTCGGTTATTCTCTTGTCCTGCCTGCGTCTGACGGTTTTCGGATATATACAGACTTTCCACCGTTTTCCCCGGCCCCCTATTTTCGAGGGGCGCTTTCATGCGGGCATTTATATACAGATTTCCGGTACGGTTCCACAATCCGGAAAGCAATGCGATCTCAGATGACTGTTTTTGCGGTGTGCGGCTGTGTATCAGGACGTAGTGTAATGAGGTCAGATTATGCCGATGATACATAAATCTGTATCTTAGCGTACTATCCAATATACAGGCTATTTATACATAGGCAATATCTGACTTATTTGCGCGGTTTTTGCTTATTTATATTAAAAACCGGAGTTTTGGTTGCCGCATGCCCGGTTCTTTGATGAATAATATATATATTTGTGGAATCATCCCGTTTATATACATACTATATGAGGAGCGGGAAACCCGATATGGAATCAAAAATAGAGAAACAGACAGAATCCTGTAAGGCAGATACACCTTTGCACGATAAGATCCGGAAGGGCGGAGCCATTGTAAACCGCATGACATCGGAGATCGGTGTCGTGGGCAATATTGCAGACGGTTGTGCGGCCGTACCGGTGCGGCGTACCGCAGAGGGGACGTTGTGCGATGAAGAGGTGGTGATGCTTCTGAAAGACTGCCGTCCGGCCGTATCGGCAGAGAAAAGAGAGCTACAACGCCTGTTGAACGAGCACCGCCTGCTGTGGGACATGCGCCGTTGCCGTCTGCGGAGGAATGACTATGTGCCGCAGGAGGGTGCACGCGTGCAGCTCAGCACGCTTGGCGAGGAGGTCGTCATCGGCGTTTTCAGGAAGATAGACGCCGAGGGGCGTGTGGTCATGTACTGCATGATGCGCCCCGGGGAACGCCCCTTGTATTCGGCACATGAGATGGCCGGTGCCGCCTCCGACGTTCAGATTCAGCCCGTCGGCTCCACGGCCCGCATGAAGCTGGACCGGGCGCTTGCCGCCGAGGGGGTCATCTGGAACGGACATCTGCGCAGCGTGGAGATAGCGGGGAGCCGCCTGCTGCGGGAACAGGTATACTACTACCTGAACGAGTTCTTCGAGATCTGCGAAGTCCGGGATGCCTATAAGCCCAGAGACCGCAAGCGTATGGCGGCGGGGAATTATTTCGCCACGCGCGAGGCGGCAGAGAGCGTGCTGGAATGCCTCACGTCGATCTTACGCATGCGGCACAAAGCGGCAGCAGAAATCCGGGATATCGGCAAAAGCGGTATGGGCAGAGGTTGTAAAAGGAAATAATGAGGCTTCTTTTTTAATTTCTGGGAAGAAAGGTGTTTGTGGTGTAGTTGTTTCGAGCAACATGAGTGTCATCTTTCCCAGATAAACGAAAACTTCGACGGACGGCGCATGCCGTCCGCTATGCTTGTTTCTTTTTTGGTATCTTTTTTCTTTGCTGCCAAAGAAAAAAGTACATAATAGTTCTGTTTTATGATCTTTATACTATAGTTCTTATATTACTTGTATTTTTGTACAAGCCTGTGGACAGGCTGTTTGTACATCCGTACACGTTTTCTGCACAATTGTACGCGGCAAGGTGTATTTCACGGTCGAAACTTACTGAAAAGCGGTGAACGGGCTTGCCTGAGAGTGATCAATCAACTTTACCAGAATATGCAGCTTTCAAATTTGCTTATTACTGCGAAATAAAAAGCCACTGAGTAGTCAGTGGCTTTTCTTATCCTGTCTCGGGTGGTTACCGCCCCTCCTTCAACCTGCGAATCTCGTCATCGGTTACGGACATCACCTGCAGTCCCCGCTTTTCGAACATTTCGTCGCAGAACGCATGCAACCTTACGAAATCGTTCGTGCCCGAAACGATCCCGACCAGTTTGCGATATGCCGCCATATCCCAGACGTAGTCGTACTTGCTGTCGACGGGTACTCTTTCCAGCAGTCCCATACGGGTTGTCTTGCTCACGCAACGCTCGAATATGCGCCGTCCCATACCTGTTGCCTCCAAATGTTTTTTCAGTCCGTAGACAGTGACATAACCCCGATTCCTGCGTTCGGCAAGATCGGCCATATACGCCATGAAGATGGCTTCATACATGCCGAATCCTATGGTAAGGCCCTTGTAGACCTGATAGAAGTAAGCCTGTTCCTTTTTCATTTTTTCTCCTCCTTTGCATTTTCTTGTTTGACATCCTCCGTCTCTTCCCGTATCGCCTCGTTGAGATAGCAATGCCGGATTTTCCGGTTGATCATCGGTTTGTAGACGGTGTACCCCAGTTTCTTGGCATAGCGTCCCACGGTTACCCGGTTCGCCACCTTGCCCGTGTTCTCGACCAGATGCGCTGCCATCTCGTCGAAAGTCATTCTTTTCTTCAATTTCATACTGTCTCTATCAAATGGTTCTTTGGAAAAGGTTAGCGCCACCTGGTACGAATTGTTTGCAACCAGTATGAATTAAGACAGAGTCGGAAGGCAAACGGTCTGCGAGGAACTAACGGGTTAATACTATTATAATGCATTTGCCCTCCGGCTCCTTTCTTATTCCGCCATCAGACGGACAATCTCATCGATAAACGCTGCGTTCCTTTTGTCCAGCCACTCCCGGGCGACGTTCCATGAGAGCGAGTGTCCGAACTTGAAGTTCTCTCTGGTGATGGTGTGGTACGAAAGCCTGCCTTCTGTCGGTTTCAGACCGGCGTCATGCAGCTCGCACAGCCCGTTCCGGAAAAAGGTGCAATACCCGTCCGCCTGCCGGGCCTGAACCATCGGCACCGCGTACGGGAGACGCCCCAGCACCAGTCCCACGCCCCACAGTGTGGGCGAGAGCCTTTCTTTGTAGCCGGCTTTCAGAATGCGCAGGATATCCTCGGGCGTACCGAGGCATGGCGTGCGGCATTGCGCCCTGCATGCGGCGCACCGGCACTCCACCACCTTGCGCCCTGTTTTTCGGATTATGCGTTGTAAAGCTGTCTCCATACTCAACGGTATTCAGGGTGTCTTTCCCTCCACAGTTCGATGATACATTCGCGGCCGACCGGAGTCCAGCGTTTTCGGGAGCCGAAGGTGAAGACCTCGCCCCGGTCGTTCTCCCACGTATAAGGGACATCGCATTGCCAGGAGCGGTAGGCGGCCAGCACGACCCACTGCTGCTTGCTGTACATGCAGACACCCTCCTCTTGAAGAAAGCGGTGCAGGTCGCGTGGCGTGGTGTTGAGTTCGTCGGCGATGCGCGTACTCTTGAACCATTCTCGGTTTTCGACGAACTCGTCATAAAAGGCGGCTTTGGGGGCAAATTCCCGTACCACGCCGCGCAGTTCGTCGATCTGTGAAAGGGCGCCGTCCATGTCTGTCGGAACCGGACGGGTCAAGCACGGCAGCTCGGCATGCACGGCTTCGCCATGCGATGCTTTACGGCGGGCGTGTCCGGTCGTCAATATTCCGATTTTTTCCTCGCACCATTCAACCAATCCCGTATCGGGTGCTATCCAGCGTGCCAGCGGTACGAGCAGCGGCGACTCTATCCACGTGGCACCGTTGCCCCGTCCCCTTGTGGTGAAAAGCTGGAACTCGTAACGGTCCGTCTGTCCGGTGCGTGCCAGCTCGCGCCGCAGGTGGTCGGTGGCGGCTATGCGGAGCCACTCGGACGGAATCTTGCCGTAATGCATCGTGATCTGCGTGGCATTGACCATCAGTTTGTCGCCGATACGGCGGAATGTCACGGGAAAATCCTCCGCGAAATGACAGACGCTGTCCACCGATCGCTGCGAATGCAGGTTCCCGGCCTCCAGTTCGAACAGCTGGTTGCCCCAAGCCTCCAGGTCATCGAACAGATCGCGGGGTAAAATACTCTCCTTCCGTACAGCCTGCAGGAGCCGTCTCATATCGGAGGGGCGGAATACCCACAGCTCACGTCCGCCCTTGCGCAGCGGCATACGGATGGCCGACGGGCATATCTCCGCAATGCCACCTTTCTTGACCAGTTCATCCCGTTTGAGGATGCCGCACACGTCATCCGCCGAGATGTGCAGCATCCCGTCATGGTTCCGCGCCACACGGATGGTCGTGTCACGGAACGGTACATTTCTGTTTTCCTTCATATTCATCTCTTTTCTTGTTCATTATCGTTTTTCTTCTTCTCACGCGCCTCCCGTTTGTGCGCCATCTGCCGTACCGAGTAGTAAGTACGTTTCTCCCCGCACAGTGCGTCGTACTCCTGCAGCTGCAGGTTGTCGAGATCGTCCAGCCCCACCTCGACATTCGGGTGCAGGTGCCGGAAATACAGCCCGCCGCTGCAGACATACTTGCCCGTACAGCAGAATGAGATTGCCTGTAAGTTACCTTTCGTCAGTTCCGCCGCGCTATGGAGCGAGCGAATGACAGCGACGAGGACCTGTGCCCCGTTGAAGACGAGTACCGTCTTCGGCCGCTTAAAATTGCTTCGTCTCATAATTCTTAAAAATTTCAGTTAATTCCTCGCGCGTAAATCTAAGGCTGGCAGCTTTTGCCAGCCACGTGTCCGAAACAGATAGGCCGTCGAGCAGCATCTCCGAGAGGCGTTCGAGCATGTAGGCACCGAAAGCGGGGTCGATGTAGACGACGAACAGCAGAGCCAGACATTCATCAATTAACAAGTGCCCCGACGCTTCATCGCGGACGACAAGGTTTTCCGTGTCTATTCCGTATATTCCGGAGAGTGCCGCGATCCAATGGTGGAAAGCGACACGGAACTCCCGGACATTGTGCCGCCGCCCGTCACCCCGGCTGAGGATGAAATGCGTGGCATCGAAATAGTACGGTCCGCCTCCGTCCGGCGATGTTCCGAAAAGCAGGTCGGGAAATTCCTTGTACCGGACCAGCCGGCAAGGAATCGAAACGTTTTTCATTTTCTGTTCTCTTCCATATTGCAAGTTGTTAAAAATTGAATGCAAATATATATATTCCAGTTATAAAGATAGTAATAAAGTGGCATATATTTTCAGATTTAGACTAAATTATTTACGTTGATTATTAGCGAATTAGCACACAAAAAGGAGGTAAAATCTGTATATTTGAATGCAACTTTCCAGTCTGAATTTCAAACCCTAAAATCCGCCTGTCCCATATATTTTTTTTATGGCAAAACCTTCGTCGGGAAATGCCGCTACTCTTTAGGTAAAAGTAATGGCAAATGACGACATCCGATAATTCATTCAACGGCTTTCTTCTGGAAAGTATCTTCCGAACCTCGAAGAAGACCATACAGGAATATGTCCGCGAGATCGAGCGCGACAACCGCTACCGCTCCTCGCGGCAGGATGTGATGCTCGGATGTATCCTCGACGACCGGGCGCGGCTCATCGATCTGTACGATGCCTGCATCCAGCAGGACGCGCATATCCGTGCCGTCATCGAGACCCTCGAAAGCCAGATTCTCGGGGACCGTTACATGCTGGCCCGTGTGAACGATAAGGGCAAGTACATCAAGGACGTGGCGCAGACCCAGAAGATTCAGGGTTCGCAGTTCGACAAGATCATCAAGGGCATCGTGGAGTCCAAGCTCTACGGGTACACGCTACTGGAAATCATGCCTGACATAGACCCGAAAACGGGTAAGATAGCCGAGGTGAACAGTATCGAGCGCCGCAATGTGCTGGCCGACCAACGTATCGTTCTCAAACGCCAGGGGATCTGGGAACCACACTGGGATTTGCGGCATGCGACCTACGCGCGGAACTACATTCTCATCAATTCCGGGGATCTGGGACTCTTCTCGGCTACGACACCGCTCATTCTGGCAAAGAAATTCACGGTCGCCAACTACGTGAACTTCAGCCATACTTACGGGCAGCCCATCATCCACGGCAAGACCGTCTCGGAGAGCAACGCCGACCGCAAACGGCTGGCGAACGAAATCGCCAACGCCGCGCAGAACAAAGTGGTCGTAACGGGCATTGAGGACGAGGTGGATATCAAGACTTTCACGATGTCCAACTCGGAGAAGATTTATACCGGACTTATCGATTTCGTGAACAAGGAGGTCTCGAATCTCGTGCTGGGAAGCGAGTCGATGGCCGGCGGCATGCAATCCTACGTGGGTTCTACCAAGGCGCATCAGGACATCTTCCGCGACCGCATCGAGGTTTACCGCCGCTACATCGAGAACGTGATGAACGAACAGGTGCTTCCCCGGCTGGTAGCCATGGGCTATGTCCCCTCCGGACTTGAGTTCCGGTACTCCAACCGTATCGAGATGAGCAACGAGGACCGCATCAAGCTCTACTCGCTCATCACGGACAAATACGAGGTGGCGGCCGACGAGATCGAGAAGGAGTTCGGCATCAACGTCGGCAGGCAGCTCAATGTCATACCGGAGGGTGTTTACGGCGGCTCCGGAGGCGTGTCGGTCGGTGATAGCAGCAACGACCGGCACATCATGTCCGACGAGGAGTATTACCGGCGTTACGGGCATCCGAGAGGTGTGAAGGTCGCAAATTTTCTGCGGGGAGCGAAGTGACAGCCCGGCTTCCGCTCCCGGACATCATGGCAGTCGGGGCTGAAAAGAGTGATACGCAAAAGCAGTATGAGGTGATTCGGGAGGCGTTCCGCCGGCTGATATTTAATTGGGAGAATGAGGCCGAGCGCAGGGACATCATCGGGGATATCATCACTCTGAGGGCCTCGTTTCTTATAGACAGGGCCTTGACCGGATTGCGGCTGGACTTCGACCGTGCACTGGATATTCTGCGCGGTCATAACGAGTTCACTACGGAGAGAGAGCGTCAGCAACGGGACATCCTTGTTGCCGCTATCGACAACCTCGTGGATTTCGCCGCGGCTGAAGAGTACGCACTGCTGGAAGAGCTGCCCGACGAGCCGCACACGGAGGATATCGCCGCGTATGAATCCCTGTGCGAACGCTACAACCTGACTTATGCCGCCGAAGAAAACGGACAGGTGCTGTTCGCGGCATCGGTGGCGGCGTGGTGGCTGATCATAGACGCCGAAACTGTCGTGACCTATATGACGCAGGGCGATGAACGCGTACGGGCGTGGCACCTGTCGCTCGAAGGACTGTCGTACCGCAAGTCGGAATTCCCGCCGGAGCTGATCCCGCCCATCGAGTGGGGTTGCCGCTGTTTCCTTGTCGCGAATGGATTTGCATCGGTACAATCATCATTATCCTACAAGAAATGTATAGAAAAGGTCGATCCGGTCTTTCGTGAAAGTTTGGCAACGGGCGGCAAGATCTTCTCTCCGGCGCATGCCTATTTTTCCCGGCAGCGGCCGGAATATATACGACAAATCATAAAACGTATAAAAGAAAAGTTCGGTTATGCCCAAGATAACGCTCGATGAATTCTGTGCCCATTGGGTAAGCGGGAAATGGACGACTGCAATGGCCAGCCGGCTGGAGAACAACGCCTTCAACTTTGCCACTGTTGCCGGGGAGTATGCCAAGCGGCAGTTTCAGGCATCCTTTTCTTCCGGCGGTTTCTGCGGCGGAGAAAAATGGGCGCCGCGCACCTCCCGCTGGGGCAGGAAGTTCACGCATCCGGTGATGAACGACACGGGTGCGCTGGCCGCCGGCATAAAGGGGGAAGCCAAGCGGGTCGATATCGTCGGGCGTCGGAGCAACAATACCCGTATCTTCCGTAAAGGCGCATATTACTGGATATACACGACAGAGCAGAGCGTGCCTCAAAAAGGCAAACGCGGCAGGAAGACGGACCGTTACAAGAACTATGCGGCGGTACATAATACAGACCCGAAATTCGGTCTTTACACCGTAAACCAGTATTCGTCGCGGCGGCCCGTTCACCGGCAGTTCATCGGTTTCTCCCCGAAGATAGAGGACCATATCGCCTTGCATTTTGTCGATATGATATTCGAAGGATTCCCCAAATGATAAAGGACAAATACCCTCCCAAGGAGGATGCCGTACCGGAGCATATACCTACATTTTCTGTGGGGACCGAACCCGAAGAGGTTGCGGAGAACCCCTTCGTGAACATGTATCAAGCGGTAAGACGGGCTATCCTGACCATCCGGGAGAATCCGGACGATCCGTCGTCTCCCGCGTTCTTCAGGACCATTGCCATAGACAACGGGCAGTTCGCCCGCATTGTCCGTAACGAGAACACGGAGTACGAGACAGCCTTTCCTGCCGTGTTCATCCACTTCGTCAATGTCCGCTACCTGGTGCAGCAACAGCGTATCGGCGAGGGACGTGCTACAATGCGTGTAAGGTTCATTCTCGACACGCTCAACAACTCCGACCCGGAGCGCGAGTGCGACCCGTTCATCGTCTTCCAGCGCCTGAACACCGCCATACAGGATGCCAAGGACCGGGAGCCGGCGCTCAACGAGCGGTGCAACCTCACTTATTTCGATATGCCGCAGACGACCAACATGCTGCAAGCCTACTGGATAGACTACGAGGTATGGTTCCGCGAGACGTCGGCATGGAAATACCGGAACTGGGTGGAGCGTTACCTCGTGATGCCGCCCTTCACGCAGCATGCCGATGCGCCGGAGCATGATACGGCGGGGCACGGACACCATCCCGACCCGACATACGACGCGGCGACAGGGTTCAGACCATCGGTGGAGGTGGATGAACCTGAAAACGGCGGGAATGATACCGGAGCAGGAGAAGAGTATGAGGAATAGAAGCCCCGTCCGAAAAAATCACGGATACGGTAAACCTTTGTAACGGAAGTCTCCTACGCTATGTATAAGACATAAATCAGTGAAGAGATGAAAGACTCAGGAACAGGAGACAACGCGTTGGTGAAGGTATTCGAGTACGGGAATACCCCCGTAAACTTCCGCATGGAGGATGGTGTAGTGATGGTGAATGCCACGGCGATGGCCCGGCATTTCGGGAAGAGACCGGTGGATTATTTGCGGCTGCCCTCCACCGTGGAGCTGCTCGGGGCAATTGTGAGAAAATCCCACATTTGTGAGCAGAAGCTGGTTATGACGGCAAAAGGCAGTCCAGAATATGGCGGAGGAACCTGGATGCATGAGGACGTCGCCATCGACTTCGCCCAATGGTTGAGTGTCGATTTCCGCCTGTGGGTGAACGACCGCATCAGGGAACTGCTGCGGTACGGCATGAGCGTGACACCCGAAGTCGTGGAACATGCCGCCGACGACCCGCGGTTCGTTCTGGGTGTCGTGGACCGTCTGCGTGAGGGTTACGCGGAAGGCATCCGGCTGCGGGAAGAGAACGACCGCCTGCTCGACACGTTGGAGGTACAGGCCCACAAGGTGGAGTTCTACGACAAGGTGCACCGCTGCCGCCGGGAGCGGGAGAACAGGCGCATTTACCGCATCTCCCAGATTGCCGCGGAACTCGGCATGACGGGAGCCGAGCTCAACAGCATACTGGAAGAGAAAGGCGTGCAGCGAAGGTGCGGACACATCTGGGTTCCCACGCGGGCATACGACGGCAAGGGCTACACTTGCAAGAGGACGTTCCGCAACGGCTTCGACGAAGACGGGGAGCCGGTCTTCTGCACCTTCACTGTATGGACGTCCAAAGGACGGGAGCTCATCCTGAGCCTGTTCGAATGACGGGGAGGCGGCAGGATAGAAAATCTATCACGACGGGAGGCAGATACCTCCCGTCCTTTGTTTTCAACCTTTTGCATTTTCTTCCGCTACTCTTATTCAAAAAATTGTTCCACATGGACATAAATACGCTTCAATATGTCGTCGGTGAGGCAAAGACGGGAGAACCTGCCGCCATCCGCTTCTTCGGGCGCGTGACGGAGGAGAGCACGGCCCGTTTCAATGAGGAGTTCGACTTCCTGGAAAATGTCATCCGTCCTTCGTGTATCCGCGTGCTTATCAACTCCGAGGGCGGCAGCGTGCTCTACGGTATGTCCACCTATTCGACCATTGCGGGTGCCAAGGTCGATACGGAGTGCATCATCGAGGGGGTCGCGGCGTCGATGGCCTCGATCATCTGGGCGGCCGGGCGCCGCTCGCTCATGCGCGACTACGCCATCCTGATGATCCACAATCCGATGTTGCCGGGCGAGGACCCGGAAGACGGGGCTTCCGATATGGTACAGGCATTCACCAGACAGATAGAAACCATTTACCGCAAGCGCTTCGGACTCAAAGCCGAACATATCCGTGCCATCATGGACGGGGAGGCGGGCAAGGACGGGACCTATTTCGATGCCCAGACGGCCGTCAGGGCGGGGATCATCCCAGCGGAGAATGTCATACGCACCTCGAAGCAGTTGCGCGAGAAGGTTCGGGACGAGGTCGCCTCAATGACCGACACTGCCGCCATTCAGGAGCTGATGAGCCGGGTCTCGGCGGAAAATAAACTTTTTGAAATGACAGAGGCTACTCTTAATCAAACGGAAAACGATATGGCAAACGAAAACAAGACACAAGGTTTCGAGTACGGTGCGATTGCCGCCTCGCTCGGCATGAAGGATAAGGAAGTCAAGGACGTCATGGCCCGCATCTCGGAATTGGCGGCGCTGGAACCCAAGTATAAGGAGCTGGAGAAATCGCTCAGCGACGCCCAGACGGTCATTGCCGGCAAGGAGGCCGCGATACAGAACCTCCAGAAAGACCTTTCGGCAGCCACGGCGCAGCTTTCCGTTTACCGAAAGAGGGAGCAGGAGGAGCAGACCTCCCGCATCGAGACGCTCGTCGAGAATGCCATCACCGAAGGTAAGATCGACCGTGAGTCGAAAGTCCAGTGGGTCGAGATGGCGACCTCGAACTTCTCTCTTGCCGAGAGCACGCTCTCCTCCATTCCCGCGCGGGAGAAGATCTCGCAGGCCATCGCCTCCGACACGAAGAACGTGCAGGCGGCAGCCGAGGCGGCCAAGACTGCCGAGCAGCTGATGGCCGAGAAGGTCACGGAGGTCGTGGGTAAGAACTTCGAGTTCCGCAAGCTCGGATAGCATATCCTTCCGGGGACATCCCGAATTTTATAAACTGACATGCCGGAGACCGTGTGTCTCGTGCGGAAGACAGTCCGCCCGTCGGCTGAGATTCATTGCAAAACAAGTAAACTCATTCGACAATGGCAGATACTGTAAACTTTCTTCAGAACGGTTATTCCGGCGAGGTGCTGGAAGACCTTCTGACCTATACCGTTCAGGGCAACGACACGGTGCGCGAGGGTCTTATCCACATCAAGACGGGTATCCAGCACCGCTACACGCTTCCGGCCATCAAGCTGGGGAACGTCATCCAGGACAACGTTCCGACCCCGCAGCCTATCCACGGCGCCAAGGGGGACGAAGGGTTCAACGAGTACCAGCTCACGGAGCGTTACCTCGAACCCTCGGACTTCATGATTTACGTGGAGTTCAACCCCCGCGACTACGAGAAATACTGGAAGTTCGCGCAGCCCGAGGGCAACCTCGTCTTCCGCGAGCTCGACCCGAAGATTCAGGCCACGATGCTGCGCCTGCTGATCGAGAAGAAGAACGAGTATATCGGCAACGCTATCTGGACGGCGGCAAAGGGTGGCGAGACGGTGGCCAAGATTACGGAACCCACAGGTTGCACGAAGATCGGTGCCAACCGTGAGAAGTATTTTGACGGCGTGATCAAGCGAATCATCGATAACGTGAACGCCACGGACGCAGAGATCATTGCCGGCGGTCAGTGCGTGGTCTCGGGCACCACCGAACTGACGGACGGTGCGGCGGTCGAGGCGGCCCTCTACGCCATGTGGAAGAAGTGCTCCAAACAGATCCGCAAGAAGAGCTCGCTGGTCTTCATCGTCGGCTGGGACGCGTGGGACGCCTACGACCAGTACATCTCGGACAAGCAGGTCAAGTACTCGGAGAATACCGAGGTGAACAAGTACCGCTTTAAGGGCAAGCGCGTCCTCCCCATCGTGGGTATTCCCGAGCATACGATGGTGCTGGGCGAGTTCTCCACGGGCATGGACTCGAACCTCTGGATGGGCGTGGATTATGCCAACGACACGGATGTCCTGAAAATCGATCGTCTGCAGGCCAACTCCGAGCTCTTCTTTTTTCAGATGCGCATGAAGATGGACGTGAACATCGTCCGCCCTGGCGAAATCGTCGTACATACCGCCTACAAGAAAACCGTATAACCCGATATTTCCACCTTTCATCTGATTTGAATGTCTCACCCGGGGAGCGGAGTCGAAACCCCGCTCCCCAAATTTTTTCCGACAACGATGGCAAAGAAAATCAATACGGAGGAGAAGCCTCTGACAGAAACCGATGATACCCTGCGAGATGAAGCAACCGCTGCGGCCGATATACCCGATGAAACTGGCGCCGTACACTCCGAAGCGGCGTCGAATCGGTCCGGGACGAAGACCCCGTCAAAGCCGGAGAAACCGGCGGAAGAGAATCATACGGGAGCGCAGACACGGGACGCTCATGTGCTCGACCTGCTGAAAAAGTTCCCGTCCTATCCCTCGCTGTACATCGACGCGCATGGCGGAACTTTCTCTCCGGACACGCCGGCCGCCATTCGGGGCGAGGCGGTGCTGTACGAAAATCCCTTTTACAACGAACTTAAAAACAAATCATAGCCTATGGCACTCGGAAATGTATTTATCAGGGACGTGGACGGCAATATCCCGTACGACACCGGCTCCTCGGGCGAGAAGGTGACGGGACTGCTGTTCGACGTGTCGTTGCAGCCGGAACTCTTTACCGAAGGTTACGGCAAGACGAACGAGTCGAAACTCAGGCTGGGCGATGTGTGTTACATCACCTCCTTCAAGTCCGCCGTCAGCGATTTCGGCATCATCGAGCGTGTGGAGGCAACCGAAGAGGAAGAGGCAACCGTGAACTTCCTGCACGGCATTCCGGCTTACCATATCCGCGAGTTCTTCCGCATGTCGGGTAACGTGAACGGCACGGGGAAACTCTACGTGATGTTTGCCGACTGTTCCGCCACGTGGAATGCGATCGAAGTGATGCAGCGGGCCGCCGGAGGCATGATCTCGCAACTCGGTATCTGGACCGAGCAGCCGCTGTGGAAAGCGGGCGGTGCAGCGGAAAAATACGGTCTGAATCTCGTAAAAGGGCTGAACGATGTCGCCGTTTCTCTGGCGGAACAGAACCAGCCCTTGTCGCTCGTCCTCTCGGCCAATCCCTCCAATACGGGATCGGACACGACCGAGGGTCGTCAGATCGACCTGAACCGCATTCCCTCGTGCATCTGCGAGGCGAGCCGTATCAGCTGTATCTTCGGGCAGGCACACCACGAGGCCGTCTCGCTCATGCAGATGCGCAACCGCAACCACACACCCGTGGGATTCCTCGGAGCCGTGATGGGAGCCCTTGCCAAAGCCAATGTGCACGAGTCCATCGCGTGGGTGAAGCAGTTCAACCTCTTCACGGACCATTTTCAGGAGATAGAGTTAGGCTTCGGAGATATCAATCTCGACGAGGCAGAGGAGAACTTTCTGAGCCTGAACCGTTATGAGTCGTTATCCCCGTCACTGCTCGACGAGCTGGACGACAAGGGCTACATTTTCCCCATCAAGTACGCCGGGCGCGAGAACGGCATCTACATCTCGAAGGATCAGACCTGCTCGACGGGAGACTACCGCACCATTGCCCGCAATAGGACGATAAACAAGAGCCGTCGTGCCGTGCGCGAAGCCCTGCTTCCGTACGTGAACTCGCCGCTGATGGTCAATCCCTCGACGGGATTCCTCGCGCCGTCGAAAATCACCTCTTTCAAGACGCTTGTGGGCGATATTCTCGCCAAGATGCAAGCAGCGCAGGAGATTTCCGGATATGCCGTGACTATCGATGCCAACCAGAACGTGCTGGTGGACGATACGCTGCGCATCTCCTACGTCATCGTGCCGGTCGGTGTCGCCGTGAAGATCTACGTCGAGGAGGGGCTTTCGCTAACCGCTAAATAATCCGAAATATGGCAGTAATCAATAATGTGGCATACTCGTGGTCGATGATAACGCTTGCTTCGACCGCACTGGGCATCGACGAGGGTTCGACCACGCTCGAAGGCGTGTCGGCCATCAAGTGGTCGAAGAAACGCAAGGTGGAAAGCAACTACGGCATGGGCGGCCGTCCCATCAGTCGCGGGTTCGGGAACATCACCTACTCGGCATCGATTACGATGGACTACGCCACGCAGCAACTGCTGCGCTCGGTATACGGCTCGCTGCTCGAAATCGGGGAATTCGACCTGATCATCTCCTTCGCCAACCCCATGGCTTCGGACGACTGGACAACCACCACAGTGACCCTCAAGGGCTGTATTTTTACGGAGGATTGCCTTGAAAGTCAGCAAGATGACACGAATATCACCCACGAATTCGACCTCAATCCGTTCGATATACAAATCGGTTCGGGAGATACTATTTAGGGTGTTTTATGGACGTAACTTTTGAGGGAAAATCCTCAACCGGAAAAAACGAATGGCTCACGCCGCCACATATCCTGAGGCGGCTGGGGTCGTTCGATCTGGACCCCTGCGCTCCCGTGAAACGTCCGTGGGATACGGCGGCGCATCATTATACCATAGAGAATGATGGACTCCGGCAACCGTGGTTCGGGCGTGTGTTCTGTAACCCGCCGTATGATACGACACTCATCGTGCAGTTCATCAAGCGCTCCGCAGAGCATAGAAATGCTATCGCACTGACCTTTGCCCGTACGGATACTCGACTATTCCACGAACTGATATTTCCCAATGCCGATTCGATGCTTTTCATCAAAGGAAGACTGAGTTTCTATCATGCGACGGGTGAACAGGGTGGCACGGCGGGGGCTCCTTCCTGTCTGATTGCGTTCGACAAAGAAAATACCGCAGTGCTTGAACGCTGCGGTATAGAGGGTAAGTTGGTGAAACTATGATGGTATCCAGGTTGTGTCGTTTATTGTCAAGGGATATGCCAGCATATTCTATCTATTATACAATCTCGATGTGCTTTGTTCTGTCAAATGAACTGTGCTCATTACTGAAAACATAGCCCAACTGGTTGCTGATGCATTGTGTATTCCCGATGACCTTATCGATGTTTCTGTGTGAATGTCCATATATCCAGTATTCGATGGGACTTGCAGCAATATAATCTCCCAACTCAACTGTAAAAGCGCCATTCAAGTCACTGCCCTTGAACTCGGGAGACATCAACTCGAATGATGGCACATGGTGAGTTGCCACAATAATGTGTTTCGCCTTGCTGCTGCTTACGGACTCTCTCAGAAACTTGAAACAACGGTAATGCTCATCATTGAACCTGTTAAAGTCTAACGGCTCTACACCATATCGTATCCTGCGGAAGTCACTTATAACGGCTTCCGTTCTGAAAGCATCCTGCAATGGGATATGCGCCCAAAGGGTTGTGGCAATAAGCTCGATGTCATCGCCCAACGGAATAGCCGCATTATAATGGCAGGTCACATTCTCACGAATATTCAACGACCAGCCGTTGTAGAGTTTATCCAGGTCGAACAACTTGTAGAACTCGTGATTGCCGGGAATAACTACTACCTGCCTGTAGTTCTTAGACGCCCAGTCCCAAAACGGATGCTTGGAGTAGTTGTCATCGCCGATATAGCCGATGTCGCCGGCCAATACAAGTATATCGCCGGCCACTTCCAATGGATTCTGTTTCAGATAGCTGCTGTTCTCCGCGAACTCGAGGTGCAGATCCGATGCGTATTGTATCTTCATTTTACTTCGCCGATAAACATCTCTTCAAGAATGTCAATGTAACTTGCTATATCCTCCGACGGGCGTCCCAAAGCCGCTTCAAGCCCCTGATTTGGCAGCATCTCTCTTATCTTTGTCACGAAATCGGTTACACTCTGTAAAATAGCTGAGGTTACGGGAGTCGGATCACCCAACGGCGTTGTGGCAACCAATTTGAGCACATCAGAGCGATGTTTCTTGATATGTTTCGTGTTCACGTGATGTCCTTGTTCTTTCTCCGCCAGCAGATTCAAGTATGCTTTAATCTTAAGAACAATAAGCGCAAGCGGTGATGCCACTTTAAGACCATTGTCCACAAAACTGTTCTTGATGGTGAAGTTATAGTAGTCGTCATCCATAATGATGGCAGAGAGACTTGATACCTCCTCGTCAACAGGGATCGGCTCAATCACAAACCCTGACGGTTCACCGAGAATGTCCGAGTGGCGTGACAGCAGCTCTATCTTTACAGGATATCCCGCTTGGGCTTCTTCAAAACGATAAAGTGTGTAGACTGTCTGACCATCCGTCTCCCTGTCCCGCTTGGTGGGCTTGTACTTGCCGTCACGAATAAATTTCCAGAAAGCCGCTGCAAACTCCGGTGTCATATTCTCCACTATGACAATCATGTCGATATCACTTGTGGCGCGAGGCTTCATGTCTGTATCCCGCAACACGATGTCGCAGGCTGTACCTCCAATAATCACATAGTTGTCGGCATATTTAAGGAATGCCTCTCTGAATTTGTCAAGTCCTGTTACCATATTTCGCCAATCATTATTTCAACCTCATTTTCCACTCTTGCATCGCCGTCATCCTTCAATGTCATATATAGCGATAACTTGTCCACAACCTTCTTGGAACCTATTGGAGGATATTCCCAGACCTCGATTTTAGCTGCTCCGTCTATCTTGTTAAGACCGTAGAAGACATTGTCGCTTTTCATCTTCTTGAACGGCTCTTTCTCGAATGCGAACATAAGCGTATGGTCGGGATTGAGACTAGTGTAGTGTGCCAAAGCATTATAACTGCATACACACAATTCATCATCGGAGCGGATGTCATCACAGTACCAGATCTCCTTGACAGGGTTAATCAGGCAAGGTCGGGCCTTCTCCCATAACGCTTTGCCATCTGACAGGAAATGAACGGTGATTGAACCTCCGGATTCTCTTTTCAACTCACACAGGGAGAACTGCTCCAATACCTTCATTGCGCGTGAGATAGTGATATACTTATACGGAACGAATCTCTCGATATCCTTGTAAGTCTTGCCATCCAACGACATACTCTGCAGATGATAGAACAGTATGTACTGTGCCACAGGGGTCAATGATGACCTCTCGGACACCTCTGCCGAGCGTGCATTGATAACAAGGAATGGAAGAAAGGCGTACTTGTCAGATACGATAAAATAGACACCACGACTAAGCATCCTGTTACGTTCATAGTACACCAGATCATCAAACAGGAATGCGACTGGCTTTCCAAGCGTGCCGCCGATTCTTTTTGAGATATTGGAATACTGCATCGGAGTGTATCTGTCCTTCTTCTTCGGTGCAAGGAGCAAAAACTCGCATCCTTTATAACTTGTCGCATAGAAATTAAAACTGAGTACGGCATCCGTATAGACACCCTTTAACTCAGACCGCTCCATCTTACGGAGTTCCAATCTCTCGTCAGCCAGTATGACATTTATTTCCTTTCCCATGTCTGCTCAATTTTCATACATCATGAAAACTGTGCAAATATAGTGATAAAACACAATATAACAAATATTTGTCGTGATTATTTTTGCAAATAGTGATAAGGACTGTATATGTATTAACTCATAATCTGCTATCTGCCTTCCCATTATGGAAATTTCATTATATACTGGATATATCGCCCGAACAGACGATATTATCAACCAGGTATTTTTGCGGCATTTTGTCAGTCGTTTTTGCGGTGTTTCATCTTGTATTTTTGCGATGACGTGCAAAAATCCGGCGGATACCTTAACCCTTCTCGATATTTCCTGCCTACACTTTAAGAGAACTTTTAACACGTATCGATATGGACGAAAAGATGCTCACACTGGAACAGGAAACCAAGATCAAGGAGAAAGCCCTCAAACTGAAAGAGGAGAAGAAGCTTCGCAAAATCTACCCGATGGCAGTCTTCGGGGAGACGGACTGCGGCGAGAAGGAGGTTTATGTGGCCTATATGGCGGAACCTACTTTCCCGCAGTTCTCGAAATTCATGGCTGCGTCGAAGAAAGACGAGGTGACAGCCATGCGTACGCTTGCCCGCGACTGTTTCGTGGACGGGGACAAGGAACTCGTGGATAACGAGTCGCTGTTCCTCTTCGGGTTGATGGGACAGCTTTCGGAACTCATCACTACCCGGCAGAGCGTACTGGTAAACTTATAGACCGGTGGCGCGTTACGGATGAGCAACGCATCCGCCAGCGGATGATTTACGTGCGCCATTACTTTCCCGGCGTGAACCTGGATACTGTCACGGACGAGGAGTTCGCCATGTTGTCCGAGGAAGCGTTGTGGCTGCACGAACAGATGCTCGTCAGCCGTATGCCGATACCGGTCTCCCTGCCGGAAAAGACTTCCCGATAACCGCCGTAAGCCCCTGCGACTTACGGCGGCTGTTTTTTAATCTCCGCCCTCCTTGCAACACTAATCTTTTATAGCGAACAGCAGATACCATGGCTCAGGAACAGAACTATCAGGTCAATTATACCATCAATGTCGATGCCTCGCAAGGCACCAAGCAGGTTATCGCCTTCGGGGATGCTGTGGGCAAGCTTGTGCAGGCGAAAGCCTCGCTCACGCCGGCTGTGACGAACATCAAGAACATGATGGACGAGATCGACCGTGTGTTCCGTACCAAGAACGGCAAGAAACGCAGCTTCGACTATCGCCTGACCATCGACACGAAGAACAGCGAAGCCAAGCTGGAACGTGTCAAGAACCTCCTTGCCGAGATTTCCACTCTTTCCAAGGGCATCAGCCTTACCATCAATGCCGGACCGGCTCTCGACACGAAGCGGATCAAGGCCAATGCCAAAAGCCTTTATGAAAAGAAGGCTGCCGAGATGCGCAAGGCGGAGGTCGAACGGAATGCCGCCTCGTCCGTCACGACGATGACCGATGCACAGAAACGCATCACCAAGGCCATCGGTAAAATCAATTCGGCATTGACGTCCGTCTCGCAAGGGCGGGAACTCAATATCAAGACCGATGTGGCCGAACGTCGTCTGCAAAAAGTCCTCTCCCTGCTCGGGCAGCTCAAAAGCGCATCGTCTTTCAGTCTGAACATACGCGGTGGTCTTCCTGCGGGCATTTCCGGCGGGACGACCGGTGCGTCGTTCTCATACATGCCGGATGTCCCCGTTCCGTTTGCCCCTCAGCCGTTCGTCATGCCCGAGAAGTCCCGGCAGAAGTTGATGGAGCGGCTCTATACCGACCAGCAGATGCACCGGCAGCGCATGGCGCAGGAGGAGGAACGCTATGCGGTGCAGCAACGGCGGAACAGCCTTCGCATGGCGGAGCAGGAAGAGGAACGGGGACGCCGCAATGCCGCCCGCGAGGCGGAGCGCCTGCGACGGCAGGCGGAAGCTGCCCGACGCAAAGAGGCTGCGGCGGCACAACGGGCCGAAGAGAGACGCTACAAAGCGGAGATTGCCGAGCAGCAGCGAGCCGAGCGAGCCGCCCGGCAGCGTGAACGGCGCACGGCCATGCAGTCCGTGCGACTGATGCAGCGTGAACATACCGCTGCCGGGACGCTTTACCGCAGCAAACGCCGTGCGGCCATCAACCGCATCCAGTATTCGAAAGTCCCGTCTCTCAGGAATCTTCCTTTCGCCTCGATGCTCAACGCCTATATGGGCTACAGCCTCGTGCGTTCGGAGCTGACGAAAGCCATCGACTACTCCAATATCATGGAGTCGGCACACTCCATCCTACGGGTGGCGGATGCCGATCTGAAAACGTTCGAGACACGCTTCGATGAGATGGCGCGTCATGTCCGCAAGATCGGCATCGACACGAAGTTCACGGCAGTTGAGATTGCCGGAGCAGTGAAGTACCTCTCGATGGCGGGCATGAATATCGAGACCATCCACAAGTCCATACGACCGATTACGAACCTGGCGCTCATAGGCGACAATGACGTGTCGTACATCGCCGATCTGGCGACCAACATCATGGCCGGCTACGACATCAACAACGAGAGCATGGACAGCGTGGCGGACATCATCGCCTCCACCATCTCGCGCTCGAACGTCAATATCGTCGAGGTTGCCGAATCCTACAAGATGGCTGCCGGCTACCTGCGTATGGCGGGTGTCGACTTCACGGAGGCGACCGCTGCCATCGGCCTGCTGGGCAACATGGGTTTGAAAGGCACGCTGGCCGGCACGTCGCTGCGTGCCATGGCCACACGCTTCGCCAAGCCGACCAAGGAGTCCCAGAAAGTCCTCGACCGTCTGGGTGTGAAGTTCACCGAGCAGCGCAACATAGAAGGCGTCATGGTCGAGAAGCTGCGGCCCATCGCCGACATCTTCGAGGAGCTAAACCGCAAAGGGGCATCTATGGCAGATATGCAGGCCATCTTCGGCAAGATCGGCGGCAATGCGGCCATGATGCTCGTGCGCAACTACGACCAGCTGCGCCCCCTGACGACCCACAACCGGGGTTCGCAGGGTATCTCCTCGGAGCTGGCACTCGTCAAGCAGAACACGACCAAGGGTTTGTGGGCGCAGGTAACCTCCCAGCTTACGGAGAGTTTCATGCAGGCGTACCAAATACTCGAACCAACGATCCGCAGTGTCCTGCGCTCGCTGCTGGAAAGGTTCAAGGCCCCGGAGTTCACGCGGGGACTGGTAGCGATCGGGAATGCCCTGCTCGATGTCTTCACGGTCATCGGCAGTATCGGCGCGTGGGTCACGCGCAACTTCCACTGGATAGAGCCGATGCTCTTTACCGGAGTGGTGGCGGCCAAATTGTTCAAGGTTGCCGGAGCCCTGACCAACATCGGCATCGCCGTCGGGTTCATCGGCAAGCAGTCGGCCGCAGCAGGAACGATAGAAGCCGTGCAGGGGCTCATCGGATTGGGCGGCACGGGCAAGCTCTCCTTCGCGCAGAAACGGGCCATCGTCTCGACGATGCAGGCTGCGGGAGTCACAGGCCGCGGGGCGATGATGCAGGCCCTGCTGGCCGGCGGCGGGACTATTGGTGCGAAGAATGTCCTGCAATCGCTCTTCGCTACGCAGGTGGCGACCGGTAGCGGCCTGACCGGTGCCGCCGCCTCGCTCAGTGCCATAGGTACGGGAGCCGTTGCGGCGACAGCCGGCATCGCGGCTTTGGTCGGTGTCTTGGGATGGGTAGCTTATAAGACTTGGAAGGTTAAGGAGGCGAAGGATGCCGTGCTGGAGGAGATCGAGCAGAATCGCAAATACCGCTATCCCTCCATCGAGGCTTTGTATTCCTCTCTGAGCGAGACCTACAATATGGCCATGAAAACCAAACGGGCTGTGGAAGAGGTCGTCGCGGGGAAAAGCATCGAGGAGGCGTCGGGTCAGAAGATCGGAGCATTCACCGGCAATTGGTGGACGGCATTTCTTGCCGAAGGAGGTGCGGCCATGTCCAGTTCCCACTCAGGGGTCTACCACAGCCCTGGGTATTCCTATGACGATGCGCGTCAGGCAGATATCCGAAATGCGCTCATCACCTTGGCCAAACGGGACAGCCAGACCCGCATCAACGCTGCCTATGCCGAGTTCGGAAAGTTGGGTACCGTGCTGGAACTGGACGCTTTCCTGAAAACGGTAAAGGAACGCTACGGACAACAGGACAAGGAACTGGACAAAAGTCTGTGGCGCGTAGCGGACGGGAAGATCATCTACACTACGGATTTGGGAGACAAACCCGAAGCGGTCGCGGCACAGACGTACGACTACGCCCGTTACATGAACGAGAAGACCGTCCCGGAGATTATCCGTGCGGCGACACTTTATCGGGATGCCATCTCCAGTCCCGCCAAGGCTCAGGAGCTGATGCGCCGCGGCGGCTTCGATTTCGAGCAGCTTGCGGGATGGGGATTCTCGCAGGACAAGGACGGGCACTGGGTGCAGCGTGTATTGGGCAAGGACGCCACCGACGCGCAGCGTGTGGACAACATTGCGGACCGCAAGCTGGCCCACAACTCCCTCGTCAAATTCTTCTCCTCGCTGCGGCAGACATTCGGAGGTTCGGCAGAGGCTGCGGAGAACATTCTCCGCGTAGCGGGATTCACTCCGGACCAGTACAGCAACGAACCGGACTCGAACGACACACGCCCCTTTGCCACGAATCCCATCACCAACAGTCATCTGCCGGATGACGGCGGAGCCGGCGGCAACTACTCCGGAACGGGGCGGCTCTCGTCGGCGGCACCCAAGCAGGTCATCGTCAATATCGACAGCCTGCTGAGCGTGAAGACCATTGACCTGCTGAAAACAGAGGCGGGACAACGGGAGGAGATACAGAACCTGAAACAACAACTCGCCGAGGCGCTTATCGATGTCGTGCATGACTTCGATGCCTCGTGGAACGCTTAAACGCTTATGTCACGATTACTTAAAATAGCGGCTTCGACCCTGCTGAGCGGAGGTATCCTCAATAACGGTACGCTGGGAGGCTATATCAGCAATGCTACACGCTTGGCGTTGGGCATGGGACTTGCCGAGCTTGAAGACGGGCAGGTGCATTATTTCTCCAAGCACCACGACCTGCTGAAACGGGCTGTCATACAGGTCGCCTCGCAGACGGCATACGGTCTGCTGCGCTCCTATCCCCGCTACCTGAAATACTGGGAGCAGCGCGTGAGGGACAAATATCTGGAAACGCAGTCGCAGTCCAGCCTCGCCAACAAGACGGGGCAATACTACCAACTCATCAGCGAGCAGAAGGCTGTCGCCCAGAAGAAGAACTATACGGATACCATCGTCGGAAGGACCGTCGCCGACTATCTGGAACTCTCCATCTCCAAGGAGGGGCAATACTACGACAACAAGGAGTGCAAGGTGGAGCCCAACAGCAAGTACGGTCTCGTGACATTCGTCGATCTGGGGCCACAGATACAGGTGTCGAGCCGCAACAACATCCTTTTGACGCAGGTGCAGGGGCGGGACTATACCCGTAAGGAGTACATCTCCGGCGGAGACTTGGAAATAACCATTAACGGTAAAATCACCTCCAAATATCCCGATGTGTACCCCGAAGCCGAGGTGTCGAAGTTCATCAAGCTCGTGCAGTACAAGGGTGTCGTGGATTGCGACAATACCGTGCTGCGCCAGTTCAACATCACACAACTCATTATCCAGAGTTATACATTTCAGCCTACGGACTGCCGCAATGTGCAGCCCTATACGCTCACGTGCGTGGCGGTGGAGCCCTCGGAGGCTGTGGAGCTGATATCCGCCGGCCAGGAGGTGGTCGACACGGCTATCAAGCACACGAACAAATGGATCAAGTGGGTGAAGTTCGGAACAGAGGTCATCGACCCCGCCTCACTCTTAAAATTCACGTGGCTATGATGGATGTATTATGTTGCCGGATTACCATAGGAGACGCTGATCCGGCGAATCCGATGAAGATAACGGACGGCGTGGAGATCACGGAGGTGCACACCCTTGAAATCAACGAGAGCTACAAGAAACTTATCGGCACGGCAAAGGTTACCTTTCCCAAAGGGACGGTGTGCCGGTCCACCATCATCGGGACTGTGACGCTCGAAGGCAAGGACGCCTCGCGCCTGACGACTGAAATCATGCAGGACGGCGTTATCATCGAGAAACGTACCACGCAGCGGCTGGTCGATGAGACGACCTTCAAGGTCGGACAGCGTATCAACATCAAGCTCGGATACAACGGCGTGATGAAAAACATGTTCGACGGCTATATCACCGGCTACAACTCCGACAGCATGCTGGAAATACAGTGCGAGAACATGGCCTACAAACTTAAACTTAAAACGGCTCCGCATTTCGAGACGCCGGCAAAGGGGACTACCGTGAACGAGGTGCTGGAAGGGAAATACGACATATTGAAGGATACGGGATTCAAGATACACTCCGACACGAAAAAATGCGAGATACATATCGGCAAGGTCAAGGTTACGGACAATTTCACCGTGGCGGACATCCTCTCCGAATGGTCGAAATACAAGGTCTACTGCTTCCTGAAATACGATGCCGAGGACGAGGGTGCGATGCCGTCGATTGCCGTCGGCCGCCCTTATTCATCGAGCAAGGCGCAGCCGCTCTTTCCCGAGGACGAATCGACGGGGCCGTTCAAAATCCGTTTCAACGAGCATGTGGCGCAGAGCGACCTGAAAGTCGTGAAGACCGACCCGAAATTCCTTGCCGTAACGGGCAAAGCCCTCGGAACCGACGAGAAGTTCTTCGAGGTCACCATACGCCTCAATCCCGAATACGACCCGACGGTTGCCGGCAGCAGGCAGTACCAGACGGTGAACGCCACGCAGATCTCCAGGAAGACGCACAAAGTGACGGGCAATACGACGGCGACAGGCGCCGCGACGAAGACCAAAGTGGATCTTTCGACCTATACCATCGTGCCGTACATGTCGCCGCATATAGGCATCACCTCCGACCAGCTCGTGGAGGAGACGACAGAGTATTTCCGCAACTACAATCTGAACGGCATCACGGGCAGCGTGACCGTCTTCGGGGATTTCGGGCTGACGCCGGCCGTGCAGGTGGAACTCATGGACAACCGCAACCCCTCGAAGAACGGCGTCTATCTCGTGGAAGAGGTGACGACCACATTCGGCGTCGGGGGATACAGGCAGAAATTGAGCATCCCGTACAAAATAAAGTCCTCCAAGGATTAGTCCCAGTCATTGAAATCGTCGGGGTCTGCTTCCACACAGGGCAATTCCGGGTAAGGGGTCTCCTGTCCGTGACAATGGCATTCGCACTCCCCGTCTTCCTCCCGGCAGCGGCACCTTCCCTCCTGACAATTACAGCCATGCGCTTCATTGTCGGGGTTTACATCATTATTATCAGTCATCGTTTTCATTTGCAGATTCATAAACGGCTACAAAAATACGAAAAATTGTCCGGACAAATGGAGAATCAGGGAATTTCAGTTTTTTTAAGAAGCCGATTGCGTCTATCCCTTTCGACGCTTTTATTTTTTCTCTGTGGCCTTGCGCAGCAGAACGTATTCTCCGGAAGCGGCGGCATTGAGCCGCAGGATGGAGTCATTCCCGATCTCGCAGGTACGAATTTCCGGAAGGATTTTTCGCAACAGCCTCTCCACATCCATGTTGTCGCAAGCCATCAACGTCCAGCAAAGACCGCTTATCGTGAGCGAATCGCCCTTTATCGTGTAACGTCCGCCCATTTCATTGCAGTTTGTCTTGATACCGACGGTGCTGTCTTCATTGAACGTGATATACTGCCGCACATCGGGGGCTATCTCCGACGGGCGGGCATACAGGGAGTCGTTCAGCACGACATTCCTTATATACCATTGTCCGGTGATTGAAATCTCCGGGATAACTGCGGCCGTATCTGCCGCGGAACCGTCTGCGGGTTTTGTCCCCCGTCCTTTGCAGGCGGCAAGCGTCATTGCTGCAACAGCCGCCATAATAAACAGGCTTCTCATATAATATTTCTTTTTTATTCTGCCGGTATCTTCAAAGGTAGCGTATTTCGAGCAAAAACTCATGCAAGGGTTTACAAATAACATATAATTAACATGAAACGCGGCTGCGTGTTTCACTTCATCACAGGAGTTCTGACCGGGGGTTAGACCATAAACCGACGTGCGGGCCTATTCTTTTGCAAAACAATCATATGTCATCAGATAAATCCAACCAGCTGCTTATCCGCGAGGCTATCCGTAAGATCGCCCTCGGCCGCAGCATGGAGCGCATCGGGATGGCTCCGGGCGGCATGTCGGGCGTTGGTACGGCGCGTATGGTTCACGGCTATGTCGCCAAGATCCATAACGACCCCTCGGACGGGGAGTTTGCGGAGTACGGCGGCACCGTCGATGTGGGGGAATACCCCGACGAGACCGCCTCGGCGGAGCCTGTCATCCACAAGGGCGTATTGCTCGCGGCAGCGGTAAACGACGAAGGAGGCTTCCTGCTCGTTCCCACGTTGTTTTCCGACGTGACCATCTTCATGGACTCTGCTACCCGCTACGCTTATGTGGTGAACTTCTCCCATGTGGACATCATCCGGCTCAATGCCCATACGGAGACCACCATCGGTGTTACCGAGACCGAAGAGCTGGATGCGGAATCCGACACCTCTCCGGATTATGACGAACTGGAACCTACGGGCAATGCGACCTCCACCCGGTATACGGCGACCGCCGTTACCACCACCGTCAGGAATGACAAGGACAAGGAGGCGACGACGGTCATCGGGGCGGAGAACATCACCCATACCGTGGACAAGTCGGAAGTCAGGCAGACGGCGGACAAGGTGGTGCAGAAAGTGAACTCCACGACCGTTGCCGTTTCCGACGGCAAGGTGACACTCGGCGACGAAAACGCCACCGAGCCGCTTGTGCTGGGAAATGAACTGGCGCAACTGATGCTCGACTTCCTGACCGAGTGCAGCAAGATCATGACGCCGACGCTGATGGGGACGATGTCGCCCATCAATATTCCCAACTTCACGTCGCTGACCTCCCGTATCCAGAAATTCCTCTCCAAAACCAGCTATACGAAATGAGCGTACAACTCCATCCCGATATCGGACAACTGGACCGATCGAGTCTTTGCTACTCGATCTATTCGCAGTTGTATCACAACTTCTTCAATGTCCAGGAACGCAAGAGCGCGGAAAATCCTTACGGCATCGAGGAGGGCGACGAGACGAGCGTGCGCCTGAAGAATACCGCCTACGGCTTCGCCTCGGCCATCGCCGGAGCCGTAACGGGTGAAGGCGGCAGCGGCGAGGGCGGTTTGCTGCTGGACTACCTCAAGAAGTCCGGCGGGGATATGACGGGCATGCTGCGTGCCGCCTACGGTTTCGAGGCGGGTGTCGGAAACACCCGTATTCTGGAAACCTACTCGACAGAAGAAACGGATTCGGAAGGTGTCGTCTCTGCCGTAGAGCATGGCATCCGCATTACCGGCAACCTGCGGCTCGGCGGCGACAGCCTCTATCTCGGAGAGCGGCAGGTGTTGAAATACGATGCGGAGCGTGCCACCGCCACGCTCGACGCTTCGCATCTCGATATGACTGCCGGAACGGTCTCCTGTTCCGGCGAGTGGCTGTTCGGGGAGCGGGAAAGCGGGGTCTTCATCTCTTCCACGCTGTTGCAGGTCGCAGGGCAGGACGTGTATCATCGGGGCAATGCGAACCTTGCCACGGTGGACTGGACGATGCACGATGGTTCGGTGCAGGGCGACCTCGCCGTAGCCGGGGAGGTCCTGCTCGGCGGGGCGTTGTCCGCGTTGCACGGTGTACGGTTAGGTGACGGCGGAAGAACGCTGCTGACCTTTTCCGGCGAGGATGCCGCCTTGAGCGGGAACCTCTCTTTCGGTGAGGGATTCGGCATACGCATTGACGGCAAGGACGTACTCGTGCGCGAGACAGAGAACCGGATACGACTGGGCAGCATCGGCGGCGATTTGCTCTTAGGCAGCGACGACACTCCCAGAATCCGGCTATTTTCGGGTCTCTCGGATATCGACGGGGACTGCCTGCTCGTCTCACCGTACGGACACGCCTGTTTCCCCGGTTCACTGACCGTGCGGCACGACTACGGTGCCGACCTGCTCTCGACCTACCGGACGGATGCTGCGGACGAAGGAATCATCCTCCACAAACGGCTGCGCATGGGAGGTGCCGACGGATTCCTCATTACGGGGGACCGGGAGACCTTATCCTTGACCTCGGACGTGGAGTACGTCGAAGAGGGCGTACAGACACTTGCCCCGCATGCGACCGCTATCGGGCATTATCCCTCGACAAGCCGTTACGCCCCGCAGAACCGTAAGTCCGAATCGTTCGTCCTCACCACCGATGCGGATTTCGTGACGGTCGGCGTGCCGTTGGAGGCCGCCGGACATGTCGGCATCGACGGCTCCGCAACCCGTTTGGCGAACAGCGTGCTATACTTTACCGAGGAGCTGCGCCTGCAAGCCGTCGTTGGAGGGATCAAACACTACGGAGACAGCCTTTTTACGGGCTCGCTCTCCTCGGAGTTTTTCTCCTCGGGCTTTGCCGGCAACGGCTGGGCCATCTGGCAGAACCGCACGACAGGAAATGTTACCGCCACCTTCGACGAGGTGGTGGCCCGCCGTCGGTTCCGCGCCTACGAGTTCGAGGTGAAGAAAATCTCCGCCGCCAACGGCTCGCTATGGGTGAGCGACAGCTGTTCGGGCGACACCGTAGAAAAGTTGTAAGAGATGTCCGTATTCCGCTATTCGACATATAAGATCCGCATCGACCCCGATTCGAACAAGACACAGGGCTTGCAGACCGGGGATATCGTCCGCAGGCAGTATACCGGGCGCGACCGCGCCGTCTATTCCCTTATGGTCGTACTGGAAGCGGGCGTGGAGACGGTCGGCGACAAGGAGGCGCCCTATTTTATAGGGGCACTGCTGGACGGCGACGAGCCGCAGAACGGCGAACTGCTGGATTTCGTGCGTGTCACCAGCCTGTTCGACAGCTCCCGCAGCGGGGCGTTGTACCTGACCGCTTCGGACGGTGAAGCTCCCTATATGGACGTTATCGACGGCATGGCAAGGGAACGCTCGCTCTGCTATCCCGAAATGGCGGGAGGCATCATGGACGTTCCCGACAAGAGTAAGTACACCGTATCCGGAGATTGCCTTGCGGCGGAGTATAAGGCGGCGGATAACGGGGCTTCGCGTATCGTACGGCTGACGCGTACAGTACAACCCTTCGACAGTACACCTTTCGGCTTGAAACAGACGCTCGAAGAGAGTGTCGGACACCCCGAACGGCTGCTCGTCTCGTTCAAGATTCGGGCTTCGGGAGAACATCCGGGCGTTCCCCTTTCTTTCGGCTACACGAACGGGGAGAAATATGACGCCGAGGATACGGTCGCCGTATCGGATGTGTGGGAGTACAAGCTGTGGGTGCTGACCGTAGAGTATCCGAAACAATATGTCCGCAGCTTCCGGCTGGACCTCTCCGGGCTGCTGACGGCGGAGGGCGACTGGTGCGAGGTGGCCGACCTGAACATCATCCGTCTCTCGTCCCTCACCGCCTGTGCGGAGGTGACGAAAGCCCGCGTCGGCAAGGTCTCGGGCATCACGGACCCCGTGTTTGGCGTGCTGGACGGGTACGGGGCTTACTTCCAGAACCTCTATGCCACGCGTAACGTCAATATCGCCGGCACGCTGACTGCCGGAGACGAGAACGGCTTCTCCTCGACCTTCTATGTCGGCAGAATCCACAAGAATGTCATCCCCGACAGCCTCTCCTGCGCTTTCAGCGGGTCGGTAGCGGTCGAAGCCGCCACTCCTGTCGGAATCGGGAGGTGCGTGCAGGTCACGTCCGACAGCCGTCTTGTCGTGCAGCGTGCCGACTGGCGCGAAGCACGTATCGGCAGCCATTACTGTTTCTCCCTCTGGATAAAGTCCGAAGAGGCGGGAACCGCCCGATTGTATCAGGACGAGCACCTTATCGGGGAGATTCCCGTTCCGGAGGGCGGGGAATGGCACCGCTATAAGACCGCCTTCCCCGTGCGGGATTCCGATGCGCCGGAGATGACGCTGGGGATTGCCTCTTCGGTCTCTCTGCTGCTTACGGCACCGCAGCTGGAAGCCGGGAGGACGGCAACTCCCTATCAGGCGACCGACGAAGTATTGTCCTATACGGAGGATTACGGGGCATGGTTCTCGAAGGGCGGCATCGGCGGCACGATCCAGCATCCGCTGCTCCGCCTGAACGAGGACGGCTCGATCAGCTCCCGCGACGGCTCCTTTGTCATCAATCCCGACGGTACGGGACATTTTGCCGGCGGGCGTTTCAGATGGTCGCAGGACACCATCGAGCTGCGCGATGTGACGATCCGCTGGGAAGACCTCGATGAAGAGGTGCAGAAAGAGCTGAAGCCCCGTTCCGTCTCGCTCACAGGCGGCACGGCATTCCATTTTGCCGATGAACTGACCGCCATGGCTGAACCCGCCGCCATCGACATCATCGCCACGGAGTATAACTTCGAACCGACGGCACGACGTTGGGAATATCAGGCTGCGGACGGGATGTGGAAGGATGCCGGGTGCAACGGCCCGCTGTTTCGCCTCACGCCCGATTTTCACGGCTGGGAGGGGCGCGGGGTGCTGACCCTGCGCTATACGGCAACGTCCGGCGGAGAAGAATATGCGGCGACGCACACTCTCTTCAAACTATCCGATGGGGAGAGCGCCTATACTGTATATGTGGAATCGAAGAACGGCACAACCTTCCGCAGCGGCATCGTCTCGACCCTCCTGAGCGCCCGGGTTTACAAGGGCGGCAAGGAGATTACCGGGCAGCTGCCCGACAGCGCTTTCCGCTGGTACCGCACCAGCGCAGACAGCGCGGGCGATGCCCGCTGGAACTCCTTCCCGCATGAAGGGCGAGAAATAGAGATCACAGGGGAGGACGTGTGGCGCAAGGCCGTTTTCGATTGCGAAGTGGAAATAACAAATAACCGA
>ENA-OVGQ01000155-OVGQ01000155.1-human-gut-metagenome-genome-assembly--contig:-NODE-155-length-89297-cov-64.297629_pt1 | contig 89297 bp, 84 predicted proteins | sample MGYA00237774_ERZ505427 | MGnify/ENA primary metagenome ERZ505427 (study PRJEB26158, sample SAMN06016404) | human gut metagenome | biome: human gut; feature: ankylosing spondylitis patient; material... | reverse complement strand
CAGTTTTCAAAGATCAAACTTATTTTGTTACCGAATGTTGTTCTCTTCAGCAACTCTTATATAATATCATGTCCGAACCAACTTTGCAAGCTCTTTTTTTAAGTTTCTTTCGAAGCTTATTTCATTCGCTTGCCGCACCGTGTATCTCGTGTTTTTTTGGCCGGAAATAGAATATACCATGTACAGTTGTGGAACGCAAGTCTTTTTTCGATAAACATTAAATTCTTATGAAATGAGTACCCTGTAGACCTTTTAACAAGTATCTCCTTATAACCAGCTAAATGATACATCTGCGCATTAACTTTAATGATCGAAGTAATTAACTCACATACCCAAAAAAGTTTTTCATATGATTCCTAATCCAATTATAGAGAAATCAAGTTGTATACAGTACAGACTCATCGCGTTATAGAACCTATTAACCGATGATTTCATCGGTTAAACAACCAACAGATCATAGAACATTATACTCATTCCTTCTATAATAGAAGGAAAACATTTTTGAAATTCATTTTGCTCAAGAAAAGAATACAAAAAAAGCGAAAGCTCCGGGTCTAATCCCGTGGCTTCCGCTTCTTTCATATATAAGGTATCAAACTTATCTCCGTATTCTTCATTAAACCTAATGTACGCTTACTCCCCGCCAATAAATACGTATCGGCAAACTACAATGAGCGCCAAGATCCACATAAGCCAATGAATTTTCACTTTACGCTCTGTAACCAAGTTACTGAACACCGCCAGAATCACATAAGATACGATACCTGCGGAGATTCCGTTTGCGATTCCACCTGTGAAAGGCATCAATACAATGGTAAGGAATGCAGGGAAAGCTTGCAGGAAATCATCCCACTCAATGCTGCGCACTTGACTCATCATAAGTACACCCACGATGATCAATGCCGGAGCCGTCGCAGCGGATGGAACAACCAGCGCAAGCGGTGCGATAAACAGGGCCAAAATGAACAACAAACCTGTCGTTACCGAAGTCAGTCCTGTACGTCCACCTGCCTCAACACCTGAAGCACTTTCAACGTATGCCGTAATGGTACTTGTACCTAGTGCAGCACCTGCGCTGACACCAACTGCATCGACGAGCATCGCTTTACCGATCGTTTTCTCGCCTTTTTTCTTATCCTTCATAATCCCCATACGCGTTGCAGTACCTACCATCGTACCAAACGTGTCGAACAATTCAACGAAGGTAAAGATGAAGATGATCTCGAACAATCCGAGACTGATGGCACCTTTCAAATCCAGCTGTCCAACCGCCAGATCACTGAAGTTAGGCAACCAGCTTGCGCCTGAAAGACCACTCAGATTCGTAACGCCCATCGGAATACCAATCAGCGTTGTTGCTACGATCCCGATCAGCAGAGCGCCTTTGACGCGCATAACCATCAGAATAGCAATAAGGAGCAAACCAATCAGGGCCAGCAACGCATCGTGATGTGTTATAAAGTTACCCAATGACAGATTAAAACTACTACCTGGAATCGGCTGACTCAGATCTGCGTCTGGTGCAACATTAACTGTTACAGCAACGAGATTAGCAAGTTTGAAACCAATAATGGTAATAAACAGACCGATACCAACCGTAATGGCCATTTTGATTGACTGCGGAACCGCAACCAGCAACATTTGACGAATCTTCGTCACGGTCAAAATAATGAACACGATACCGGAAAGGAATACCGCTCCGAGAGCTGCTTGCCAAGTAATCGCTCCATTCGAACTTAGAACGACAGTCATGAAGTACGCATTCAGCCCCATACCTGGTGCAAGTGCGATCGGAATATTCACGAACAATCCCATAATAATAGTCATTAATCCGGCGCCGACGGCTGTTGCAAAGAATACTGCATTATCCGACATCCCCGCACCGGCTTGACCCAAGAACAACGTATTTACAAAAAGAATGTAAGCCATTGTCATAAACGTAGTGAGACCCGCAACAATCTCCGTTCTAACGTTTGTTCCGTTTTCTTTTAATTTAAAGAAACGATCCATAATTATTAACTCCCCCTTAGAGATGTTGAAGCCATATTGAAAAACGACAAATGACCCTGATGAATATTCTTCACCCAGGGTTCAGCTGACAAGGAGTGGCATGATGCCTTTACTAAGAACAAAAAAAATTCTAATGTGCGTGATGTCCCCGCAATCATGTAGAATTCATGTGCTTAGCCTTCTCCTCTTCGTAGCCAGATCATTAGGGTGATCTCGTAGAGACTCCCGGGCCAATCCCCAGGATTATACGAATAAGTATGCGCTATTTGTTTGTTTCCCATCACTATTTTAGGAGGGCAGTATGTTTTTGTCAATGAGAAAAACGAATATTAATATCACGCTTTTAGAATATCGTTCGTATTATTTAACAGATTGAACCAGTTCAGCGGTTTACAACCCAAATGAATACGCTTTTTTCGATGAGATCTCAATGGAATATGTCCATTCTTTCATGGCGAAAGTTCCGCAGGATAACATAAAAAAGCTAACCTGATCCAAAGGCGAGAAGCGCTCTAATCAGGTTAGCTTATATTTCTGATGCGTTTTAGCAATCAGGTGAATGATGATCAAGGAATAACGATATCTCGTATTCCGAAGACTTAAACTCATTAGGTATATGGAGCAACTTGCGACATACGCCGGAACTACTTTTTACCGGATCAGTCCTATGTTAATTAAATCTCTGTCTGCGGAGTATCCTGTATATCTTGTTGTTCCTGATTTGTGTTTGTTGTTGAGTCAGAGGATAACTCCTGGTTACTGGACTGATCGGAAGAAGCATCCGCTGCCTCTAAGTTCACAAATGGAAACTCCCCCGAACCGGAAGCCAGATCTTGCATTCCTGAACCGCATCCTGCAAGCATCACCATCAGAAACGCACTCCCAATGCCCATCTTCCATTTGCTCATATAGTCGGTTTTACGCATACATTCAATTCTCCTTTCAGTAGCCATATAGCTCTTAGTATGTACTTATTGTACAGGCCCGACCTGAAAGGATCATGAAGTCAACTTTAAAATGGGATTAATTTTGAAAGTTTATTACTTGTAAAAAAAGTAGCCCTACAAAAATTTGATCACAATATTCTTCTTAATAAAAAAACGCCCTTTTATTTGCGAAATACCGCAGATAAAAGAGCATTTTTTATAATCTATCGTTAAGAGTCTATACCCTATTCCCACTCGATTGTTGCAGGTGGTTTGGAAGTTACGTCATAGACGATACGGTTTACGTTATCAACTTCGTTAACGATCCGTACGGAGATTTTCTCCAGCACATCCCAAGGGATACGTGCCCAGTCCGCAGTCATACCGTCGATGGATGTTACAGCACGGATACCTACAGTGTAGGAATACGTACGCGCATCACCCATAACGCCAACACTCTTCATGTTAGGTAGGGCTGTGAAGTACTGCCAGATTTCGCGGTCGAGACCGGCTTTGGCAATCTCTTCACGCAGGATGTAGTCGGAATCACGAACGATGGTAAGTTTCTCTTCGGTAACCTCACCAAGAACACGGATCGCAAGACCCGGACCAGGGAACGGCTGACGGTGTACAATTTCGTCCGGCAAGCCGCACTCGGTACCGACTTTACGTACTTCATCCTTGAACAACGTGCTCAGTGGCTCGATCAGTTTGAAGTTCATGTCCTCAGGCAGACCGCCCACGTTGTGGTGGGATTTGATGGTCTGTGCAGTCGCTGTACCACTTTCTACGATGTCCGTGTAAAGTGTACCTTGTGCCAGGAATGCAAAGTCATCGAACTGCTTGGACTCTTCGTCAAATACGTAAATAAACTCGTTACCGATGATTTTACGTTTTTGTTCTGGATCATCCACGCCAGCCAGCTTGGACATAAAGCGCTCCTGAGCATCAATTTTGACAACTTTCATGTCGAATTTGCCGACAAACGTCTCCATTACACTTTCTGCTTCGCCTTTACGCAACAGACCGTGGTCGATAAACATACATGTCAGTTGATCACCAATGGCTTTGTGAAGCAATGCAGCTACAACGGAAGAATCTACACCGCCGCTAAGCGCACACAGTACTTTACTGTCGCCCACTTTTTCACGAATGTCTCTGATGGTGTCATCAATGAATGTCTCCATCGTCCAGTTGCCTTCGCAACCACAGATTTCGAACAGGAAGTTACGAATCATGTCGTTACCGCGAACAGAGTGACGTACCTCCGGATGGAACTGAACAGCATACAATTTACGCTCATCGTCACTCATGGCAGCGATTGGCGCACTTTCCGTACCTGCATCCAGTTTGAAACCTGGAGGAAGTGTAACCACGTGGTCACCGTGACTCATCCATACCGTATGTTCGCCTTCAATGCCTTTTGCCAATGTAGATCCAGCGGCAAACTCAAGGTCTGCTTTACCGTACTCTCGCTTCTCGGAACGTTCTACTTTACCTTCGAGCTGTTGGGCCATAAGCTGCATTCCGTAGCAGATACCGAAGATTGGCAAGCCTAGGTCATAGACACCTGGGTCCACGTGTGGAGCATTCTCAGCGTATACGCTGGACGGCCCACCTGAAAATACGATTCCTTTTGGTGCCATTTCTGCGATCTTTTCCGCCGGTGTGTTATACGGCAAAAGCTCGCTGTATACGCCAAGATCCCGGATTCTTCTGGCGATTAACTGATTGTATTGACCCCCGAAGTCAAGGACAACTACAATTTCATTCTGTTTATTCATAACCGTGCCTCCCTCAATTCAATGAAACTAATTATACGCAACGACAAAACATACCGTCAAGGAAAGGCGAAACTCCTTTTTTCGACATCTCAAAACAGGATTACCAAATGCCTCTAAATATGAAATTTCGAACAGAAAAGCTTGGCAGCAAGATGCTGGTTCAAGTGTATGATCGTGGAAAGACGCCTCGTTCGCAGCGCAGCGCGAAAGGCGTCTTATGTATGGCATGCAGCGATGAACCAAACGCTTCATTTAGATAACAATGCGCCAGCAATGGAGATCTTCATCTGCCCACAAGTGGCCAAGCTCTATTGGAAAGCGATAGCGACTGTATGGCAGCTGCTTCGAATCTTTGGTGTAACGTTGTAACATCCTGGTGTTACAACGCCTGCAAACGCCGGGCCAAACGAAGTGCCCGGCGCAGGAAGTCCAGGCTGTCCGCGCGCAGCGGACGGTCTGGCCCGTACAGCAGCCGTTCCCAGTCGGCTGCAAACCGCGCGATGTCCGCCCCGTCCGCGCCTGCGGCCAAAGCCGGTGACGCTGCATATTCACGCAGCGTCATACCCGGCGGCCGCGGGCCGTACCGGCGCGCGAGCGCGGCCCAGACCGGAGCGGCGGCGCGCAGCAACCGCTCGCGGTCTGGAAAGCTGCTGCGTGGCCACGCCAGCAGCAGCCCTATCCGCAGCGCGGGGCGTAGCCGCCGCATGCGGACCAGAGCAGCGGCGCCCAACAGGGCCGCTGCCACAAGGGCTGCCGCGAGCCATGGCTCCGCGGCAATGGCCCGTGCGCGGGCGAGCAGCCATGCGCCCGCATTAGCCAATCCGCCGCTCATATACGGCGGATTCTCCGCAACAGGCTGCGGCCCGGCGAGTGCTACAGAACCTTCGCCCGCGCCTTGCGCCATGGTGAAGCCTGGCGTGGCCTCGAACGGCATCCAGCCTGCACCCGGAAAATATACCTCTACCCAGGAATGTGCATCTCCCTGTGAAATCACATACTGACTGGGCACATCCGGGTCAGCAACTCCGGGGCCAAAACCTTTAACCCAGCGTGCGGGGATGCCCTCTGCACGCAGCAACACAATCATGGCTGTGGAGAAATGATTGCAATACCCCTGCCGGGTGACGAATAGAAAATCATCCACAAAATCTGTTCCTCGCGGTGGCATACGGGTATCCAACGTATACTCGGCATGAGCAGCCAGATAAGTCTTGACGGCCTGCACAGCGTCATACCGGGTCTCACTGCCTTGAATGATTTCCTTGGCAAGCGTCTTCACTCGACCAGGGAGTGATGCAGGCAATTGCAGATAATCCCTCCGAATGGCTACCGGATCTTTCCCTTTATTCGTTTCCTCAAGAAGACGTAACTGTTCAGGTGTTGCGACAGGAACCATGACGTCTGCCGAATAATGTTTAACTATCTTATCGTTTCCGGAGCTCGCGAGCCACAATGTTGCCGAATCGCGATTAGACAGCAAAGAAAACATGTTTTCCTGATTATCCTTGTTCTTATCCTGGAACGATACGTTAACCGGTATGCCCCCGGTAAAGAGAGGATTTGGTCCTTTCCACTCTCGCTGCATCATGACAGTTTGGCGAATGCGACTCCAATAGGTTGGATTCTCCCAACCATCAGCACGCAGCATTCCGGATGGACTTGCCGTTTCGAAGCTTTGACCCGGATCACTCCAAGTACTACCGTTATAATATGAACGGGTCTCCCCTCGCCAATACGTCACTTTTGGACTCTTCGCTATAAAAAAGATGGAGTTGCCCTGCACTAACGGTGCTCCCATAGGCGCGTCAGCTGTGCTATATCCCGTGACTGCCGTTGCAGCAGGGATACTACTGTGCTGTGTATAACCTGCCCAGCGAGCTAGGCGTTCACCCATCTGCTCCAAAGATATGCGTTCCGGTTGAGGAATGGAAGTAAACTGGCCAGGTAACGCGGAGAGAAGCACCATACCTGCGGAAACAACGATAGTTACTGCACTCCAACGGCCATAGGGGCTGCCGCGATAACTCGGAGTAGTGACTCCTCCATTGAGACGTAATAGCTGGAGCAGAGCCTGAATAAGAAAAGTCCATAGGACAGACCGTATTACAGAAGCATACACTTCCAGCCCCGCAAAGGATTCAAGCAAAAGCAAATAAAGCAGCGTTGCACTGCCAAACAGCATAACGCTTCGACGTAACAATACGAGGGATTGCACAGAAGCCATGAGCATGCTCCAGCCGCACATCATGAACAAACCTCTCGTTTCTGTACTAATCGAGTGAAATCGCCAGTTATTTATAAACGTGTCCATATCCGCTGAAAGTATTCCCGGGTATGCAACCGCCCAACGGACAGGATCACTTCCTCCGTACATCAGACATAAAGCAGCGAGTGCAATGAATAATCGGATCAGCACTCCGGTGATCCATCCTGTACGAATTAACCCCGCGAGCAACAATGCTCCCGTTAATCCCGCCATTACGGACAAGAACCGTTCACTGCCCTGCTGATCTGATGATGTAACCGGATATATCCACTCCAGAGACAGTATAAGTAAAATGGCCGAAATAAAAATTTTGTACAGGACAGGTACGCTAACATATCCCTCATCCTTTATGTCCGTCACAGAATTCTGGTTCACAGCTTTATAGACGGAATAGGCCGATTCTATTCTCGTACGGTCCGTTGACTCTAAGTCGGCCACAGTGGAATTGGGTTGCTGGTTACCATTACGCTCCCACATCCGTTACCTCCACCTTTCCCAATGAAGATAACGCAACGTCTGTAACCGCGTGGATCGGCACCCCGCTGTGACGAAGCCGCTCCAAACTTAAGCTGTCATATCCCAATCCATTCATCAATCTATCCGTTGATCCTAATTGGTCCTGGTTTGCTTCAGTCAATTGCACCTCTACACGATAACCCGACCCGATTGCAGTTATGATCCATTCGGCCAGAACCTGATCCATCTTACCTGTGAGAACCACAATTCGCGACCCGCTCGTTAGTCCATCCAGCATCTCCGTTCGAAGCGAAACAGAGCCTGATTGTGCTTTGGATATTCGTGCCCCCGCTAACTTGTCCAGTCCATGATTCTCATCATCTGCATGGAACGGCCCATGTTTCCATTGATCTTGTGCATCATAGTTCTTATCGCCACCTTCCATCCACAGATGATAAGGAATGTCATCCCGTTCAGCGGTATGAATCCAGCGGGCAGCTGCACGAACCACTCGTTCAAAAGCAGGTGCATCCATGTTCTCCCGTTGTTTTACGTCATAACCCGACGCGCCTTCATATACAAGGATGCCGAGCGAAGCCAGATCCGTGGTATCAGGCAGAAAGGTCTGAAGTTTTCCCGTTTTGGCTGTACTTTTCCAATGAACTCGTCCCAGTGGGTCACCCTGCTGATATTCACGGAACTCAGGGCTACGGTTACCCTGGCTATTTCTTCGCTCTGACAGAGTCCCTTCGATCATCGCTGCGAATTCTACCGAATCACCCTTCCCCCAAGCTGTTGCTTGAGGAACAACAATCAAGGGGGTACCTCCCGCGGTCTCTGCGGAGAGGGTATTCCAGCCAAACATATCACCCCAGTACAATCTGCCCGTATCCCATCTGTAAACTCCTCTGCGTAACCCGGAACATTCATATTGATAGGAAAATTGTCGCCGTGTTCCCGGGAAAATCAATTTGCGATGAACACCTGCAGGTGTGTTCTCACACAGAACGATCCATAACAATGGAATACGGCAATTGAATTCCAGTTCGACTAGAACCCGTACCTGCTCGCCTGCCTCAATCCGGTTCGTGTGTATTTTCCGACGGATGTGAATACGCCGTGGTCCGAACCAATGTAGAAGCAGACCTCCTGTGAACATCAAGAAAGCTATAACGGATAGAAACAACGCCGCTTTGCCCCCATGCCACTGATACAAGGAAGCAAAAGCCACCACCAAGACAGCACTCACAATCCGTTGTCCCAGCGCAGTCATTGCCTCCGTCCCCTTCCCTGTGATGCCATCTGTACAGGTACCGGGACCGATGACAATGCTTCTTCAATGACTTGTACTTGCCCCCAAACCTCCGCTCTGTTCTGGGCCTTCAATTGAATACGGTGGGAAAGGACAGGCACAGCTACCTCTTTCACATCATCCGGAATGACATAACTGCGCCCTTGAAGATAGGCAAATGACTGCGCCGCAGCCATCCAGGCCAGTGTTCCACGCGGACTGATGCCCAATCTGACCGCCGGAAGGCTGCGAGAGGCTACAGCAACGGCCACCAGATACTGTTTGACGACCGGATCAACATGTACCTGTTTGACTTCACGCTGCATGGCTACGACCTCTTCAGCAAGCAGCACAGGGCGAAGTTCATCAAGCGCTTCTCTACCTTGCATGCGGGTTAACAATTCCAATTCCTGTTCCGGATCGGGATACCCCAGTCCAATTCTCATGATAAATCGATCCAGCTGCGCTTCAGGCAGACGGTACGTACCCTCGAACTGTAACGGATTCTGAGTCGCCAGCAGAAAGAACGGGCGTGGCAAGGCATAGGTAGTGCCATCAACGGTAATACGTCGTTCCTCCATTGCCTCCAGCAGGGCAGACTGAGTGCGTGGTGATGCGCGATTTATTTCATCAGCCAGGACAACGTTGGACATGACAGGTCCGGGCCGAAACTTGAATTCAGCTGTATGTGGATGATAGATTGAAGTGCCCGTAACATCTGCCGGCATGACATCGGACGTGAATTGAATCCGGCCCATGGAGCAGTCCAGTGCAGAAGCAACGGCACGAACCAGCATCGTTTTCCCGGTACCCGGCACATCTTCCAGAAGTACATGCCCCCCACTGAGCATTGCAGTGAGGACATAACGAATCTCTGTTTTTTTGCCAATAATCACACTCTCAACACGCTTCATGACCCTGTTTAACAATTCAACAGCATGTTCCTGTTCCATTCGGATATAAGACATTTCTCTGATCTCCTTCCGTTCATCAGCATTCCTGAACCATAGTAATCTATGATTCAGTGTTGCCCGGAAGTAGAGAGAATAGTCCTGCAAGAATGACTTTCTTCAGATCATTTTATACTTAAATATGTTGTTCATTGCCGAAATAGATCTGGAAGTGCCCGCCTTTACCGTCCACTCTGCTTCATTACTGGTTAAGGAATTCACCCTCAACCCCATCTGCTCCAGTAGCTCACGTAACGGAACCCAGATGGTTCCACCTTGACTCTGTACTGCTCCCGTTTCAATTGCCCCGGTTGTAGTCAGTGTTCCGCTCACACTGTCTGCATGAATCGTTCTTTCCTTCCATACTGCTATGGCCGTCCTTGTTTCAGAGTCCCAGCGAGTGCTGCCCCCGAATTTTTTCATGAAAGTACGCAATGGCACCATGATTCGCTGCCCCTCCATGCGGAACTCGCCCGGTTGCAAGGTAGCTGCAACCAATCCCACCTCTACCTTCAACTTCTTGCTTGCAAGCCATAACGTCGCGTTCGCTTCTACATGCTCTGCGATCCAGGCCTTTCCTGGCGCCTTGCGGGCCTTATACTTACCATCTGGATGTACACGGAATTGAACTGGTTGATCCGTACTCTTTATGGTGTCAAAACGATATCCATGATCACGATAATATTTGATAATACCCGGAAGTGCTTTTACCGTTTCAGCATGTGCACCACCGTCATGCATCAGGACAACGACCGAACGTGCTCCCGCAGGTACTTTGGTCGAATTGCTGAGGATCTCTTTGGCCGGAACACCTTTACGCTTGGAATCTCCACTATCGACGTTCCAGTCCATGACGGTGTATCCACCCAGTTGGAGCAAATCAAAATAACTCTGGTCAAAATGCCCATATGTACCGCCTGGTGCTCGCACCAGATTCGGACGGAAACCGGTTATACGCTCCAGCACTTCCTCTGTCTGCTTGATCTGTTTCCAGAACACTTTAAAATCACTGTATAGCTGTTCATATTGATGATTGAACGTATGATTGCCCAAAGCATGTCCATCCTCCACAAGCCCCCGGATTAACTCGGGATAACGCTCTGCCTGCTCACCCAGCACAAAAAATGTAGCCAAAACCTTCTCCTTACGCAAAATATCCAATACTTCACGGGTATGGTTACCCGGTCCATCGTCAAAACTCAGATAAACTACCTTGTCTTGAGTATTCTTATCTTCCGGGATTGGATCACCTGAGCCGGAAGCAGAAGATGCATAAGCCGTGCCTGCATATACAGCAAATGCACATAACAATATCGCAATACGCATGAGAATGACAGACCACTGTCCAGCTAAAAACATATGTATGGTTGTTGCAGAGTTTCCCCCTAATTCCTTGATTCCGAATTCCGGTCTCTGTACCATTTACGAATCGACCTCCACCGTCTCTAGTAATTTGCTGATAGACTTCAGCAGATTTGTTAGAATTATATGGAGGCTACATTGAAAAAAGACGTGATTTTGTTTAATATTTTTTCACAATTTGCTATGTAGCCTGATTGATTCTTCGCTTCAGATTAGGTAGCATAATGAACAGGCAGAAACACATTAAAACACCTTGGAGAGTATTCATGCTCCCACCCCGTATTCAGGAGAGTGAAATCTATTGGAATTGCTTGAGAAGATCCAACATCTGTTTGGGTCCTACGGATACAGCGTTTTGTTTTTTGGCTTGTTGCTTGAATTCATCGCACTTCCCTTTCCTGGTGAAACAACGATGGCTTACGCAGGGTTTCTCTCCTACAAGGGGCATCTCGACTTTGGAATCCTCACCATACTGGCTTTTCTGGGGACAACGATTGGCATGACCATCACTTATTTTATTGGAGCCAAAGCAGGTCTGCCCTTTATAACACGATACGGAAAATGGTTTCTGCTGAAGCAGGACAAGCTCGATAAAACGCAAAAGTGGTTTGCCAAGTATGGTAATGCTTTAATCTTCATCGGTTATTTCATTCCGGGAGTAAGACATTTCACCGGGTATTTCGCGGGTATAGCCGCTGTTCCCTTTCGCAAATTCGCTCTCTACGCCTATTCAGGCGCACTGTTCTGGGTTGTACTGTTTCTGGGCATTGGCAAAATATTTGGCCCTCAGTGGAACGCCGTATTCCATCTGGCTCATCAATATGCAGCATATATCGTGGGAGGAATCGGCCTATTACTCATCGCAGCCGTGTTCTATCGTTACCGCAAAGCATGGGCAGCAAGATCCACCGTATCCAAGCCAGCCCCTGTTCGACAAAGACAAAAGTAAATTCGGACAAAAGTCCATCTATAATAAGCAGGCAAGGAGTTGCGAATAATCGCAGCTCCTTTTTTTTGTGATAATCCGAATTCATCCAGGTCATACTAACTTGAAAATATAGGGTGTATAGGGAGGTGAAGGCATGAGTGAATCGTCGCTGGAACGCCAAGATCAGAGGCAAATCTCTCCGGATCTAAGCGAAAATATGGAATACTGCAAGCAAGTGATGGGGAACAGCAACGACTTGATGATGCGCCCTCTCCAGTGTTTACATAAATGGCCTGCAGTCATGTTGTACATTGATGGATTAGTGGATGTGCAGATCCTGAATCACTCCATTATGGAATCATTATTGCAAAAGCGTGATCTCCCTGAATTCTCTGCAGACGATGAACATCTCAGCTACCTCCAGAATGATATCTTGATCGCCAGTGATGTATTGCTGGTTGATGATATGGATGAAGTAATGAATGCACTTCTTTCGGGATCAGCTATCTTACTGCTTGAAGGATCTGTACGAGGATTGAAGATTGGTGCAGCAGGCTGGGAAGATCGATCCGTTGGAGAACCTGTCTCCCAAACCGTCGTTAGGGGGCCTATGGAAGGCTTCAACGAAAATCTGCGTACCAACACATCATTGATCCGCAAACGAATCCGTAATCCTCATCTTTGGATCGAAGAAAGAGAAATAGGTCAGGTTACCAAAACCCGAGTGGCTGTGCTCTATCTGGAACATATCGTGGATCAGGAGATTGTAAAAGAACTGCGTCGAAGACTCGATGAGATCGATATCGACAGTATCCTTGAGAGTGGATATATCGAGGAACTTGTACAAGACGAAACCAGAACTTTATTCCCCACGGTTTACAATAGTGAACGTCCAGATACGGTTTGTGCTGCTTTGCTTGAGGGTAGAGTAGCCATCATCGTGGACGGTACGCCTTTTGTGCTACTGGTTCCCGCCTTGTTCGTGCATTTCTTCCAATCGCCGGAGGATTACTATCAACGGGCCGATATCAGCACATTGATTCGCTTGATTCGTTATCTGTCCTTTTTTATCGCTTTACTAGCCCCATCCTTCTATATTGCCATTTCCACCTTTCACCAGGAAATGCTGCCGACCAACCTGCTCATCAGTCTGGCAGCCCAGCGTGAAGGCGTTCCTTTCCCCGCCTTCATTGAAGCCATACTGATGGAACTGACCTATGAAATTTTGCGAGAAGCAGGTATACGTATTCCGAAAACGGTCGGTCAGGCCGTTTCCATTGTCGGAACACTGGTCATTGGCCAAGCCGCCGTAGATGCAGGAGTTGTCTCCGCAGCAATGGTTATTATCGTTTCCATAACGGCCATATCCAGTTATGTCATTCCAGAGAATGGACTGTCTATCTCTGTCCGAATTTTGCGATTTGTATTGATGATACTCGCGGCAGCTTTTGGATTCTACGGTATTCTAATTGTTCTGCTCATTACGGTTACACACCTGTGCAGCTTGCGTTCTTTTGGCGTACCATATATGTCCCCCTTTGCACCTCTAATTCAGAAAGATCTGAAGGATACGCTGTTTCGTGTGCCCTGGTCCCGTATGAAAACACGGCCACTCTCTACGGGTACACCGAACAAAACCAGACAAACCACAAAAAAAACGAAGCGTTAATTCGGTAAGGAGAACAACGTATGAACAAGTGCTTCCGATTAATTGTATGCATTGCATTCCTACTCCCTCTCCTTACCGGATGCTGGGATCGCCAGGAGCTGAATGAACTTGGCATTATGCTGGGTCTTGGTGTAGACAAGGATGGCGATTTGATTAAAGTGAGCGCTCAGGTCGTTGTGCCAAATGAAGTTTCCTCCAAGTCAGGGGGAGGCAATGGCACTCCTGTCACGCTGTACGAAGCGTCCGCGCCCACGCTGTTTGAAGCAATTCAAAAGCTGACCGAGACAAGCCCACGCCGTATATTCATGGCACATATCCGTGTACTGGTGTTCAGTGAAGAATATGCCCGTAAAGAGGGCATCTACGATGTTATGGAAGCATTAATGCGAGAACCTACTGTCCGGCCCGATTATTACGTCATGGTTGCTCGAAATACTACAGCTTCCAAGGTATTGGACACACTTACTCCATTAGAGAATTTACCTGCAGAGAAGTTATTTAATTCTCTGGACGTGTCTGCCAAGACCTGGTCTCCTACAACGACTGTAACCGGTGATCAGTTGATGGAATATATGCTTACTTCCGGAATACAACCCGTAATCACTGGTGTAGAGGTTTTTGGCAATTCAGAGAGAAGCGGAAGCAAAGACAATATTGCGACGATTAAGTCCAAAGCTCGTCTAGTTTCAACAGGATTGAGTGTATTCAAAAAAGACAAACTGATTGGCTGGTTAACGGAAGATGAATCCAAAGGGTACAACTATATCCGCGACAATGTCGTATCTACCATAGGTCACCTGCCTTGCCGAAAAGGAGGAAATGTGACTTTTAAAACCCTTCGCACCAAGACTCAACGAAAAGCAAAGGTCATTGATGACCAACCTGTGATCCATATCAAAATTAAAAATGTATCTTCCATTGGTGCAGTAGAGTGTGGAATCAAAATTGGTTCGATGAAAACACTCAAAGAGTTGGAAAAGGACAGTGAGGAGCGATTGATAGAACTGATGGAAAAATCCGTGAATTCAGTGCGGCGAAAGTTCCATATTGACATTTTTGGATTCGGTCAGGAAGTTTATCATGCCGATCCTAAATTTTTCAAAAAAATTGAGAAGGATTGGGATCAATATTTTGAGAATCTGGATGTTAAATATGAAGCCAATGCACAGATCAAACGTGTAGGTACACTGGATGATTCATTCAAGGAGGATTTGAAGGAGTGAGACCGGATGTTAATTACAATTACTGTCATTGTCATAGGGGGCCTCGTAGGTATGGTTGATCTTCCAGGTCTCATCCGCCGTAAGGAATGGAGGGAAACAGTTGTGTACAGCGGAATGCTCGTCATAGCCACAGGGTTCAGTGTGATTGCAGCCAACCTGTGGGATTTCCCCAGTCCGCTCTATATCATCATGTGGATCTATGAACCTGTTAATCAATTCCTGGCACATCTGACGGGAACCTAGAAAAAGGAGAGGACCATTATGCTGGAACAGGGGCGCCTTGGAACAAGACAATTGACCACGCTCATCTTTATGATGGTGGTCGGGGATATGATGCTGATCTACCCCTCGGTCATCACGTCCTATGCCAAACAAGACTCCTGGATTTGCGCTTTTATAGGCGTTCCTCTGGGGATGGCACTGATGGCCATGTTCCTGAAGCTATGTAGCATGCACCCAGAAAAAAATCTGGTGCAGATGGCACGAAGCATTCTAGGGTTCTGGCCAGGTACTTTCTTTTCCTGCCTCTACCTGTTCTTTTTCATTATTGGCGCTTCCACACATACGAGAGAAGTCGGCGATTTCATGACCACTCAAATCTTCCCGTACACTCCCCTTCGCATCATCATTCTGATGTTCGTCATCGTGATTGCCTGGGGAGTGTCTCATGGATTAGAGGCGATGGGGCGAAGTAGTGAACTACTGATGCCCGTCGTTATTGTGTTTATTGTCGTTCTTGCAGTCTGCCTGCTTCCTCAGATTGATATCAGAAATTTGAAGCCAGTAAGTGATACGGGTGTTGTCTCTATCTCGCAAGGCATTCTGGTAAGCATTATATATCCAATCGGTGAAGTCGTTCCCATCATGATGATACTGCCCTATGTTGCCAAGCAGGCTCATCGAACACGGGACGTAATTATTGCAGCTGGCCTAGGTAGTTTGGTATTGGCAACACTCGTTACCATATCGTTGCTGGTCTTGGGTGCCTTTCTTACGCAACATAACATATATGCTTCGTTTATTTTGTCCCAGAAAATCAGTATTGGGAACTTTTTTGAACGTATTGAAGCCATTATGGCCTCTTCTTGGCTGATCTCTACGTACTTCAAAGCGATGATATACTTATACGCCTTTATTGTTGGTTGTGCGGAACTGTTCAAGCTTAAGCAGTATCAGATACTGGTACTCCCTGCGTCCATACTTGTGTTCGGATTAGCCAATCTGATCTCACCAAGCATTACTTTTATCGTGATCACCATTGTTCCATATTGGGTAGATTGGGATACCACACTGGGGATCATTCTGCCGGGTTGTCTCCTGCTGATACAATTGCTTAAGTCTTACAGAACATCATCGGTTACTCCAAACAATTCCTCACAGGAATGAGTGCTTTTTTTGAGGGAAGGAGCCTGGTATAGATGGAAAAATGGAGTTCCTCCATGAAAGTCATCCATGCTGAATATAGAGAAGGAGAACGGTGTCTATGTTAATTAAGGAGAAAATCACCATTAGGCAATTTGCAGTCCTTACCTTTCTCGTCATGATTGGGGACATGATTCTACTCTACCCCTCCGTGGTTACTGCTTCGGGTCAACAGGATGCGTGGATCTGTTCTCTTATCGGTCAACCGATCGGCATGCTCATCATGTGGGTGCTATACAAACTTCATCAGACGCATCCTGATCTTTCTCTTATTGAAATCTGCCAAAAAATACTTGGCCGGTGGGCAGGGTCTGTTTTGGCAGCTGCATATCTATTTTATTTCGCCATAGGCGCTGTCATATGTATCCGTGAAGTCGGTGACTTCATGACCACACAGATCTACCTTCAGACCCCCATCCGGGTCATTCTAATTATCCTTATGTGCGCTCTGGTCTGGGGGCTTATGCATGGCCTGCATACAATAGGAGCAAGCAGTGAAATGCTGACTCCAATCGTTGTTGCATTTATGATTCTATTATTTCTGGGGCTGATGCCCAAAGTAGACAGTTCAAATCTACAGCCTTACTTGAACACCCCTTGGCTTCATCTGATGCAGTCTGTCATTAGAGGGGCATTCACTTCCTTTGGTGAACTCATCGTGATCACCATGGTTCTTCCTTATGTGATGGCCGGGCCTCACATCAAACGTGACATGTTACTCGCTACTTTATGTGGAGGGCTGTTACTAACCACATTGTTGGTCATTTCGCTGATGATATTTGGCCCCTTTCTGACCCAACACGACATCTACATCTCCTACACCCTGTCCCAGAAAATTAACATCGGCAACTTTTTCGAGCGAATTGAGGCGTTCATGGCGACTGCTTGGTTAATTGCTACCTATTTCAAGAGTCTGCTGTATATGTTCTCCTTTGTCGTTGGAACAGCTCAGCTATTTCGGTTAAAGACATATAAACCTCTCATCCTGCCATCAGCGATGTTATTATTCGCTTTAGCTGTACTGATTTCTCCCAATGTCATTTTCTACACCAATACGATCATGCCCGCTTGGGTGGATTGGGATATCACGGTAAGCTTTATTATTCCGCTATTCCTTCTGCTCGTGCATCGGCTTCGTTCTGGCAAGAGCAAGAACAATTCAACCAATCAAAAACGATTGCCCACCTAAAAAGGCTGTGTTCACGGTAAATTCCGCGAAGCACAGCCTTTAATGATGAAACGGATAAGATGTATTTATTCACACCTGTCTAAATCATTTATTACAATGTCTTCAAAGCCTCAAGCGCAGCCTCGATATGTCCTTTGACCCGAACTTTGGACCAGTCCTTGATCAATTTCCCCTCTTCATCAATTAGAAAAGTGGAGCGAACCATACCCATGTACTCCTTGCCATACATTTTCTTCAGCTGCCATACACCGTATTGCTCGGCTACAACGTGCTCTTCATCCGATAACAAGGTGAACGGCAGTCCGTATTTGGCGATAAACTTGTCATGTTGTTTCATCGGATCGGTACTGATTCCGAAAATGACCGTGTTCAGCCCTTCAAATTCAGCATGTCGATCCCGAAAATCACAAGCTTGTTGCGTACAGGACGAGGTCATATCCTTGGGGTAAAAATAAAGCAGCACCCGCTGTCCGCGGTAATCCGAAAGCTTAACCGATTCTCCCGTACTGGACGGAAGCTCAAAATCCGGTGCCAATTCGCCTACATTTAACGTCATGTCAGTTCCTCCCTAATCTCCCCCATGAATTGTTATAGGGCGTTATTATGAACCTGCTCCGCGATACCGCTTCACGCCAAAATTCCACAACAGCAAGCCCATCGAGCCAAACACCAATCCCATCACAGGTGTAAGCAACGCCATGCGATGCATCTCGGACCTCTCCAGGAACAACGCTGCGGGATAGATCCCCACGAAGGCAAACGGAATGATCCAGGTTAACAGCACCTGAATGGCACGGTTATAGATCGTTACCGGGTAGCGTCCATATCCTTGAATGTTATACATCAACGGCAGGATACCTGTTGGCGCGTCCGAATAAAAGGACAACGAAGTCAGGGTGGTATAGATGCCGGCATAGATCATGACTGAGCTGAGTGCCAATATAATTAAGGCAGGGATATGCCACCACTCCAGCATCAGACCCATCTCAGCACCGCTGAAGATCATGATGATCAAGCCGATAAACGAGCCCACGAGTGCAGGCGGATCTACATTTTCAAGCAATATCTGGAACAGGTTATGTGCAGGACGAGTCAGGATCCGATCCATCTCACCTTTGACGATGTACCGCTCACTGAATCCCCACAGATTGATAAAACAACTGAAGATGCCATAGGGCACCATAAAATATCCATAAACAAAGAGCACTTCACTCTCACTCCAACCACCCAGATTATCCGTATGGCGGAAGACCACAAAGATAAAGATCAGGTTGGTCGCCTGGAAAAGCAGATCCGATAGGATCTCCACCCAGAAATCAGCACGGTACGTGAGTCGTGTTTTCATGTAATTTTTCAAATATTCCCAGATCAGACCCATATAGTACATATCTGTTATCCCCCTTGCACGAACAGACGCTTGCGCGCCTTACGCCAGATCAATACCATCGGAAGCAGCAGTACGGCAAACCAGAACACCTGAATACCGAGTACACTCCAGATGGCGGTACCTTCCACTCTTCCAGTGAACACGGAACCGGGCAGATACGTAATGGCCTGAAAAGGCAATACTTTCATCACCGCAGACATCCAGCCTGGATACAGACTGATCGGGATGATTAGACCAGAGAACAAATCAACCACGACGCGTTTCATACGCATCATGCCTTCATTGTTTTCCACAAAGAATGCCGCCAGTCCCGTTATCACATTAATCTGGGAATTAATGAGGAAACTGAAGAACAGCATGACGAGAAAGCCAATCCACGCCGATGGCGCCGTAGGCAGTTCAACCGGGAACAGCAGAATGGCGATGAGCATCCCCGGAATCATGAGCAGCAGGAAGCGGAAAATACCTTCCCCAAGCCCTTGCATCATTTTGACCATAACGTAATTGATCGGCCTGATGAATTGAATCGCAATGGAGCCATCCCGTATATCTGCGGCAATCTCCCGGTCCAGGTTGTTAAAGTAAAAGGCACGTGCCATCCAGGATACAGCGATGTAAGTGGTCATCTGCGCTGCCGTGAAGCCGCCGAGTTCACCACTGCTACCGTAAATGGCTTGCCAGGTAAAGTAATACACGCCGATATTCAGCGTATATATCAAAATGCCGGAGTAATAATTCACCCGGTATGCCAGCATCGTTAGAAAACGGATGCGCATAAAATCAATAAATGCACTATTCATCTCAGGATACACCCACCGCTTCTTTCCCTGCTCCCACAATCTCGGGACGCTCGGCGGAACCGGATTGGTAAATACTGCGCACAATCTCATCCGTGTTAATCTCAATAATCTGAATATCGGTAATATCAGCTTGTCCAACGACACGTCCGAGTACATCCGAAACATTCAGTTCAAGTGGAATCCATACGGATGCGGACAATTCATTCTCAACCGTCCAACGTACAGGCAACGCAGCAGTCCATTCCTGCATCTGACTGATGTTGTGAGCTGAACCAAATTTGAAACGGATCTCCCGCTCCTTACCCCACTGGGACTTGAGATGATCCAGACCTCCATCATAAATGATGTTGCCTGCATCAAGCATGATGACCCGGGAACATAGTGCCTCAATGTCCTGCAAATCGTGGGTTGTGAGCAGAATGGTCGTTCCATACTCCTTGTTCATGTCTTTCAAGAAATCCCGAATTTCCGACTTCACCACAATATCCAAACCAATAGTTGGCTCGTCCAGGAAAACAATACTCGGATTATGCAACAAGGCTGCCACTAACTCGCAGCGCATACGCTGACCAAGACTGAGCTTCCGTACCGGACGACTTAGCAGGTCCTGTAGCTGCAACCGCTCAACCAGTTCATCCAGCCGTTTGCGGAAATCGACCTCTCCGACACGATATACTTTGCGCAATAAATGGAAGGATTCGATAACGCCAATATCCCACCACAACTGACTGCGCTGACCAAAAACAACACCAATATTCTGTACAAACTTCTCACGTTCCTGATACGGAACATATCCACCAACCGATATTTGCCCTGAAGTAGGCACCAATATGCCGGTCAACATCTTGATCGTTGTTGATTTACCGGCACCGTTCTCCCCAATATATCCGCATATTTCACCCTGCGGAATCTGAAACGAAATATCATTTACAGCCAATACCTCTTGGTATTGACGTGCAAACAGGTCCTGGAACGCGCCCTTCAGCCCACCTCGGCTTTTCTGGACGCTAAACGACTTTCGCAAATCTTTGACATCAATCGCCAGCATGATTATACCTCACTTGGATTTTGTTGAAATTGCTTGTAGCCCAAAAAGAAATTATAATGGTATCAGTCAAAATTCAGCAAGCTTTAAAATAGTATGGAGCCGCGTCCTGCCCTTATGTTGGGAAAAGACGTGTACGGAAAGCTCCGACTACATCTTACTTGAATACTCGAACTCGTTTTTTTATTTCATCTTAAATACAAAGGAGAGCTAGCATGACCAGAAAGACGAAGAGAACCATATGGATTTCTCTTGCCGCCTTCGTGTTAATTATTGGAGGAGCAGCGGCATATTATTTCGGTTCTATTCTCAATCAGTTGGACGGTTTGGCAAAGGACGGCGACGATTCACCTTTCGCAGGCATCGAAAATGTGGAGAAAGTAAATACGCCTGACCCACCCAAATGGGAAGGCACAGAAACGGTAAATATTCTCGTTATGGGTGTCGATGCACGTGGATTGAAAAAAGGTGAAGTTCCTCGCTCCGACAGCATGATGGTTGTATCGCTCGACCCACTGACCAAAAAAATCAATCTGTTCTCCATTCTGCGCGACACTTACGTCAATATTGACGGATATGGCAAGGAGCGGATCAACACCGCTATCACCCATGGCCCTAATGCAGCGATGCAAGCTGCCGGCGACCTGCTCGGCATTCCTGTACAGTATTATGTGTATACGGATTTCCAGGGATTCATCAAATTGGTGGATGCCGTTGGCGGTGTTGATTTTGATGTGGAGAAAGACATGCACTATACAAGTAAAGCAGACAATAACGAATACGATATTGATCTCAAAAAAGGATATCAGCATCTGGATGGCGAGACAGCGCTCATGTACGTTCGTTTCCGTCATGATGCGATGTCGGATTTCGCTCGGTCCGAACGTCAGCGTGAGTTGCTGAAAGCTGTAACAGCGAAAATGCAGTCAACAACTACCATTGCCAAACTGCCTGCCATTCTGGAACAGGTTAATCCTTACGTAGATACAAATCTAACACTCTCCGACATGTGGAAGCTGGGTGGACTTGGATACCAGAGCAGCATGAACGGCAGTGAGCAGATTCCGCCAATGAACCTACTGAAAGAAGAACGTACAGCAGGCGGTGCGCAAGTATTGACGGTTACCAATGAAGAGAAATTGAAGCAGCATATTCAGGATATTATTCACCCGCCTGCTACAACGGATGATAGTACAACCAGCACCGAAGATAAAACAGCCAGTGGTGACGATCAAAAGTCAGAGCAACCGGCTCAGTAATGTAAACATGCAGAGGGCAGCCATTACGCTGCCCTCTCGTTGTGCCCGGCTATACTATTATGAGAAAATCATCATATCTTTCTATGGTTTGTACCTTTATCATATTTTGAATTACGAAAGGAAGTTATCTTATGAATACATCACGTTCCTGTTCCGAACTTCTATACGCAGAAGCACTTGAGCATATTGTAGGAGGTGTAAACAGCCCTTCACGCTCGTTCAAAGCCGTTGGTGGTGGTGCACCTGTATTTATGAAAAAAGCTCAAGGGGCCCACTTCTGGGATGTCGATGACAACCGTTATATTGATTATCTGGCCGCTTACGGTCCAATTGTTACAGGACATGCCCACCCGCATATTACGCAGGCCATTACGGAAGCAGCGGCAAATGGCGTGCTATACGGTACCCCGACTGAACTTGAGATCAAGCTCGCCAAAATGCTGAAGGAAGCCATTCCTTCCATGGATAAAGTGCGTTTTGTAAACTCCGGTACAGAGGCGGTCATGACTACGATTCGGGTCGCTCGTGCCTACACCAAACGCAACAAGATCGTAAAATTCGCCGGATGTTACCATGGTCACTCCGATCTGGTGCTTGTAGCTGCCGGTTCAGGCCCGTCCACGCTCGGAATTCCTGACAGTGCGGGAGTTCCAGCCAGTATTGCACAAGAAGTCATTACTGTGCCTTACAATGATCTGGAAGCCCTGAAGGATGCTTTGGAGCGCTGGGGTGATGATGTCGCCGCGGTCATGGTTGAACCAATCGTTGGTAACTTCGGTATGGTTATGCCGGAGCCTGGCTTCCTGGAAGGTCTCTGTGCCATGACACGTGCTAACGGCTCACTGGTTATCTATGACGAGGTCATTACGGCTTTCCGTTTCCATTACGGTTCTACTCAGACGTATGCCGGACTCGATAACCATGCGGAGATTGAACCGGATCTGACGGCTCTTGGTAAAATTATTGGTGGCGGCCTGCCAATCGGTGCTTACGGTGGACGCAAACATGTTATGGAGCAGGTCGCTCCACTCGGCCCGGCTTATCAGGCGGGAACGATGGCTGGTAACCCTGCATCCATCTCGGCTGGTATCGCATGTCTGGAGGTCCTGCAAGGCGAGGGTGTATACGAAGAGATGGAACGTCTTGCTATCGACCTGACGGCAGGTCTGCAAGCTTCTGCTGACCGTCATGGCATTGCGCTGACGATCAACCGGATCCGCGGTGCGTTCTCCACCCATTTCTGTGACCATCCGGTTACGAATTATGATCATGCTCAAGACACGGATGGTGAGCTGTTTGCTTCCTTCTTCCGTCACATGCTGAACCGTGGCATTAACCTGGCTCCATCCAAATATGAGGCCTGGTTCCTGACCACGGCTCATACAGACGAGGATGTTCAGGCTACATTGGAAGCCGCAGAAGATTCCTTCAAAGCGATGGCTCAGGAATAAATTAGATTATTTCCATTCACAAGGTAGCGTACAAGCTGCATCGTTGATAGATAGCAACTCAAGGAAAAGGCGTCCAACAAGTGATCAACTTGTGTGGACGCCTTTTGTTATATACAGAGGTGAGTGGCCAATACGACTAGATAGATGCTGAGTGTAACAACTATATGCGTTTTATTGTAATGGCCTTACTGTTATAGCTTTGTCTTTATCTCTGCCTGATCTGAAGTTTCAAAATTTCCTCCCGGATCTTCTGTATCCCTTCTTCGATTCGCTGCTTCGGCACATTGGAGATGTTCAATCGCAGCATTTGATCCTCATGCACCTGATATGTACCTTCCGGATAATACCGTTCTGTCGTATCTACGATGACACCACGCTTTTGAAGCCGGGACACCAGAACACGAAGCGGCATGTCACCCGCCAAAGGCAACACTGTGTGCTCCCCTCCTGTTCGAGGAGCTTCCATAAAGGGAGCAAAGTCTGGATATGTGTCCAGTTGCTCATACACCGTGTTCATCCGGGCAGCATAGCGGTTACGAATCACTTTCCTGTGATGAGCAAACATTCCGCTGTGGACATAGATCTCCAAAGCAGCTTGAGACAGAACGGAAGTGTCGATATCGAGCATTTTTTTGTAAGCCCCAAAAGATTGAATTAGTGGTGAGGGCAGAACAGCTACACCAATGCGCAAGCCTGGAAACAAAATTTTGGAGTAACTCTTCAGATAGATGACCCGGCCTTCGGTATCATAGGACCATAGCGGGTCCTGTTTCGTATTGTCCTCCAGATCAGCCAGATAATCGTCCTCCACCAGATAGACATCGTACCGCTGTGCAAGCCGGATTAGTCTCTTCTTGTCAGCAACAGCCATCGATGTGCCAATCGGATTGTGAAAGCGCGGCATGACATAGAAAAACTTGATATCTTCCTCAGCAAACTGACGTTCAAGCGATGCCCAGTCCAGCCCATCCAGGGCACGCCTCACACCGGCAATCGGCACATTCAATCCACTCAGTAGCGAGGGCATATTGTGATAGGTCGGTAGTTCCAACAGTACTTTTCTCTTTCCATTGGGGAAAGGCATCAATGCAAGTACAGCTAGTGCCTGTTGCACACCTGACGTGATAAAGAACTGCTCTGTTCTCGCAAACACCTGATAATCCGCAAACTGCTTCTGCAACAGCAGAATAAGCGAAGGTAATCCCTGATCCGTGCCATACATAAATAACTCTGCCTGTTTCTTCTCCATCGCCTGATCCACACAGTGACGAAAGTCTGCATAAGGGAACACCCTTGGATCGGGTGCAGCTGAAGCAAAGTCCAACGCTCCCTGCCAGTCCATGTCCTGAGCACCTGTCCCGTTCTGTACGGCATAATAACCGGATTGAGGTATGGCATACACCAAATGCCGCTGTTCCAGCCACTCATATGCACGAATCGCTGTACTTACACTGCATTGATATTGTTCTGCTACAACTCGAACTGCTGGCAGTCGAATGCCCTTATCTGCCCACTGGCGACGATCCTGCTGCTGCATCTGTTCCTGAATCCATTGCTTTAACGCTTCGGCAATCACTTCGTATTTTCTCAATGCACCCATCCCTCTCCAACAACTGTACCGATACAGTTTAACCTTTTATCTATTGTAGCACGATGCACCTGGCAGTATATTGAATAAGGCCAGCACATGCCTCGAACCTGACATAATTCAGGATAATGAAAGATAAAACGCTATGACTACTGTATTGGAGGAGCATTCATGAACACAACACACACTCGAGGATACGCTTATATCGCAGCTGTATTGTACGCAGCTATTATCGGTCTATCTTTTTTATTTGTTAAAATGACTGTCACTGTTGCACATCCCATTGATGTGCTTGCCCACCGATTTGCCCTTTCGCTGATCGTTGTCAGCATTCCTGTCATTTTTGGCTGGATTAAAATACGACTTAGCCTTCGTGACCTGTGGCGAATCATTCCACTTGGGCTGTTATCTCCCGTCTTATTTTTTGCCTTTCAAGCCTTTGGACTTGTCTCTTCCAACTCATCGGAAGCCGGTATTATTCAGGCTATGGCCCCTGTATTCACACTCGTTCTCGCTTCAGTTTTCCTGAAGGAACGTACATCCACGATGCAGAAGCTATTCCTGCTTCTATCTGTTGCTGGAGTGGTCTTTATTTTCATGATGCAAGGAAGCGGCGTATCTATGAGTAACCTGAAGGGTATTGCATTATTGCTACTCTCCACGGTCTGTTTTGCAGGGTATGGTGTGCTTGCAAGACCATTAACCCAGAAGTATAAACCAATGGAATTAACCTGGGTCACATTAATGGTTGGCTGTATTGTATTTAATGCAGCTTCCCTGATCCGGCATGCGTCCAGCGGTTCCATGATGGACTATATCAAACCACTTGGAGATACATCCTATCTGGGTGCACTCGCTTATCTAGCAATTCTCTCCACCATGATCTCCACCCTGCTCGCGAGCTATGCCCTGACCCATCTGGAGGCTTCGCAAATGAGTGTATACAGCAATCTGTCCACGCTCATCTCCATCGTAGGAGGTGCATGGGTATTGCAAGAACCAGTGGGTTACTACCACTATATTGGTGCATTGTTGATTATCGCTGGTGTGCTAGGCACCAATATGAGCGGTCGCAAACATAGGTTGATCAGTGGAATCAAAGCGTGATATAATTCTGGAAATTGTAAACATTTGTTATCCGCGATGATGAAGAGAAGTACGTATGTCAGGATGCTACAGAGAGCCGGCGGCTGGTGGGAGTCGGTGCATCGGATATGTGGAAATGGGCTTCGGAGTTCCAAGTTGAACAAAGTCTGTATCCGTTCCTAGGAATACACACTTTCAGTAGGCGAGGCGGCATGTCCAGCCGTTATCCATGGACAGGATATCGATAGGCATGGAAGCTCATAAAAGAGCTCCTGGTAGATACCTCATCCGTATCCCTCAAGTGGGCCGCAACAGAGCGGCCAATGAAGGTGGCACCGCGAGGCACAAGCTTCGTCCTTTATTCTGTTCCCAACCGGGGAATGGGATAAAAGACGAAGCTTTTTTGATTTTTTTGCAGGCTGAAAGGAGGTGATGGTCGTGGAAGACGGCTGGTGGCGACAGCTCAACGTTGAAAAATTACAAAACCAAAGGAGAATAAACCATGAACAAAAACAAGGATATTATTTTGACAGGAGATCGGACTACCGGACAACTTCATCTCGGCCATTACGTAGGCAGCCTGCGCAGTCGGGTGCAATTGCAGGAAGAGTACAAAACCTATATTTTACTGGCAGATGTTCAGGCACTCACCACCCACTATGATCAACCTGGCCTGATTGCAGATAGTGTTCATCAAGTCACGCTTGATTACCTCGCCGTAGGCATTGATCCGAACAAAGCTACCCTGTTCATTCAATCCATGATTCCGGAAATTGCGGAATTGACTGTGATCTTCTCCATGTTTGTTACCGTCAATACACTCCGACATAATCCGACCATCAAGAGCGAAGCACGTGATCGCGGGTATACCGACCTGTACTACGGATTTCTTGGATATCCGGTCAGTCAGGCTGCTGATATTGCATTCTGTAAAGCTACCCTTGTTCCGGCAGGAGAAGATCAGATTCCTCACATTGAGACAGCACGAAAATTGGTTCGCCGGTTCAACGAGTTATATGCTCCCATTCTCCCCGAACCCCGCATTTTGATCGGAGAGCGGCTTGGAGGGCTGGATGGCGTTGGTAAGATGAGCAAAAGCATGGGGAATGCGATCTCATTAAATGCAAGTCCTGAGGATGTAAAAGCAAAATTGATCAAGGCCAAGACTGATCCAGCCCGCATCCATCGTTCTGATCCAGGGCACCCGGATATCTGCCCTGTTTTTGCCTATCATCAGCTTTTCCGCAAGGAGAACGCAGACGAAATACATGCCAGTTGCAGTCAGGGCCGGATTGGATGCAAAGATTGTAAACAGATCGCAGGTGAAGCCATCAATGATCTGCTTGCTCCTTTTCGCGAACGACGGAGTTATTATGAACAACGTGATGATCAGGTGAAAGAGATTCTTATCGAGGGTACCCGTGAGGCCAGGAAAGCGGCCCGGGAAACGATGTTAGAGGTAAGAGAAGCCATGGGTATTCGTTATTTCGACTGACGGTATGAAGCGCTCCAATCACGTTAACACTGCTGAGGACAGTCTATTGGGAAAAGGAGACCCCTCAGCATGAAACGAACACAGCCTTCTTTTTTACAAGCTATGATGTTGATCATGTTGTCCGTTGGCTTGATCAGCCATGTTCTGATTATTCCTGCCCTTTTGGCTGCGGCCAAAAGGGATTCTTGGATTTCCGTCCTGCTATCAGCCGGACCATTTTTGATATTTGCGCTAATGCTCGCTTATGTCTCTCGTTTCCTCAAGCATCAAACTCTGCATGAATGGTTAACATCCCGTCTCGGCAAGCCCATTGGCATGTTATTTCGAGTTGGTAACAGTCTCTTTTTTCTGAGCGCAATCTATTTCACCCTGCACGAAACCACGACTTGGGCCAAAACAAATTACCTGACAGAAACGCCAATATTGGTAACTAGTATTGCTCTGATGACTCTCTGTGCCTATGGGGCATATAAAGGCATCCGCTCACTGGCATTTACGGCAGGATTGATTCTTCCACTGGTGGTACTGCTGGGCTTCTATGTTGCAATTGTGAACACTCAATACAAGGATTACAGTCGTCTCCTGCCTGTATTAGAACATGGCTGGCATCCAGTGCTGAATGGCATGATTTACAGTCTTGCAGGCATGTTTGAACTGCTGTTCATCTGGTATATCCAGCCTCACCTCACCAAACGTATACGTGTATGGCAGTATCTGATGCTCGCACTCGTTCTTGTGGGACTAACAGTCGGCCCACTCATCGGGGCGATTGTGGAATTTGATCCTTTTGAAGCTGCCAAAATGCGATATCCCGCCTTTGAAGAATGGCGAATCGCCTCCTTGGGCAAATACATCGCCCAGACCGACTTCTTTTCCATCTACCAGTGGCTCGCAGGCTCGTTCACCCGGATTAGTCTCGCCATGTATATTGTAGTAGAAATATGGAATATTAAGAGCTCTACCAGAAGGCTTATCAGTTGTATCTCGTTAGGTGTCTTCTTTATTCTAACCATGTTGTATCCTCTGGATGATATGACCTTCGAAAAGCTTCTGGTCGAATACATATTTCCGTTCAATCTCGTATATCTGAGCGGACTTGCGATTATCGCGACGACGGTTGCCTTTATCCATTCACGCCATCAGAGGAGGAAACATCATGGAGCATCAAGCGATTGACACCACGTCCCATGAAACACTGCTTGCCTCTTTGAAAGAGCAGTTCAATCCATGTGCAGATGTCGTTATTCAGACCTTTCCTGTTAAAGACCAATCTGATCAGCCCGTAATTCTGCTTTATTGCGACGGTCTCGTCGACGGTAAACAAATTAACCAATTTATTATTCCACGTCTGGAACAGCACTCCCTGATCATTGAGGAATCACATCCTAAAGAACTGGGATTAACATTGAATCCGTTGGATGACCTCACAGATACTAACAAGCTTAATATGTTGATATTTAGTGGACAACTACTGATCATTTTTGGTAATGGTGTGCAGTCCTGCAGTGTGGATATTGCTGATATCCCGGGACGCAGTCCAGAAGAATCAGCCATTGAAACATCAGTTAAAGGCCCGCGCGATGGATTCACCGAAGAACTCACTACCAACGTGGCCCTTATACGCAAACGAATGAAAACATCTTCGATGTGTTATGAGAAATATGTCAAAGGCGGTCGTACCCAGACGGCCATTGGACTTCTATATGTAAAAGATATTATCAATCCAGACATTCTGAAAGAAGCTCGGCACAATCTGGATCAGATTGAGATTGACGGCATCCTGGGCACCTCAATCATGGAACGAGCTGTCATGGGAGGGATTCGGAGTATCTTTCCACTTACAGATAATACCGAGCGTCCTGATTTTGTCGTTGATTCCCTGTTAAACGGTCGTTTTGCCGTTTTGATCGAAGGTTCTCCTGTAGCGGTCATCGCACCAACTACACTTTTCAATCAGTTGAAATCTCCGGAGGACGAAAGTACACCCTTTTTTATCGTTACTTTTGAACGGATATTACGTATTTCAGGACTGCTGATCGCCTGTTTCTTCCCAGGATTTTATATTGGCCTGACCAGCTTCAATGTGGAACAGATTCCCCTGCCTCTTCTGGCAACGATTGCTGGCACTCGAATGGGCCTGCCCATGCCTGTGACGCTGGAAGCGTTCCTGATGATCTTTATGTTTGAGCTATTTAACGAAGCTGGGCGTAGGTTGCCACGTGCATTGGGGCAGACGGTCAGCGTTGTTGGCGGGCTTATTATTGGAGATGCTGCCATTAGAGCCGGGATTACGTCCCCTACGATTATTGTCACGGTAGCGATCTCGGTCATCTCTAGCTATATTCTCGTGAATACTGTGCTAAGTGGGGCTACTGCCCATGTTCGGATCGGGATGTTACTCATCTCTTCCATTCTTGGATTATTCGGTTTTATGATCGGACTATTAGCCCTGTTGGTGCACCTCGTATCGTTGGAGTGTTATGGCGTATCCTATCTGTCACCTGTATCTCCCTACATTCCCGGAGACTTCACTCAGGCCGTATCCATGCCACCTTCCATGAAAAGAACCAAGCGCCCAGAAGCACTTCATACACAGGATTCTACCCGCCGGAGGAAACGTCCGTGAAACGATGGGTATCCATAAGTGGCCTTCTTATAAGCTGCTTGATCCTGCTAACGGGGTGCTGGGATTCCAAAGAGGTGCAAAGTATAAACTTCATTACGGCGATAGGAATTGACTATGTAGACAACCAGTATATTGCTTATGCCCAACTGATTGACTTCTCCAGTATTGCAAAACAGGAAACACCAACTTCCCGGGAGACAAGGGATATCTGGACTGGACGGGGCGAGGGTACAACACTGAACATGGCTATTAACGACTTGTATGAAACGTCACAGCAGCTAACGCTCTGGACTCATGTTAAAGCTATTGTTTTATCCAAAAGAGTCTTGGATGGTCGACTGGAGGATATCTTTAATACACTTCTTCATTCAGGCCAATTGAGATATACACCCTGGATCTACGCTACAGAGCATAACATTCCGGATGTACTCTCTCCCTCTGCATTGTTGAACCAATCCGCCCAGACCATTGAATTATTTGAGCCTATGAGACTATACAAACAGCATTCTGGTTACGAACCTATCCGGCTCCATCAGCTTCTCGATGGATTACGGGAACCCGCTTCCGTCGTTCTTTTACCCTCGGTGTCGACGAGGAACGAGACTTGGTTCAACGGCGATAAAACGCCTCCCCTTGTTAAAATGGATGGATTTTATGTGATATCCAAAGGTACAAGTCAGGGTAGAGTTGCAGGAGCAGACGCAGATGGTACACGATACGTAAATTATGAGCGGGTACATCAGTACCCACTATATGTATATGGGAATGGTGGAAAAACTCCTGATTTAACCTTGTTGCTTCATCATCCCAAGACAAAAATCAAGGCGAAGAAGCAAGGTGATGGCATCACCTTTGATCTGGTTACCACGGTCAAAAGCGCCATCACCGAAGATCATGGGGCTCCTCGGTCTCCAGATGCCATGGAACAAGAAGCCGAGAAACAGATCGAATCCCAAATCCGAGATACGTTCGAAAAAACCAAGGAACGCAAGATCGATTCATACGGTCTTGTGGAACACTTATATCGCCACAACCTTCCCTTATGGAAACAGGAAGTCTATAACCGGGCGGATCCACTCCAACGTTTTAAGCTTGGAAAAGTGGAGGTTCACGTGGTTATCCTGAATGCGAGCACGTATAAATACAGTGAATAAATGAAGAAATAGAAGCCCCGTACCTGCATTGAATGCAAGGTTACGGGGCTTCTTACCATCTCCAGCTATGCTGTCGATTGGGGAAGTTATCCTAATGGATACGCCATGACACTCATCAAAGCCAATTCAGGCTGGGTCGTGTCCAAACGACTGTACTGGACGATAATAGGGATATTGCTCGAAACCGTAATCGCATAAGGCACGCCCGGTGGAATAGACTGCTCCCCGGATCGTAGTGATGCAGTGCGAATGTGCTTCGTCCTTCTCGCTGGCACTTCAGCGACAATACCTTCGAGTGGTTCTCTGTCTTCAAAATAAATCGTGATGTGCAGCTCCGCATCCGTGGCACTGGTGTTCAGTACACAGATGCTCTCATGACTCTCCAATGTGCCCCGGCTCTCCGGGGGAATGTAACCATCCGGAATGACCCAGTAGATGTGACCTGTAGCTGCGGAAACATTCTTACGGGCAGATATGCCTGATTCTATCTGGTCAGGTGTCATTGAAATACCTCCTTCTTTTTTTTGCGAGTGCAATATTAAGTTAAAAATCTGCGGGCTCGCGGGGCAGTCGCTTCGAAGGGCGGATCGGGCTGTGGGCCGCTGTTGGTTCGGGATTTCTATTCAATTCCCCCTCAGCAGGGGAAATCCCGCTCCAAAGGCGGACGCTTCGCTCCCTCTACCCGATTCCGCCCTTCTTCGCTGCTACGCTCGCCTATTTTTAAAAAGTTTATTGCCTTCGCTATTCGCTGGTCAACTTTTGCTGGCTCGTTACTTCGTTTAACTCGCTACAGCTTTTAAACCCTGAATAGCTCGCAAGGCAGCCGCTTTGGCGGGCGGATCGGGCTGTGGGCCGCTGTTGGCTCGGGATTTCTATTCAATTCCCCCTCAGCAGGGGAAATCCCGCTCCAAAGGCGGACGCTTCGCTCCCTCTACCCGATTCCGCCCTTCTTCGCTGCTACGCTCGCTGTTTTTTAAAAGATTATTGCCTTCGCTATTCGCTGGGCAACTTTTGCTGGCTCGTTATTTAATTAACTCGCTTAATTATTAAGGGCATGAACCTACCGCAGATACATCTGCAACGGTTGCAATTGCAACTCGCGGATGGCTTCTGCTACCTGCTGGGCAAGGCGGCGGGCGCCTCGTTCCTGAAAATGCGTGTTATCCTCCACGCCTGATGGGAAGTTCACATACTCGCCTGGCAGTACCCACATAAAGTCATCCTTAGTGCCTTCAACACCCGCCTGCTCGAACAGAAGACGGCTGCGCTCAGCCAGATCGATCAGCGGAACATCTTCCTCTTCCGCCAGCTCACGCACGGCGATGATATAATCGCCGTGCGTATCGGTCAATGTGCCATCATCCGCAAAATAGCGACGATGCACCGGGGTGATGAGCACCGGACGAGCCTTGGCTTCGCGTGCAGCATCGATATACTTTTTCAAATATTCCTTATATGTTGTGAATGGGTCCGTCCCACGTTCAGGGTCCGGCTTCTCATCGTTATGTCCAAATTGAATAAACAGAAAATCTTCAGGCTTGATTCGCTCCAGAATGGCGCTTAATCTGCCTTCATTAATAAAGCTGCGGGAACTTCGCCCTGACTGGGCGTGATTATCCACTGCAACATCATGTTTGAACTGTGCAGGCAACAGCTGGCCCCAACCACAATATGGATATCCACTTTCCGGCTGATCCGTTACGGTAGAATCCCCAGCAAGGAATACGGTCATGGTCTGATTCGCAAGAGTAACCTCCAAAGCATTAATTCTCGGTGCAGGGCCGGAAAATGACAGACGAAGTCTGCCGCCGCGAACAACAACCGAGAATCTAACCTCTGCGTATTGTCCGGGAAGTGTGCGAATGGTTGGCAGTACAAGCCTGCCTTCACCAGCTTTCACGCGTGTCACTGTCTCAGCCAATTCATCCCCTGCAACAAGTAATACTTGGTAGGTTCCGTCTGGAACATCCACGATGAACGATGCTTTGAGCGGAATACATAAGCCTGAACGCAATCGGGCAGACATGGTTGTCTGCCCCGAATTGTTATGATGTTGTTTCGTGGGATCCGACACATCGTCATCACGAATGCGTTGTTTCTCATACACCAGAGATCCTGCCTCGAATCCGTACCCTCCGCGTTCCTCATATGCGGTTGTTGCAGTTACTTTTAGATAATCCCCTGTCTCATCTGCTCTTCCCGAGTCTGGTCCAAAGTTAAACTTCCAGCTGGTCACGGACACTGCCTTGCCCTCTGCCGCTGCCTCCATGGCAACGGCCTGACTACCCTGAGCTTTATTCAAAAGCGATAACCTCCTTGGTTAACTTTCGTAAACGTTCATTCGGGCGAAGATACGAAGATACAGTAATCTGGCTTATCCTTTCAATCCGCTGGTGCTCATCCCTTGAACAATTTGTTTCTGGAAGATGAAGAACACAGCTACAACCGGAACCAGACTGACGATGGACATGGCGAACATTGCACCCCAGTTGGAAGCAGATTCGCTATCGAGGAACATTTTCAGCGCCATCGACACGGTGTATTTATCAGGCGAGTTCAGGTACAATACCGGACCGAGCAGATCCTCCCATCTCCAGTAGAAGGAGAAGATGGCTGCAGTCGCCAGAGAAGACTTGATCAGCGGCATAATAATCTGGATATACAGTCTGAACTTGTTACACCCATCGATGGTTGCAGCCTCATCCAGCTCCTTCGGAATCGTTCGAATGAACTGTACCATCAGGAAGATGAAGAACGGCATTCCGAAGAATGTAGGTACAACGATTGGAAGAATTGTATTCAGCCAGCCGAGTTTCGTGAAAATGATGTACTGAGGAACCAATACCACGTCATGTGGCAACATCAGTGTTAACATCATCAAAGAGAACCAGAATGTACGTCCCTTGAAGTTAAGTCTGGCAAAACCAAAAGCGATCAGCGATGACGATATTACGGCACCGATAGTGGAAATAACCACGATTACAAGTGAGTTGGTGATGTAATCCATAAACGGTCTTCCAGCTGTGCCTTTCCAACCATCCACATAGTTACTCCAGATCCACTCGGTAGGAAACAGAGTGTCCGCAGTGACAAAGATCGTACGGCTTTCCTTGAATGAACTGAATAGCATCCATAGGACGGGATAGAGCATCAGGAGGGCAAGAGCTGCAACGAACAGGTGATAAATAGGCCATTTCACATTTCTCCAAACCATCGTTACTTCCCTCCTTCAGATTCGTAAAACACCCAGTACTTGGATGTTAAGAATACTGCTACTGTAAGTCCACCAATCATAAGAAGCATGATCCAGGCCATCGCCGAAGCATAACCCATGTTGTTAAACATAAATGCCTGACGGAACAGATATAGAGAGTACAGCATCGTACCGTCCATTGGACCGCCTTCGCCTTTGGAGATAATATAGGCAGGTACAAACGTCATGAATGCTCCAATCGTCTGCATAATCATATTGAACAGGACGATCGGGCTAAGCAGTGGCAAGGTGATGCTGAAAAATTTCCGTATAGGGTTCGCGCCATCCACACCTGCTGCCTCGTACATCTCAGTAGGGATATTTTTGAGACCAGCCAGGAAGATCAGCATGGACGAACCAAACTGCCACACAGACAGTGAGATGAGCATAACCAGGGACGCATTCGGGTCACCAAACCAGCTTATAGGTCCGATCCCGATTGCCGTTAGAGCACTGTTGATAACACCCTCATTACTGAAGAGGTTACGCCACATAATGGATACGGCCACACTACCACCGATTATGGATGGCAGGTAATACAGCGTCCGGTACGTTCCAATCATACGAGAGCCAGTGTTTAGGACCATCGCTACGAAGAGGGCAAAGATCAACCTTAACGGTACCCCAATGAATACATACAGAAACGTCACTTTGACCGAGTTCCAATATTTCGGGTCATCAAAAAACATTTTGGTGTAGTTATCAAGCCCAATCCACCGTGGAGAAGTGAACAAGTTATAACTCGTGAACGACATATATAAGGACACAAACATGGGGATGAGTGTGAAGCCCAGGAATCCAATAATAAACGGGCTTATGAACGCATATCCAGTTAAGTTTCTACGTAACGACGAATACTGCCTCAATGGAACGAACCTCCTTCATGGATCAGCTTGCTCCCTCATCCTGGCTTCGGTCATCTGGACGGGGAAAGGCCCTCGCATTTGCGAGTAGCCCCATTCCCGACCATCCCTGAAGTGGGACGAGCAAGCCATCATTCAACTGTTATTTATTGTTCGCAAGTACAGATTCGGCGTTCTTGCGGAATGTCTCTGCTGCTTGTTCAGGTGTAATTTTGCCAAAGTTCAACTCTTCAACCACATCTGCCAGGGAAGAGATTACTTCAGGTGAACCAACCGGTGGCGGAGAACTCATTGGTGAAGCCTTAGGCTCCATGGCTGCTACGAATTCAAAGACCTGTTTTGTTGCGTCACTCAGCTCAGGTGCGATAGCTTCTTTGATTGCTCCTGAAATTGGCACACCGCGCTCACCTTTGATCAGTTTGTTGGCTTCCACGTCATTCACCCAGAAATCAATGAATTTAGCCGCTTCTTCCTTCACTTTGGAGTTGGACGTCACACCCCAGTACATACTTGGCTGCATATATAGTCCTTTTTCCATATCTGGTCCTGGCATTGGGGCGATTTCGAGTTGACGGTTCGCTACCTGTTGCAAGGCTACGAACTGGTTGGACCATTGCCATACGCCAATTCCTTTTTCCTTCACGAGATCTGATTCTTCAATAATGCCTTTGGTTTGGTTGGCTACATCCGGCGTAGGTGCTGCACCTTGCTCGATCATGCGGCGCATAAGTCCGAAGAACTCCACAAACAATTGATCATCATCATAACCAAGACCTGTTCCTTCCGCATTGTAAAGCGACAATCCTTTGGTACGCAGGAAGTAGTGGAAGAAAATATCCGGAGCTATTCCTCCATCCAAATACAGACCTTTATCCGCGGTTTGTTTACCCAGTGCTTCGTACGATTCCCAAGTCATGTTGTCAGGGATTGCATCCACGCCTGCTTTTTTAAGCAAAGCCGGATCATATTGGAAGCCCAAAACGTTAACACCGGCAGGTACACCGTATTGTTTACCGTTAATTACACCTGTGCTGATAACATTCTCGGACACATCGTCCACTTTAATCTGGTTGCCAAGATAAGGCGCTAGATCCTCAAGCTGACCATTCTGTGCATATTGGCTGATGTAGGAAATATCCATCTGAACGATGTCAGGCAACTGATTTGCCGCTGCTTGTGGTGCGAGCTTTTTCCAGTAGTCATCAAATGAAGCATATTCCACGTCGATTTTGACATTCGGGTTTTTCGATTTGTACAGGTCGATGACCTTCTGTGTATATTCATGCCTTGCATCCGAGCCCCACCAAGCGATCCGCAGGGTAACTGAGTCATCTCCAGATGCTCCTTCAGTTCCTCCACCTGAGCTACATGCCGCTGTAAACACGAGCAAAGCAGCCATCATCAGGAATATTGCCTTTTTCACCATGCCAATCTCCCCTTTTATGTTGATATGGTTGTGTGAACGAGTTATCCTTTTTATTTCTGATAACGCTTTCACAAACTTATTAATGTCATTTTCGCAAATGTACGACCATAGTTGAATACACAAAACCGTCTTGTTGGTTCAAAAAACAGAGGAGGACAACAGTCCCCTCTCGGCGCTGTTCGTCCTCCCCAGACATGAATCACATGATTGGTAGTCCATTGTTATATGCCGATCCTGCGGAATTCCGTAGGTGTCATACCGGTCCACTTTTTGAACACCTGACTGAAATATTGTGAATTCCCGCCAAATCCGAACAATTCAGCAAGCTCAAATACTTTCACATCCCCGCCTCTGCGAATATGGTCACATGCGCGTTCAATGCGCAGGCGATTCACGTAGTTGGAGAAATTCTCACCTGTGACTTTTTTGAAAATCTTGCCCAGGTAATCGGGATTCATATACAGCATCTGATGGGCAACTCCATTGAGAGAGAGATCCGCCTCTCCATAATGACGATCCACGATATCCATCATCTTCTCCACGGCAGAAGACTGGCGACTGATATGGTTTTTGTAATAACCGGAAGTTAATCGGGCTGCACTGCTTGAAACAAAAGACTTCAAACCAGATAACGTATCGATATGCGGCAGTTCTGCCATACGCTGGGTGAATTCCGTTGCCTCCTCAGGCGGACAGACATGAACCATAGCTGAGTACAGCTGCACTACGTAAGAGCGGGTCACTTCAATTTCCAGTTGCTGACGCGATAATAGATCAAACAGACGATCCACCTCTACCGCTGTTTCCTCGGTATTGCCCGATTTGATCAACTGACACAGTTGCTCGGCATCCTGTTCTACATGCAATCCGTCGCATTCTCCGGCCAGTACCAGATCATTCTTCGTAATCAGCTTGCCTTCACCGATAAAAAAGCGATGGTTCAGATACTGCAACGCCTCACGAAACAACCGCCGGGACTGAATCATTCGATCTGCTTCACTCAGCGCAGCGGTCACTTCCAATTTATATAGTCTGGTGAATGCAGCCCTAACCTCTTCAATACTTTCTTTCAGTCCAGCCGGATCAGCTGAATCCGCGAGCAGAATGAGGAGTTTGCCTTCAATGGTTGTGCTTAACAGGACATGTGGGAGCAGGTCACTGGCAATGTTTTTGATCGCAAATAAGTGACTGTAATCATGTTCATCTACAATTCGGAACAACAGTAACCGAACTGCGTTCTCTTCAAGCTCCAGATCAAACAACTCCTGATAATACTCCAGATCAACCGGACCATAGGTGCGGTTGGTCATGAACTCCAGCAGAAATTGCTCCTTCACATGCGGAAGGACTCGCTGCAATCGCTGTTTCATCTCACCTGCAACATGCTCCTTCACCTGGGCATCCTGATGTTCCTGCAACAGTTCAGTTAACGCATCATGGATCTGATTCTCGTTGCAGGGCTTGAGCAAATAATGCTTCACACCATATTGCATCGCTCTGCGGGCATATTCGAACTCCTTGTAGCCGGATAACATAATAAAACGTACTCCCGGGTATGCTTCAGATGCCTTCTCTATGAGTCCGAGACCATCCAGACCCGGCATGGAAATATCCGTAATAATAATATCGGGTCGCGACTGCCCAATTTTGTCCAATGCTTCAATCCCGTTCCTCGCCGTATCCACCAATTCCGTTCCTGCCGCGGCCCAATCGACCACTTGGGAAATCCCCTCCAGAATGACACGTTCATCATCTACGAGCATCACTTTGTACATCGTCATCGTCCTCTCTGATCCAAGGTATGCTGATCGATACTACAGTTCCTGATCCGGGCTTGCTGCTCATCACCATTCCACCTTCATCACCGAAGGTCAGTCTGATTCGTTCCTGGATGTTAGATAACCCAATGCCCTGTCCTCTTGTCTGAATACGTCCTTCGTGTAGCTGTTCCAGGAATTCCGGTGTCATCCCCGGACCGTCGTCCTCAACTTCAATAATCACCTTATCTCCCTCTGCTCTCGCCCGGATACGAATCCGGCAAGGGTCAATGCTTGGTTCGAGTGCATAATGTATCGCGTTCTCCACCAACGGCTGTAATGTTAACTTCGGTATCCGTGCCGTTCCTACCTCCGGGGCAATTTCCATGTCGAAATCCAGTCTTTCCTCAAAACGCGTGCGCTGAATCGTCACGTAACTGCGGACAATGTCCAGCTCTCTTTCCAGCGTAATCCACTTCTCGGACATGTTCACAGAGCTACGCAACAGAAATCCGAGAGCCTCAACCATTTCCGAGATCTGTCGTTGCTTCTGTACTTTAGCCAGCCAGTTAATGGATTCAAGCGTGTTGTATAGAAAATGTGGATTAATCTGCGCCTGAAGCGCTTTCAACTCGGTCTCACGAATCACCAGTTGCTTGGCATAATTCTCATCAATCAATTCACGTATTCGTTGAAGCATCATCTTGAATGTGCGATGCAGCAGCCCAACCTCATTCTGTGGAGATATCGGAACATTGCCAAGGGCTGCCTCCTCCAGCTTATCCAGATCACCTTTTTCGATATTACGCATCTTTTTGATCAACTGCGCAATCGGATGGGTAATACTGCGAGAGAATCTCGCTCCAATGATAAGCGCCGCCAGAAAGATCATGATGAAGATCACCGTAACCAACTGTTTGACAAACTGGATCTTTTTAAACATCTGGTCAAACGGGGTTGTGTACAGATAGGTCCAATCCGTATAGGAAGAATGAGCACGAGCTACAAAGTGTCTCCCCTGTTCCAACATGGCAATTCCATAGGGCTGGGTACGCTTCAGTTCAGACTCAATCTCGGCTTCACTGACCGACGATTCTGTTGGATAGATCACTTCTTTTCCATCCGTAATGAGTAATTGGGAGTCCTCAGCCGGTTCTTGCATCTGGTCCTGTACAATTCGGTCCAGCCGGACACGGATGATCAGTGTGCCGAGGTCCTCCAATGTAAATGCTCCGCCAATAAAGGATTTCACCTGTCGAACCGACAAGAGTCGGGACTGTTTATCCCCACTGGTATGCCATGCATTGGAGCCCGAGTATTGCTGTCCCAGTGCAACCAGTTCCTTTTGCTTCGACTCCGAAATTCCCTCCCGATTGCCTGCGGCCATAACGTTATTATCATTATCGATAAATAGCATGGAATAGACGTATTTTTCGGAACCGGCATATGCGACTAACCTGTTGGTAATTTTTTTACGCAATCCATTTTTCTCGTAACCCGTTTCGGCCTTTTTCAGTTGGAGCAGATATTGCTGAAGCGGCTCGTCCGACATCACCTTGAAGGAGAGATTAGAAATTTCACGAAGTTGATTCTCAATACCTACCGAAGACATATTGAGGACCTGCGAGGATTTCTCATAGATCTGACGGTCATAGATGCTGAACACATATCGGAGTACGGACGCATAAAACGTAAAGCTGATCAACATCAAAAGTCCGATGAGAAGAATCGTTTTGTGATGAATCGGCAGTGTTGTGAAAGCGTTCTTAATTTTGTTCATCCTAAGCGCTCCTTTGGCTTGCGAGGGGTGCCTGTCATACTATGCATTAGTGGTTTTATTGTAAGTTATTTTCATATTTACACATCCATTGGTCATCTGACAAGATATATTTATGCAACATTTTAGGTCATTAGAGAAGGTATACATCTGTGTCAGCAACTCAAAAAGAACACAAAACAGCCAGAATACCTTGAACAGATCAAGGTATTCTGGCTGTTGAATAACATCATGTTAAAGTATGAAATACAATTTACGGATTCACAAAAACAGTTTTCAGCTTCGCTACATACTGCACATCAAAGCCAAGACCTTCAGCCACCATGGCAAGTGGTACATATGTTTTGGACTCTTTGCCTACCTTATTCAGGAATGCAGGTGTATCCACAGTAACCGATGCTCCATTTACCTTCACAGCATTGGCACCAATCTTCACCGCAACTTTCCGGTCTCCATATGTAATGGTTGCGGTTGAAGTTTTGTTATCCCACACCGTAGTAGCACCGACCGCATTCACGATGTCTTGAATCGCCACAAAGTTTTTGCCGTTACGGATAATCGGTTTGTACGGAGTATTTAATGTTTTGCCACTCACAATAATGTTCATCGGCTCACCTGTCGCAGGTGTAGTCAGCTTCGTGTAGTCGCCCCAGATCGTTTTGGCAAATACTTCGGCAATGGCCGCATATCCAAATTGGTTCGGGTGGAAATCACGATCTTTGATCATATGTGTCATCGTGCCTTCACCACCAACAAACTCCTTGGCCACGTGTGCGACTTTGACATCGGTACCCTGAGCAGTGAATTGTGCTGCAATGCCATCAATGGTCTGTGTGAAACCTTGGGATGCCTCCATCAGTTTAGCATAGAGTGCCTTGCCTGCTACTTCTGGCATCGGTTGATACTGATCGGCGATGACAATTGTAGCTGTCGGATTAATTTCATGGATATCATTAATCGTTGCACTTACATTGGCTGTATATGTTGCGAGTAATTCTTTTACCTTCGCTTGCAGATCCTGATCACTCAGTTTGTCTGCTGTACCGAGAAGCTCAGATACATCATTTCCCCCAATGGTAATTGCAACCAGATTGGCCTGTGCTACACTCTCACGGATTGCAGCAGTATTGGCTCCGATCTGTCCCGCTCTTGGATCAGGAAGACTTGGTTGAATGGCTTCAGAAGTCAGCGTTTTGCCATCCTTAATTGCAGTAGTAAAGTTTTTCAGACCACTGGTTTTCAATCCGACAATCCCGTAGTTGTCCACCTGTGTACGTCCATGCAGCAAACCTTGCTCCTGGAGACGTTCTACATAACCATAAGGCAATTCTTTTGTGTTGGGCTCATAACCTACCGTTATGGAATCTCCCAATGTGACGATGCGGAACTCCCTAGTTACGGCTACTGCATCTTTCTTCGCTGTCAGCGAAGTCTCGTTTGTACCCGCTGGCAATACACCGGTTTTGGTGTCAGCCGCGTGTGCAGGCAATGCAGATGATGTAAAGAGCAGCATTCCTGCCAACATGCTTACCGTTAAACCGGCAGCTGTATTTTCCCATATACGTTTACGCTTCATTCAGGTAACACTCCTTCTCGCAAATCTATAATTACACTAATATATAGTACATTGGTCATTCCAATGACATTGGTTGGTGTTACTCTATTCTATCATTTTAAAGTAGGTGTTGTCCTCTCTACTGAGAGCACACATGAAATAACAGACTCCCTGAAGGGGAGTCTGTTACTGGTTAAGCTCAGCTATGACGTTCAGTGATTAGTTAAGATTGCGGCTTATTTGAGTCTTCAGCAATCAAATGACCCTTGTCGCTCTCCGGTTTGTTCCCGGTAGCTCGCTCCAGATATCGATCATAACGATCATCCAATTCACGTGCCATCTTCCGGTACTTTAACGTTTCCTCGACAATTGGATCACGTTCTGTCTGGATTCGCACTTCATATTTGGGAGGAATCAGCTGGCGTTCACGCTGATTGGTGTCGCCGGACTCTTCCATGTCCCCTTCCGTCAGCATATCACTGAGCCGTCGTTCCAGTTCTTTGGATTCATCCATTGTTTTCGCTCCTTATAATGAATTTCATTCCAAGCCGGTTGCTTTCGCTTCCTTCAGCACATCCGTCAGTGCATCATGGATTTTGCCATTGCTGGCAACGACATGATTCACAGACAGTTGGTAAGGCGTTCCGATGGTATCGGTCACCTTGCCACCAGATTCTTCAACCAGCAGCGCACCTGCGGCAATATCCCAAGGTTTCAATCCAACTTCGGTGTAGGCGCTGAGACGTCCTGCGGCAACATATGCCAGATGGAGGGCGGCAGATCCGCCTGCACGCAAGTTACGAACTTGCGGAGCAAGCGCCTGTACAGCGGCCATATTCAGTGGCAACGCAAAGGTTGTGTCTGCCGGGAATCCAACCGCAATCAGGCTCTGAGCCAGTTCTTGTTCACCAGATACAAGCATCCGGTTTCCGTGAACATATGCTCCTTTCCCTTTTTCCGCAACAAACATTTCATCACGGGAAGGGTCGTAGATCACGCCGACAATGACTTCACCATTGTGAGCCAATGCGATGGACACCGAATAAAACGGAAATCCGTGTACAAAGTTTGTCGTTCCATCCACAGGATCAACAATCCACAGGAACTCTTCTTCCTCAGCCTCTTTCAGTGCTTTTGCCGAAGCTTCCGGTCCCGGTTCAACGCCCTCTTCACCCAGAATGGCATGGTGGGGAAAATGCGTGAGAATCAGGCGGCGGATCATCTGCTCCGCTCCTTTATCCACTTCGGTCACCAGATCTTGGGGTGAATATTTGGTGCCAAGTTCAGCTACCGTCCCAAGACGGCTTTTGATCCATTCGCCAGCTTTGGAAGCTGCATTAATGGCAACGGCAGTATAGCTTTTGCTTGTCACGACATAAGGTGTCTTTTCCTTCTCATTCAAAGCGTTCACTCTACTTTCTATATCAATCTACGAAAAGTTGAAATACTTGTTAAAAGTATACGCCCCACAGGTCGTAAAGTTTCTCGTTGCCCAGGCCCCTTTTGGCACTACGGATGAATGATGACGGTAGACTCGTCCAACCACTCCACACCCTCTTCGTGATAGAATGCCAGCTTCTGCATCAGTTGCACAAGAGCCTCATCCTTGCGTTTGGCCTCAATCATCACGTCAAGTCTTGGGGTGTCTGCTGCGATATGACGCAAGAAATCGAGCACAGGCTCTACCTCCACACCATCGGCATGACCTCGCAGATCCTTCTCGCTCTTCGGACTGGAGACATGGATTTTGGGTGGCAATGGCTGATCAGCCGGTGAATCTGCCTGGGCAAGCGGTGACTGCCAGGTCTTTAGAATATCAGGCCACAGATCCCATGCCTGTTCTCCTTCGTTGTTCACCCAATGGTGATGGATATCCAGTACCATGGGCAATCCCAAGCGCTGGCACACGGCAAGTGTCTCAGGCGCATTGAACGTTTTGTCATCATTTTCGAGTGTGAGCCGCTCCTGAATGTCCCGATCCAGCTTCAAAAAGTTTTCTTCAAAACGAAGCGCCGCCGAAGGCTTGTCCCCGTATGCACCACCAATATGTATATTGTTCTTGGCAGTGGCATTCAGCCCCATAGCATCCAGCATCCGAACATGATGACGAAGGTCGCGAATCGAGTTGCGCAGAACTTGCTCGCGGGGGGTACTAAGTACGGTAAAATGATCCGGATGAAAGGACACACGCATATGATTTTCCTTCACAAAATCACCAATGGCCGCAAAGTCCTGCTTCAGTGCCGGGAACGGGTCCCAGTCATTCAGGTCTTCGTGTGTTGCCAGTGGAATCAATTTGGAAGAGAAGCGATATACATGAATATGGCTACCCTTGTTGTGCCTGAGCAAACGTAATGTATTGTGCAGGTTCTCGGCTGCAATCCGTTCGAGCTTGCGGATCGCCGCTTCCCTGTCATCGATTTTGTTAAAACTCGACATGGTCATGGTCCGGGAAGGCGAGGCGTTCTCTATAAGCACGGACATTGCCACGTAACCAAAGCGTACGAGCATGAATCTCTTCCTCTCTATTAGGGCGGAGAACCCACATGGCATATTCAGCCGTCAGGATGTACCGTCACTGTATATAACCAAGTTTTACCCTAAAAGAGTGACCATAATCGTATTCTGGCAAATCCGTCCTTCCAACCCGCACTTACAGTCAATAACTACTCCTGTGCTTGCTCCCCAAAGAACATCTCATCCGCAAGGGCAGTCTGAATGCGTGATTCTTCCTCAGTCAATTTGCGGATGAGTTGCATCTCCACCTCGGTTACCTCTTGCCCCTGGAAGTTGATCTCCGCAATGGAAACCACGATCTTGACGATGGCTACAGCCACGTTATCCGGTGTGTATGCAATCACTTTCTGGCCGGTAGGAAATACCCGGAAGCCCTGTTTGACCATTTTGCCGCGTCCGTATTCAAGCAGTTCGAACAGCTCCTGCTCATTCTTGAACTTGCATACGGAATTGAATTCAGTCTGAAATCCCATGCATATCCCTCCTGATCTTGTGGTCGCAGGCTACGCCTGTACGCCGTTCTCGTAATTCAGTGCCTGCTTGCGGTTGTAACGCTCCAGTGCCAGCTCAATCATGCGATCCAGCAGTTCTGCATACGATACACCTGTTTCACGCCAAAGAAGTGGATACATGCTGTATGGTGTGAAACCAGGCATGGTGTTGACTTCATTAATAAGCAAAGCGCCGTCATTTTTCCGAATGAAGAAGTCGGCACGTGAAATACCGTTACCTTCAATCGCACGGAACGCCTGCAAAGCTGCCTCGCGAATGCGATCTGCGGCCTCTGGGTCCAGTGGAGCTGGAATCAGCATCTGTGATTGACCATCAATATACTTGGCTGCATAGTCATAATACTCACCGGAGGATACGATCTCACCTGGGACGGAAGCCATGGGCTCGTCATTGCCGAGGACGCTGACTTCAACCTCGCGTGCTTCAACGAACTCCTCAATGACAACCTTCGTGTCATACCGAAGTGCAAACTCGACAGCTGTTTTCAGCTCATCGCGGTTACGTGCTTTGGAGATGCCTACACTGGAGCCCAGATTTGCCGGTTTGATAAAACAAGGATACCCGAGCTGATCTTCGACTTGTACGATCATTTCGTGCTCTGTCTGCTTCCATTGTGTCGCGTTAAAATACGTAAAGGCACATTGGTCAATGCCAGCCTGTGCAAACAGCTTTTTCATGACCACTTTGTCCATGCCGCCAGCCGAAGCCAGTACACCTGCACCTACATATGGCATATCCGCCATCTCAAACATGCCCTGAATGGTGCCATCCTCTCCAAATGTACCATGTAGCAGAGGGAACATCACGTCCAGCGCTTCTGCTCCGCCATACAAACGGCCAAACAGGGCGTTCAGCGCATCCTGCGTTCCACCCGCCGATTGCTCCAGCTTCAAGTCTTCAATCTGCGCGAACGGCGCATGCATGACAGGTCCTTTTTTCCACGTACCCTGCTTGGAGATATAAAAAGGAACCAGTTCATACTTTTCATAATCAAATGCGTTTGTTACAGCAAACGCCGTTTGCAGCGACACCTCATGCTCGCCCGATTTTCCGCCGTACACGACGCCTACTTTTAATTTATCCATACTCATGTGTACCCTCCGATTATCTGTGCCTGATGCTGTCATGCTTACATGCTCAGCACCCTTGTTATTCTGTTTGCATTATCTGGTCTTATTTTACACGGAACTGGATGTCTGCGTCACCGCATCCCGAAAATCTTTCGTCATCAAAACTCATCTGCAATATGAAAAAGCCGGTATACCGTCCGCTCCGTCCAAGCGTAAGAATCCCGGTAATCCCAAAAGCGGTGACGGCTGCTAACCGTATGTGCGTTAACAAGCGGCATACCGCCTGCATCAAACGCGGTCACAACGGTGCTGTGCTGAAATCGTCCATCTCCATCCCAATCGTAGAGAATAACATCGCCGAGCATCAGCTGCTCAGGACGCTCCACTTCTGTCGCGGTCAGACCCCAGCTGCTGCCTGACAAATAACGCTCCAGACTGTTGGAAACTGCCCAACTGTAACTCCACATTTCGGAGCCGTTCACATACCCTTTATACCACCAGCCGGCTTCTCTTCTACCAGTATAGTGGATGGGTGCGCCCCCTGCAAAGAGACATTGGGACACGTAATTGGTACAATCCACATCAAATTCCTCAAATGCCGGATTCCCCGCATTCCACCACCGATCTGCATAGGCAACCGCCAGATCTCTGCGATATGACTGTTGCCGTGAGCTTCTTCCTTGACCCAACACTTCCCGATTCAGCAACGGCCGATTCATCGCCTGTACAAAATCAGCTTGTTGAAACGGACGTCCTTCCCCAGCAGGGCGACGCTCCGGCACTTCTCGCTCGACCCGTCCAATGATCCATCCACCACTCTGCCGCAGAAAGGTTAACCGCTCCCGCTCAATCCGGTCCTCCCGGTGGGTGATCCCGCTCTTCTCGTAGAACAGTCTGCTATACAATTGTACATCCACCACCGCTTCTTCCTGGCCATCCATAAGCGTGCGCACAAGCTTGGCGCTGGTCTCGCTGCGAAGAGGCACGGCGCGCCGCTTACGATACCATTCGTCCAGCCTTGCCATACGCTCTCCCCGTTCCACCACGAAGTCAGGATCGGTAACGATCCGTTCGCTGGTCTGTGGACGGTAGTCGATCTCACAGCGATTGTACTGGTTCACGTAAGTATATAAGGCACTCTTCCATTCCCGTTCCAAGCCTATGTCCCCCTTTGGCATGAGTTCTGTCTGGAATATTTCATTGCGTATATAAACTCCTACTATTCATATGAAAGGGTCTTCGGTTGTATGTACACGGCTCAGGAGAGAGATCCGAAATTCGGCAAATACAGGTACACAAGATATCTTATTCCTGCTCGCTTCACGAAAACGCCTTCATCGTTCCAAAAGCTTGCTTGATCAGGCAAAAAGACCTTTACGTACGGAGGTGAAAACGGTATACTTAAAACTAAAGTTATGATTATGAAATTACGTTTCATCTGATGAAACTAACGAACAAGAACACGGAACGATGAAGGCCTGTTCTTCACCTAAATGAACGTTTTCTTCATCTCACCGACACATCCCAAGGAGGTACATGTATGTCAGCAAAGAATCATTTCTCCGCCGCTCGCAGTCTTGAGGTTGGAGGCAAGTCTTACCGCTACTACAGTCTCGATGCTCTTCAGGAAAACGGCCACGGCGATCTTTCCAGGCTTCCTTTCTCCATTAAAGTGTTGCTTGAAGCAGCAATTCGTCAATTCGACGGACGTGCTATCACCGAAGAACACGTAAAACAACTGACCGGCTGGGCAGATGGCCGTGACAATAACAAGGAAATTCCATTCATCCCTGCACGTATCGTTCTGCAGGATTTCACCGGTGTACCGGTTGTCGTTGACCTCGCTGCAATGCGTGATACTGTGAAAAAAGCAGGCGGCGATCCAAAACAGATCAACCCGCTCGTACCGGTCGATCTCGTTATCGACCACTCCGTTATGGTTGATGCTTTTGGTACCAACGATGCACTTGATTACAATATCAAAGTTGAATTTGAGCGTAATGAAGAGCGTTACCGCTTCTTGCGTTGGGCGCAAACGGCATTCAACAACTTCCGTGCAGTTCCACCATCCACAGGGATCGTTCACCAGGTTAACCTGGAGTATCTGGCTTCCGTGGCAGCAACAAAAACCGTGGACGGCGAAACCGTTGTATTCCCGGACTCCCTCGTAGGTACAGACTCCCACACCACCATGATCAACGGACTTGGCGTTGTTGGTTGGGGTGTTGGTGGTATTGAGGCTGAAGCAGGTATGCTGGGCCAACCGCTTTATTTTGTAACACCGGACGTTATCGGTTTCAAACTGACAGGCAGCCTGAGCGAAGGCGCAACAGCAACGGATCTGGCACTGACTGTTACCCAATTGCTTCGTAAAAAAGGCGTTGTTGGTAAATTCGTAGAGTTCTACGGACCAGGTCTTGCCAACATCGGTCTGGCTGACCGTGCAACAGTAGCCAACATGGCACCAGAATATGGCGCAACGATCGGTTTCTTCCCTGTTGATAGTGAAACGTTGAACTATTTGCGTAACACTGGCCGTCCTGACGAGCAGGTAGAATTGGTTGAAGCTTATTACAAAGCTCAAGGCATGTTCCGTACTTCAAGCACCGTTGATCCTGAATTCACAGATGTGATTGAACTGGATCTCGGCTCTGTTGTACCAAGTCTTGCAGGACCAAAACGTCCACAAGATCGCATCGAGCTGACACAAATGAAAGAAAGCTTCAACAGTATCATTCGCACACCTGTAGATAAAGGCGGCTACGGTTTGAGCGATGAGAAAATCGAACAATCCGTACCTGTGAAGCATCCGGACGGTTCCAACAGTGAACTGAAGGCAGGCGCTGTTGTGATCGCGGCGATCACAAGTTGTACGAACACTTCGAATCCAAGTGTTATGGTTGGAGCGGGACTGCTGGCGAAAAAAGCAGTTGAACGCGGCCTGACCAAACCAGGATATGTGAAAAGCAGTCTGACACCAGGTTCCCTTGTGGTTACCGAGTACCTGGAAAAAGCAGGTCTGATCACGTATCTCGACAAACTCGGATTCAACGTTGCGGGCTACGGTTGTGCAACATGTATCGGTAACTCCGGCCCACTGCCGGACGAAGTGAGCGAAGCTATTGCTGAGAACGATATGACCGTAGCGGCTGTATTGTCCGGTAACCGTAACTTCGAAGGCCGTGTACACGCACAGGTTAAAGCCAACTACCTGGCATCACCACCACTCGTTGTGGCATATGCACTTGCGGGTACCGTAAATATTGACTTTGAAACCGATCCAATCGGTTATGATACGAACAATGAGCCTGTATTCCTGAAAGACCTCTGGCCTACCTCCGAGGAAATCAAGGATACTATCGCTAGTTCCCTGAACGCTCAGATGTTCCGCAACAAGTACGAGAATGTATTTACAGCCAATGAGCGTTGGAATTCAATTTCTGTACCGGAAGGTGAACTGTACGAGTGGGATCCGAACTCCACGTACATTCAGAATCCTCCGTTCTTCCAGGAGCTTGGCGACAAGTTGAACGATATCGCAGATATCCGTTCTGCACGCGTTATGGCATTGCTTGCGGATTCCGTAACAACGGATCACATCTCGCCAGCAGGTAATATTGCACCATCCAGCCCGGCTGGACTGTACCTGAAAGAACATGGCGTAGAGCGCAAAGACTTCAACTCCTACGGTTCACGCCGTGGTAACCATGAAGTCATGATGCGTGGTACGTTTGCCAACATTCGTATTCGTAACCAGGTGGCTCCTGGTACAGAAGGCGGTATCACGAAGTACCTGCCAACGGACGAGGAAATGTCCATCTACGATGCTTCCATGAAGTATCAGGATGAAGGACAGAACCTGATCGTTATCGCAGGTAAAGAGTATGGTACAGGAAGCTCCCGTGACTGGGCGGCAAAAGGAACATTCTTGCTCGGCGTCAAAGCCGTTATCGCAGAAAGCTTCGAGCGTATTCACCGTAGTAACCTGGTCGGCATGGGCGTAATGCCATTGCAATTCCAGGAAGGTCACGGCTGGTCCAGCCTTGGTCTGAACGGACGTGAAACGTATGACATTACTGGCCTCAGCAATGATGTGAAGCCAGGACAAGAGTTGAAAGTTACCGTAACTCGTGAAGACGGTACACAGTTCGAATTCCCTGTCATCGCTCGTCTGGACAGCATGGTTGACGTGGATTACTACCATAACGGCGGTATCCTGCAAACTGTATTGCGTCAAATGATGAAAAAAGCTTAATTACATGAATCATTAATGTGATGAAGTTATACAGAAAAGCTCCCCATTACGTGCAATCAGCACGTGACGGGGAGCTTTTTATTTAACTATCGATATGCATCATCAATTTAATGATATGTAGGTTCTTATCACTTAAAATTCAAAATTTAATCCAACTTCTGAATCATCAGGTGGTTCAGGAATACGATATACACCTCTGCAGTTTAATTTCTCCACGTTGATCCAGTCCACAAAATCATCCGCCCCGTAACTACGGATAAAGTGAGCATATTCCGTATTTCCCTTATGATCAATAGACTCGATATACAGGGTGAATGGGTGCTTATACTCTAGGCTCTGCAAAAAATCGATAAATTCTCCTCTCCACTCGCCAATTTTTCCTGCATATTGATTGGGAACGTAATAGTAGAACACATCAAAGTGATATACAACAATTTTCATTAACATTTACAAGCCTCCTAGAACTTACAGATCACAGTTTAGAGTTTTAAGATCTCCATACCTTCTCTCAGTTGTTCCGACACAGCGGTATAGTACTCAATGCTATCCGCAAGTTCGCGTTCAGTCTTATGTATAAGATAATAGGAATATTTCTTCATCAACTCATGCTCGTTTAACTCAACAGGGAGATAAATAATCTCAACATCATTCGAATTGAAATAATGACGATATCCTCTCTCCGATTGTCCCACTTTCATGACTGTTTTTATCACCAGCAACTCATCACGTGTACAAACTCTTATCAGATCAGTTCTTTTCTGTTCTAAATCACGCACTACTTCTTCATCGTAGTGATCAATCTTAGCTTCAGCAATTTCAGTTTCAATTTGCATAATGGCTTTCATTGTTCCTGCTAGTTGTATAGCTAATGAATACAATGTATGTCCTCCTTTTTTTGTAAGAAATAGATACTAACGCATCATCTCTACTCTACCTCATTTACGATGTTACTCGCAAAGTTCACTGATCCTATCTTAAATTCGATACCTTATGAAACACTAAAAAACTCCTCGTAAAGTGCACTCTGCACGTTACGGGGAGCTGTGGTTTCAGTATGTGTGTGTCCTCCGTTGCTTCAAGGCCAACTACCTTCTAATGCCCAATGTGATGTGAGGCTTGATCTAACAGTTGAATCGTGCCCATGATCAGAAACAAACACGACAGAGCAATTAACGAGCCTCCAACCCATCTAGACATGATCACTCGCTCCGCAATCTGTTTTTCCGAAGCATCCGTTACCTTGTGTGGATACACGAGAAATATTAGCCCTGCGCTAATGAACAGTACAGCCATTATAATCAAGTTCTTCTCCTCCTTACACGTGACTTTCCTTAGAATTTAACTTTTTCGTCGTCACGTGGGATTCTCCTCCCACCAACACCTTTTTCAGACCCATAGCCATAGTGAAAACAATATATCCAATCAAGCCGCCGAGTGTATTAAGCATCAGATCATCCACATCAAATATGCCCATACCAGTCACTAACTGTGTCACTTCATAGCCCAGACTGAGCAGCAGAGACAGCAAGATTACCTTTACTCCAGAGAATAACTTGTTGCCCGTCAACACAGGGATGAAGATGCCCAGAGGGATAAAGGCCAGTATATTGCCTACCAGATGGATTGCGGTGCCAGGACGATGTAACGACAGACTGTTCCAGTCTCGTGAGATTTCCTGAAATGGTGTCAGGTTGACGGTTCGGTTATGGACCAGATCCGGTTGTTGCAAGAACGCCATCAGTCGATCCTTCACGATGCCCAAATCGACCGGGCTTCCTTTAAACAGGATCAGCTTCGTAAGTAGATATACATAGATAATGAAAACGGCAATCCAAAGGATGTAATGTTTGCTTTTCTTCTGGTTGTTGTGCTTCATGTTGTTTCGCCTCCTTTGTGTTGCCCTGTTATTTCTTTACGGTGACGATGACGCCATCCATGTTATCACCCGATATTTCAGTTTGGCCTTGCTCAGGTATGTAAACAGTTGTATCTCGGGTGGCCCGATAATAGCGGATATGATACTGCTCTTCCTCTACTTCCACAGTAATGTTCTCTTTCTCTTTAAGCATATCGAGATACTCTTCCAGCACCAGATTATTCTTATACATGACAGCACTGTGCGGCAGCCCTACATATCGAAAGTGCCATGGTTCATACTGAATACCGGTGATGCGCACTTTATCCTTTGGGTAACGTAAAATAAATCCGTATTTCCATGCATTCTTCTCCAGCCAGGCACCCTCTGGTGCTTCATTCATCGCAGCCAAGCTCGAGCCGATATCCAGGGATAACCCAAGATTGTGCTCACTGTGTCCCGCAGGAAGCGCATAGTCTGAACCCTTTTCCCGATATAACTCGTCCTGCTTCGCAAAGTCCCTCTAACCGCTACTGACGAGAAAATATCTGACTCCCTCTTCGCCTGCTGCTTCAACCATCCTCTGAAACTCCTGCGCCACCTGTCGTGATAACATGATTTTCTGATCCAGTATCCCATATCCACGAAGCAGATCATCCTCATGTGCAACATATACAATATCGGATTTAACTCCTTCCGGGTGTACGGGGTATTGCTTATCAACCAGTAACAAATTGCCCTTATGTATCTGATCCTGAATGTTTCCGGTGACGGATACGGTATAACCTGCGAGATTTTCACGCGTATTCTGAATCTCGATGGGCAACTCATCCTTCTGCTGAATCCATCCCGGTGATTGCGTAACAATATATCCGATCAAAATGATACATATCAAAAAGCCCCACTTTTTCATGCTTGTTCCTCCTTTTACCTCATACATCAAGGATAGACAACACAAGTTAAAGAAAAAGCAGGGCAATTTTAAAGTTTTTCTTAAATTTGACGTCAATCTTATTGGAAGACGGGTAAACGAACTTCGAATAACGTCCGTACCACGTCGCTCTGGGCCGAGATTGTACCGTCATGCTGCTCCACAATATTGCGAGCGATAAACAGGCCGAGGCCTGTCCCACCCTCCTGAGGGGTCCTGGCACGATCTCCGGTGTAATACATATCGAAGATATGTGGCAATTCCTCCGGACGAATATGTCCACCATAGTTAATCACCTGAATGATGACCTGTTCTGCATCCCGATATCCATTAATATCTACGTACATGCCATCCTTGCCATGCCGTGCAGCGTTAATTAGCAGATTCTCGAACACACGAGCCAGCAACTCGCCATCACCGGAGACCGTAAGGTCAGTGTCTATTTTTAGTCGGGCGACTAGTTGGTTCTTTTCAAATACAGGATAGAGTTCTTCGTTCATCTGCTTCAGCAGTTCGCTAAGATCCAACTGTGTCTTGTTTATAGGCAACATGCCATAATTCATACGGGTAATTTCGAACAAATCATCAATCAGCTTCTCCAGGCGCTGTGATTTGGTGAATGCAATCGACGTAAAGTGCCGTACCTGCTCCTCCGTTAACTGATCATCCTTCATGAGCAGATCTAAATATCCAAGCACAGACGTCAGCGGTGTTCGCAGGTCATGCGCCAGATTGACAACAAGCTGGTCCTTACTATTTTCAGCAAAATCCCCTCGTTCTACCGCTTCCTTTAGCTTCTCACTTGCCAAATTCACATCCTCCGCAATCGTACCTAACTCGTCCTTCGAGGAGATCTGCACACGATGCTGAAAGTCACCGTTGGCCAAATGCCTGATCCCTGTAGAAATGTCCTTGAAATACGTCGCGTAGGGCTTGGTAAACCAGAAGAAAAATAGAATGGCCAGTGGAATAAATAAGATCAGGAAGAAATAGATATCCCCGATACTTCTCATAAAATGACGATATTCAGCAAGCTGATCTTCTGCACGGACACCCGAATAATAGGCTTGCATAAGCTTGTAAATCCCATAGGTAATTGCACCAGAGGCAAGCATGCTTAACCCTAGCAACATAATCATGGTTGTACGAAAACTTCTTCGTTTAGTCATTAAACGTGTACCCCACACCCCAGATGGTTTTGATAAACTTGTTCTTGTTCACATCTTCCCCCAGCTTTTTGCGCAGGGTCCGAATGTGGACCATCACGGTATTCCCACTCTCGTAATAGGCTTCTCCCCATACCTGTTCAAAAATGCTTTCTGCACTGAACACCTGCTTGGGGTGGCTCGCGAGCAGATACAAAATGTCAAACTCCTTCGGTGTTAGTTCCACTGGTTTGCCGTAGAGTGTAACGCGATGTTGATCTGGCGTGATGATGAGCCCACCTTTCTCCAGAATGGACCTCTGCACAGGCGCAGACTGGCTGAATTGGAGTGAACGACGTAACTGGGAGTTAACCCGGGCAACAAGCTCCATCGGATTAAACGGTTTGGTCATATAATCGTCCGCGCCCATCACAAGTCCCGTAATTTTGTCCATATCTGACGTTTTGGCACTTAGGAAAATGATCGGTAAATGATGCTGTTCCCGAATTTTACGTGTCACCTCATACCCATCCATGCCAGGCATCATAATGTCCAGAATCGCCAAATCTATCGCTTGGGTCTGAACAGCTTGAACCGCCGCCTTCCCATCAAAGGCCTTGATGGTGTGATATCCTTCTTTTTGTAAATGTAAAGCAACCAGATCAGCGATCTCAACTTCATCGTCTGCGATCAGAATCGTAATTCGCTTCATTGCTTATTCCACTCCTATGTGTGATGCTCAACAATATAACATATTTGAATCCAACAGATAAACCAATGAAAGGAATCCATACATATGAAACTGGAGCGTTTATTAGCCATCGTAGTGCTACTAATCAATCGTGGACGGGTACAAGCCAAAGACTTGGCAGATATGTTCGAAGTATCAATCCGGACCATCTATCGAGACATCGATACATTGGGTCAAGCAGGTATCCCTGTAGTGACGTATCAGGGGGCAAGCGGCGGGATTGGTCTGGCAGAGGGTTACCGTCTGGATCGAAACGTATTAACAGACAAGGACCTCGCTTCCATCGTCACTGCACTGCGCAGTGTATCCACTTCCCATGCTAATGCGGCGCGTGAGCTTCTGGTCGAAAAACTCAGTAGTATCGTCCCTGAATCCAAAAATGACGATTTTCAGGCCAATACCAATCGATTCATCGTGGATTACTCAACTTGGACGCATCCCGAAGCGCTGAAAATCAAGCTTGAACTTATCGAACAGGGTATGGATCAATTACGCCCCGTAACCTTTACCTACTGCAGTGCGGAAGGTATCCATACTCACCGAACTGCCGACCCTCATACCATCGTACTCAAGAAGCATTCCTGGTATCTGTATGCTTTTTGTCACGAGCGGAATCAATTTCGCATGTTCAAGCTTGTGCGCATGCAAGATGTCACACTTGCTAATGAGCACTTCGAGCGTAAAGTCATCAACCCACAGGACAGACCCTGGCAACAGGAATGGAGCCGTCCGGACAATCAAGCTAGGTTAACCTTGAAATTCCATGCTCGAGTCCGTCATATTGCGGAAGAATGGTTTGGGATCGAGAACGTCATGCCTGATGGGACTGGATATTACTTCAGCCAGGTTGCTTTTCCCGAGGATAGCTGGTTATATGGATTCATTCTGGGCTTCGGCGCGGACGTTGAAGTATTAGAACCTCAGCATATTCGGGATGAAATCTGCCGTATCGCCGAGCAAATTGTACAAAATTATATACCTCCGACTCAAACCTGACAGACAGCTGTCCAGTTCCTACCCGTATACTTCAGATATATTCAATCTGTACATATATGAGGAGGAACTAATCATGAATGTTACTGTATGTCAAAGCTGCGGCATGCCGCTCACAACCCCTGCCCAATTCGGAACGGAAGCAGATGGAAACACAACCCGTGAGTATTGTATTTATTGTTACAAAGAGGGCAAGTTTGAGCAGCCCGGTATGTCACTTGAAGGCATGACCGAGATGTGCACTGCCATTCTGAAGGACGAAGGCATGGATGAGGAATCCGCTCGTTCGATGCTGCGTAACCAGCTTCCTTTTTTGAAGCGTTGGCGCACGAATACAACGGATCAACATACAGAATCTCTCGCTGAAAACTCTACTGCTTCCGCTAAGCCTGGTCAGGTAACAACAGAGCATTCGTTCTCTGCCCAGCCCGTTCGTTATGTCACGCTCCCTGGCAAACGTCTTGCCGGCGTATCCGCCCGCACAACCAACGCCATTGAGATCAGTGGCAAAGGTTGTATTCAGGGACTCTGGAACAATTATTTTGCCTCAGAGCACCTCCCTGCACCTGAAGTTGTTCGCTATGGTTGTTATACGGATTACACCGATGGGATAACCGGAGAATACACCATACTGGTAGGGCATGAGGTCAGTCCGAACGAATCGTTGCCTGAGGGACTGGACGACATTTTACTCCCTCCTGCAACTTACGCCATATTCACTTCCAGAAAAGGACCGATGGCAGAGGTTGTTGGCGAAGCCTGGGGAGCCGTGTGGGCATGGGACAAACAAAGCGATCGTACGTTCACCGGGGATTTTGAATTATATGATGAACGCAGCCTGAATCCCGAAAGTGTACAAGTGGATATATACATCGCTGTTCGCCAAAGTAGATAAAACCAACACGATACCACCTCAGACAGAATCAAAGTTTGATCGCATCCTTCTTCATATCAAGCAAGCTGCCGGGTTCGCTCGGCAGTTTTTTTGTTATATCCGGAACTACATCCCCCCTAAACAACCCGACCATGGTACCAAGTTAGTTAGCATGCTTTGCATCATTTAACCAGATAATATGCCTCATATGCGGGTACCATTGACTTCCTTAAAATTGGGACTATTCACATAACAACCGATTCGATCCTCCCATATCAAACCTTTCATATCAGGTCCTTTTCTCCTGAATTTCCCTAAAAACGTTTACATCTCCTTAAAACCGGGTAAAATCACTACAATCCAATTGGAATTACGCTTTAAACTCTTTTATTTCGTCTAACAAGTCACATGTACCTATATGCGCACCTGGCATGGTAACCAGTCGAAATACATAATTCAAAAAAAACGCATCAAAGGAGGAACCAAGATGATCCGCATGCCTATTCAGCAAATGATCCCGTACCATCACCAATATCCGCGCAACACGGCGACCACTGCTCCTAAAAAGGAGAATGAGAACACTCAAGGTCTATCCTTTCATGAAATTCTGCAACAAAAAATGGCGAAGAAAAATGCTTCTCCTTCCCTTAGATAAAAATGGACACCGGACCGACCCTAGTCGAGTCAGGTTATCAACCGTCTTTCCGCAGCTTGGCGGAAGGGCGGTTATTGGCGTTGAGCCATAAACGACTGTACAGTTCTCAGGCATGTTTCTATAATGGTTTAAATATCTAAAAGATCCATGACATATACGAACTGTTAAAGGGGACTTAGCACATGACCACCATTGGTTGTTTTCACGCTCATTATTCCAACATCGCCTTAATTGAAGAGACGCTTGCTCCTTATGAAGTTGAATTGGTCCATTACGTCGATCCAGGCCTGGACCGTCTTAAACATGACGCTGACTTTTCCAAGGTTGTCATTCACGAGAAGGTAGCCCAGACGCTCCAATGGATCGCTGAGTGTCATGCCGATGCCATTCTGGTCACCTGCACCCTGTTTGCTACAGTACTGGAGCAGGAAGCGTCACAGGTCCCTGTGCCTGTGATCGGCATAGATGATCCGTTATTGCAGGAGATGCGGCGAGTAGCAGGAGATTACATAATAACATTCACCAACCCGGCAACTATTGAAGGAACGATGGCACGGTTGAATCGGGTATTACAGCAAGAGGATGAGAATGGGCAACTACACGTTGCCAAGACATCTCAGACGGAAGCGGTGTGCATCCCTGGGACATTTGAGTTGATTATGCGTGGAGATCAGCAAGGGTATCTCGAAGCGGTACGTGAAGGCTTACAGCAGATTGCTGAGCAGCATCCGGGTAAAACGGTAGTGGCAGCCCAGCTGTCTATGGCTCCCGCTGCTGCACAAGTTACAATAGATCGCGGTATTCCAATCCATAGCCCGCTGGCATTGCTTGCGGCGTATTTGGAGAAGGATTTGGGCTTGGCTCGACAGTAGCTGCTGATTTGGAGTGAAGTAACAAGTTCTATCTGAAACTATGCAACTATGAACTCACTTACTTAGTAACACCACAAATTAACGAGGTGAACTAATATGCGATTCCTCTATATTGTTTTACTGTTTATAGTAGGTTTTTCCTGTTCCGCATTTCTATACGGAGGAGCACCAAAACTCAGTGATGCTCTTTTATTCGTTATCGCAGGAATTCTGTATAAGATATGGACCACACTTAATCACAAAGCTAATTCTGATAAAGGCTGAGTATGGTTAAGAATACATACATGACATAAAACTAAAAAAAGCCGTTCTTCTCTGCAATGACAGAGAGAAACGGCTTTATCTCTATTTCAGACTGCCCAGCTTGCGCTGTACCGGCGCCTAGGAGCGTGTCCGATATTCCTCGGCCTTTTCCTGCATCCCGGCAGCTACAGCCTCATTCTCGGACAACCCTTTGTCTGCGGCAAAGGCACGAATGTCCTGCGTAATGCGCATGCTACAGAACTTTGGTCCGCACATGGAGCAGAAATGAGCTTCTTTGGCCCCTTCTGCTGGCAGCGTCTCATCATGGTAGGACAGCGCACGTTCAGGGTCTAGTGACAGGTTGAACTGGTCCCTCCAGCGGAACTCGAACCGTGCTTTGGACAATGCGTCATCGCGGCGCTGGGCGCGTGGATGTCCCTTCGCCAGATCGGCGGCATGAGCTGCGATCTTGTAGGCGATGACCCCTTCCCGCACATCATCCTTGTTGGGCAGGCCCAAATGTTCTTTTGGCGTAACATAACAGAGCATGGACGTGCCGAACCAGCCAATCATGGCCGCACCAATGGCGGATGTGATGTGATCATATCCTGGCGCAATGTCGGTCGTTAGCGGCCCAAGTGTGTAGAACGGTGCTTCTTTACAGATCTCCATCTGCAAGTCCACATTCTCCTTGATCTTATGCATCGGTACATGACCCGGGCCTTCGATCATCACCTGCACATCATGCTTCCATGCGATCTGCGTCAGTTCCCCAAGCGTAGCCAGTTCCGCCATCTGAGCCTCGTCATTGGCATCATAGATACTACCTGGACGGAGTCCATCTCCCAGCGAAAACGCTACATCATACCTTTTCATAATCTCACAGATCTCTTCAAAATGGGTGTACAAAAAATTCTCCTGATGATGCGCAAGGCACCATGCTGCCATAATGGAACCACCCCTAGACACAATACCTGTCATTCGCTTGGCGGTCATGGGGATATAACGCAGCAGTACACCTGCATGAATCGTAAAGTAGTCCACGCCCTGCTCTGCCTGCTCAATGAGTGTGTCACGGTACAACTCCCAGGTCAGCGCTTCCGCTTCGCCATTCACCTTCTCCAGCGCCTGATACAGCGGTACCGTACCAATCGGCACAGGTGAATTACGGATGATCCATTCCCGGGTGGTATGAATGTTTTTGCCTGTGGACAGATCCATCACCGTATCCGATCCCCATCGTACCGCCCAAGTCATCTTCTCGACCTCTTCCTCGATGGAGGAAGATACGGCAGAGTTACCTATGTTGGCATTGATCTTCACGTGAAAATGACGACCGATCAACATCGGCTCACTCTCCGGGTGATTGATGTTGGATGGCAGAATGGCCCGTCCACTCGCCAGCTCCTGCCGCACAAATTCCGGCTGCACGCCTTCACGAATGGCGGCGAATTCCATCTCAGCCGTAATGACTCCCTGCCTCGCATAATGCATCTGAGTCACGCAGCGTCCTGGCTGTGCTCGCAGCGGTTTGCCACGCAATCCGGGGTACTCTTCAGCGCCGGCTCTCTTCCCTCCGGGCTTCAGTCCGTTATCCTCCGGTTTAACCATACGGCCCTGATAAGCTTCAACATCGCCACGCTCTGTGATCCAACGAGTGCGCAGAGCTGGCAGACCTGCGCGGATATCCGCATGAAATTCGGGATCGGTCATGGGGCCGCTCGTATCGTAGACACGCAGCGGTTCGTTATGCTCCACCCCTTGGGGAGTATTCGTGTCATGAAGGGCTATCTCACGCTCCGGTACAGCAATGTCCGGCCGTGAGCCCTGAATGTAGACTTTGCGGCTGCCCGGAAAGGGCTGAACCCGTCCGGCCGCTCCTGTTTCTTTTTCCACCTGCTGATCGTTATGTCCCTGCTCCGTCGCTTGTTGTCCCGTTTGATTTCCTGTACTCATGTTCACTTGTCTCCTCCTCAGTGTTCGTCGCTTGTTTGGTTGGTTTCATCATTAGCTCGCTTACGTACCTGTCCCAAATCATGCGCAATGCAGAGAAGAAAGAGCGATCCTACACCAGACCAGGGGAGACACTTTTCATGTACAGTTAACAACAGACGGAGGCTGCCACAGATCATCGATCTATAAGACTTCCCTCCTCATCCAAGCCCACTTTTGCAGGTTAGTGAAAAAGAAGCCCATAGAGTCCGCACTATATCGCCCGTTCCCTGTATATAAAAAAGCCGGTCCCCGAAGGAACCGACTTTTATGTCCATCACCAATAATGCACCTTCAATCAGCTCCTTAACGGAGCCCAACAAGGGTCACATCATGTGGTGGTTGTGGTCATATCGCCGATTACTTCCCTACGCTGGTATGATCCAGATCAGGTGCAAAGGGTCCGGAATCTCATGCGATTCCGTCTCAGTCCGGACAATTCGGACTCCCCCAGTAACGTTAATAAGTTGCGGCTTACATAAGCCGCCGTTCATATTCAATGAAGCTGGCCCCGCTGGGCCGTCCATTACAGAGTAGCGCAACCGGAACATAAAAACAACCTTTATATTCCAAATGATCAAACTCTATTGGAGAAAAAACTTACCTCAACATCAGGATAACATGAGCCCCATTTGCGTAGCAGCATCCTTCAACACAGGTGCGTATTCATGCAATGTCTCCTGCGAAAGTCGGCTGACAGGTCCTGAGACCGAGAGCGCAGCTGCAATATTGCCTCTGCGATCCATAATAGGTACAGATACCGCGGCAGCTCCCGGCTCACGTTCCTCGTAACTTGTGGCATATCCGTTATCCCGGATATCTCCCATCTGCGCTAAATACACCGCGGGATCAATAAACACCGGCCATTCCGGCCCGTTCATCAGTTCTTCACGATCCTCGTCCGTGGCAAACGCCATCAGGACTTTGCTGGAAGCCCCCACAGACAGCGGGAGTCTAACACCAACGGGAGCAACTCGGCGGATTGCCTGATCACTTTGCACCGCCTGAATACGAATCCGTTCACTCCCATCACGCAGGTACAGACTCACGGTCTCCCCCAATCGATCTCTCAGTCGCTCCATCGCAGGCAACAGCAGAATAGCGGGATCATCACTGCGGGACATATGAGCTGACAGCTCCCAGATTCGGATGCCAAGTCGGTACTTCTCTGTTGCTGCATCGCGGATCACGAACCCTCGATCCTCCAGCGTAGCCATCAAGCGGTGGACTGTACTTTTGTGCAGGCCGATCTGGCTGGCAATTTCGGTGAGTCCCAGATCACTGCGTGTGGTAAAACATAATAATATATCCAGCGCCCGTTCCACAGCCCGGACGGTTAACTTGCGATCTTCCATGGCATAATGCCCTCCTCATGTTTCATCACATGAAACTTGGTTACATAAATTATATGAGAAACGGTCTCATCTGTAAACCAAAAAGAGCCAAAATCAAAATAGGCCAACGTGTAAATTTTTCCTTTTTATAAGACTTAATCCCCTGTAATTTACACACTAAGGTAATGTTACCCATATATCTTAAGAACTATATAACAATTGCGTAACAAATGCCCTCAATCAATTGACTTTGACTATATTGGAACATACGATAAAGATATATTACATTAAGATATCGCTCTGAAGCAGGCTCTGAAATCGACGCAATTCTCTTTTCATGTCGTTGTTATCTTCAACTGAACTTCAAAGGAGGGGCATTCATGTATCAATCATCCCAGAGCGAAGCCCCGCTGCAAACAAAAGTGTCCGATCTGCCCTCTTCCCTATCACCGAGGCTGATTCGGTTCAAACATATTATCGTAGCGTTGCTGCTCTCCGTTGTATTTTTTCTACTGTTTTGTTTTATTGCACTGCATGGTTATATCGCATGGGTATTATCCAATCCAACGGTAGCGCCAGTCTTCTCCAATCCGATGCAAGCCAAGAACATGAAGTATGAAGATATCACGTTCCCGGCAGCAGATGGCAGCCGGACGATGCAGGGATGGTATATACCTGCTGACAATGCTGCAAGCAAAACGATTATTTTCAGTCACGGCTATGGTGCCAATCGTGAAGAAACATGGGTACCCATGTATGACCTGGCACACTATGCCCATCAACTTGGGTTCAACGTGGTCATGTTCGATTATGGCTTCGCCTCACAGGTGAACAAAGCTGTAGCCACAGGTGGCAAAGCTGAGTCACAGCAATTGCTCGGTGCGATCCAGTTCGCCAAGCAACGTGGTGCGCAGGAACTGGTTGTCTGGGGTTTCTCGATGGGTGCCGGTACAGCGTTACAAACCGGACTGATTACGAAGGAAGTGGATGCAATGATTCTGGACAGTGCGTTCCTGCTGGAGCCAGATACGCTGTACCACAACATTCACAACCAGATCGATCTGCCACGTCAGCCTACACTGGAGATCATGAAACTGTTGTTCCCTGTTCTGAATGGTACCGGATTACAACAGATTCCATACCAGGAAGTGAAAAAGGAAGATTATCCGTTCCCGATTTTCTTCATCCATGGTACAGAGGACGAGAAGGCGCCTTATCCAATTGCGGAGCAACTCGCTGCCAACCAGACCAATCCGTACTCGGATGTATGGATTGTCCAGGATGCGCATCATGAGTTGATCTTCCGGGAGCATCCAAAGGAATATCTGCGCCGTGTCTCAACTTTCCTCAGTCATGTAACGAAAACAAGCAGTGACGATGTGCAAAACACGAATAATGGAGAATAACCAAATTTCAATCACCGAACTTTTCGTTGATTCCAGAGCCCTCAGGGGCTCTTTTTTTTCACTCATAGGACAACAAGCTCGCGGAATATACTCTTGGAACGCATGAACAGACGGTCTGCATGCAATGAATTTCATCTGAAGGAGGTTCAACATAGATGAACTGGTATGGATATGGTCACCTGCTGCCTCTGCGGACATTGGAGGAAATCCGTTTCTGGAAAGAGCAGGAGAAAGAACATACACTCGTCATTCGTGCCCTGGTTCCTGATCTGGAGCCCCCATACGTCAAGCTACTGGAGGAATGGGAGGTTACCTTTGCAAACAGTGAGCGAGTAGCCAATCAGCTTTTAAAACAGCTATTGCCCGCAACCCATCCACCAGCCCCCTACATCGTTCGTTGTATCGATCAACTTGTGGCGGCAGCTCGTAAGCAATCGAGGGAGTTCATCAAACAGCTGTATGTTCTTCTAGAGCAAAGTGCTGCTGTGCAAGCTGTTCCGCTTGCCAAAGTACTCATTCTGCATTTTATCCGCGAATCAGAGTATTTTCTGGGCGTATTGGATACGCTTGGCCAACCTGGCATCTTGCGCGAAACGGATTTGGAGCCATCACTTTTTCTGGAAAATGCGCTGCATACGTCAGAGTCAGGAAGCCTCCATCGCCAAGCTTCAGAAGCTCCAACTTCTCCAGAGGGGAATGTAAATGCACCTGCCGCTTCAGCTCAGATCCAATCTGCAACCATTCAACCGCCTTCTACCGGAACAACACAAGCCACACCCAGCTCTACAGCACCTCCCGTAAAAGAGAAGCCGGTTCCCATCGGAGGACACACACTGCCGCCTCTCCCCTATGCGTACAATGCGCTGGAGCCACATATTGATGAGCTGACGATGCGTATCCATCATGACAAACACCATCAATCTTATGTGGACGGACTGAATGTAGCAGAGAAAAAGCTGGCGGAATCGCGAAAAAAGAATAACTTTGAACTCATCAAACATTGGGAACGTGAACTTGCCTTCAACGGGGCAGGCCACTACCTGCATACGATCTTCTGGACAATTATGAACCCTGCTGGCGGCGGCAAACCTTCCGGTATGCTCGCAGAGCAGATCAAGCGAGATTTCGGGAGTTATGAAGCGTTTAAGAATCAATTCACAGAAGCCGCGAACAAGGTGGAAGGCAGTGGCTGGGCGATGCTTGTCTGGAGCCCGAGAGCACATCGTTTGGAGATTTTGCAGGCGGAAAAACACCAGAACCTGTCCCAGTCCGATATCGTACCACTCCTGCCACTGGATGTGTGGGAACATGCCTACTATCTGAAACATCAGAATGAACGCAAAAAGTATATCGAGGATTGGTGGAACGTTGTCTACTGGCCCGCTGTGGCCGAGCGTTACGAAACGGCACGCAAGTTGTTGTGGCCGCCTTATTAAGCTTGGGGTTAGATGGATTAGAGAAAAAAGAGATATCTCCAGCCGAATGACTGAACGATATCTCTTTTGGTGTATACAAAAAAGCAAGCCTCCTGTAAGAAGAGACTTGCTTGTATTTTGAGAGACTTCCTATTTCTAAATGTTCACTTAAGAAGCACAGCCCTCGCACGCCACATAGTTGTCGCCAACCTGTTTGCTAATGGAGATCAGATCGCCCAGCTTGATATCAGACTCATCTGTAAACTCCAGATCGGCTATACGTGCAACGATCAGTGCAGCAGCCTCTTCCTTGCTTGTTGCCATTTGGCTGAACTCGGATTTTTCGCCTGTTGATACAACCTCATATAAATACGTATATCTCAATGTGTCCATCCTAACACTCTCCTTCCGAAATCACATCATATCATCTCTATTAACCAATTCCAAGCCCTAGTAAAAAGTGTTAATCGTATCGCAGCTTCATCTGCTCAGCTGTCAGGCGTACTTCTTCAGAGCCAACGCTAAGCACCCTGCTGGTCTCCGCCTGTGGATAGCGATCCCGTAGTGTTCGAACCAAAGCCGCAGTATATGCCGCGGCTGAAGGTACACCTGCCAATTCTTTCAGACTTGCCATCGTGCCAGGCTGAACATCAGGATATCCTTCACTCGCCCCACCTGCTGCATGCTGATAGAATTGTCGCACGTCCGCTGCCAGTTGATCTCCCTGACCTTCCACGATGATAAAAGCCGTAATGATATACGCCTTTGCCTGCCTGCGCTGGGCAATACCACAGAATTTTAGGCCACCTACACTGACATCATAATCTCCCGGGCAAAAAGCACCCTGAACCTCACCAGTTTGCGCCTGATTCGACCACGGCGTTAGCGACTCGGCAATAATCGAAGCCATCTCTCGGAAATCATCATGAATATTGATGGCATGTCCGGGATTAGGCAGAATCAGCGACACATTAACTACCCCTGGATTCAAGGGTACTGCCGCTCCACCGGAAGGCCGAACACAGACCGCCGTCCCTTGGCTTCTAATCTGTTCCATCGCTTCTACAGCCTGTGGCAACCTGCGGTCACGCAGACCCGCTACAAAGGCATCTGGGTGTCTCCATATATGTGCAACAGGTAGATGCCCTGCCCCAACCCGCCTGCACATAACTTCTTCCCAAGCAAAAGCTTCGAGTACACTACTACCTTGTCGCATGAGTGGTGTCTCCCAGATTTGCAGACGCAATGAAGCCTGTTGATCTGCCTGTAGTCCCTTTTCCGGCTGAACCGGTTGATCTGAATGGGAAGGTACACTCATCGTTCCATTACCTCCGGCTTAACGAATTCATATGTATCCAGTATATAGGAATGACAACGCATATATAAATAAGCCGGTTCCCAGGGAACACGGCTTATTTATATCATATCCTATGGCTTAGAAACTGTTGCTTCCAAAACCAAAGGAACTTACTCATCCGGCTTGTCCAGCGAGTGGACATACCTGATCTTAATCTTTCACCAAAGACAAGAACTCTGCACGTTGTGCCGGATTCTCACGGAAAGAACCACGTACAGCAGACGTCACCGTCTTGCTTCCCGGTTTCTTCACGCCGCGGGAACACATGCACAAGTGCTCGCCTTCCACAACGACCATAACTCCATGAGGCTCAACGGCCTCTGTCAGAATGTCAGCGATCTGTGAAGTAATACGTTCCTGAACTTGAAGGCGACGTGTTACTGCTTCGACCAGACGAGCCATTTTGCTCAGACCAACGATCTTGCCGCTTGGTACATACCCAATGTGCACCTTGCCGAAGAACGGCGCCATGTGGTGCTCACACTGACTGTAGTAGACAATATCCTTGACGATAACCAGTTCTTCATGATTCTCGTCAAACGTGACACCGAGCACATCGCGCGGGTCTACTTCATATCCACCAAAAATTTCTTCATACATTCGCGTCACACGTGCAGGCGTTTCAAGTAGCCCTTCACGTGTACTATCTTCTCCGATCAATTTCAGGATCTGCTCTACATGATACTCGATCTTCTCCCGATTGTCGGATACTTTTGAATTCAAATAATCTTTAACGCCAGCCACTGCCAAACGCCTCCTTTCGAACCACAATAAGGTAAGCAGTTATTCACTTTACTGCTATTATTTTCGGCGGCCCGAACTTTTACGCGCAGGATGCTGTTGCGGCTGAGGCATTTTCGCTCCTGGCTGCTGATTCTTCATCATCTGCTGGGCACGCTGCATTTGCTTGCCATTCAGGTTGTAGCCCATTTGCTTCGCCATTTTCTGAAGCATGTCCGGATTGCTTTGCATTTTCTCAAGTTGTTTACGCAAGTAGAACACCCCGATGAAAAATCCCCCGACCAGACCAACAATCAATGTAATAATCGGTATAACAATATCCATCTCTTAGACACCTCTGTATGCATTCTAAAAAGCCTGATAATCCGTGTCACTTCATGATGTTTGACACACATGTTGCAAACCTGACACAGAGCGGATTTCCTGAAAGTATCATAGCATTTCCGCACGCCTTGAGCAAACGGATTTTCCAGTTGAACCGCACACAAGCTACGTCATGACAGCTTCAATGAAAACGGTTGTATGCTGAGCCAGATCGATTTCAACCACATCCAGAGAATAACGCGTACTTCCGCGTGCCACCCTGATTACAGGTCTGCCGGGCAATCCCCGATGTTGACGCACAATGACTCCAGTCTCTTTGGTGGACAGTCGTACCGCTGTACCATTGGGATACACGGATACACTCTTGTTGAACTCAATCAGAATGTCCCGATCCAGCTTTGTACCAGATAACGCCATCATCTCTTCACAGGCCTCATGTGGCATCAAACTGTCCTTGGATAAACCATTAATGAGATTATCATAGATATTAGCCACACTAACGATTCTCGCAAACAGATGAATGTCACTCCCCTTGATCCCTCTCGGCATGCCTGTACCATCTACATGCTCATGATGTTGCAGGGCCGTATGGGCGACCAACAGACTGAACTCCCGTTTGTTCTTAATCACTTCGAATCCACGCCATGTATGGTGCAACGAAGAATTTGCAGCAGAGCCACTGCCAGGAGGTTCCCCCACTTTGCCAATATCATGCAATAATGCCCCCACAGCAAGGTCCTTCAGTTGGTTATAATTGAGTCCCATATTCAGTCCGATGACCGAAGACAACAAACATACATTCATCGCATGAACATACTGTGCATTGTCTTTGGTACGAATATCGGTGAGCTGCACAAGCATTTCACGCCCGTTCAGTACATCATTCAGCAACTTCTCTATACTGAGGGCAACTTTTCTCGGACTCCAGTCTTTCCCGGATCGAATGGATTCGAGTGTGACACTCATTTCATTAATTATTGCCCGTTTCGTGGTTTCATCCAGAATGTCTTCTGCATCCACATCTTTATACGCTTCATCCTGGATGTATAACATGGTCACGCCAATACGCTTCAGCGTATTGACCATGTATACGGTGAGCTGGACTCCGGCAGACAGCAGTACCGTGCCGTTACTGGAATATACCGTCTTGCCCAGAAGCTCCCCCGCTTCCACGCTCTCCACGTTTACATACTTCATGAACGTCCCCCGCTCTTACGATAGCTGCTCCAATGCGAGCAATTGCTCCTTGGTTTGCAGACCGCCTACATAACCCACCAGGGTACCGTCTTTACCACTGATACGGTGACAGGGAATAATAATCGGAATCGGATTCTTGCTAATGGCGTCCAGAACTGCACGAACAGCCTTGGGTCTGCCGATGATTTCCGCAACCTGTTGGTGTGATGAGGCCTCTCCATAAGATATATCGGACAGAACTTGCCATACTTGTAGTTGGAATGGTGTTCCAAGCCGATCAAGCTGCAAGTCGAACGTTTTTCTCTCCCCTGCAAAATACTCCTTTAACTGCTTTGCAGCTTCGCTGAGCTTCTCTTCGTTCTTCTCATATCGATACTCGCCAATCCAGATGCGGGCCCATTGTTGCAGATGAGCTTCGCGTACGTGAAAGGCGCCAAAATCAATGTGACACAGTCCTTCATCCGTCGCGCATAACGTAAGAGTACCAATCGGTGTCAGTACCTCATCGTAGTATACGGGCTTGCCATGAAGACCCGTAACGGCTGAAGGTTTCCACGCTGCGGCTTCCGGTTTGGCAGGCTGTGCAGACTGCTCACTACCCGGTTCAATCCCAGCTTCCATTTTCAAATCCTGTTGTAACGCACGTAAGGAATTGTTCTCGTTGTTCTGTTCCTCTGGCTGCTTATCACTCACTTGCCCAGCCTGTGGCTGTTTGGGTAAGGTCTCGGACGAACTCAGTCGCTCCTCGGCCTTCTGCAGCATGCTTAGTACGTTCCCATCTTGTTCGTTAGCGGCAGCTTCCCCAATTGCTCTCATGGCGTCTTCTCCTCCAATTCTGCTTAACGCCCAGGCTGCGGTTCCCCGCAACTCGGGGCGCGGATCACGTTTTAATACTTCTGTAAGTTTGGGTACAGCACTTTTGTCTTTGAAATTACCCAGGGCAATAACGGCGTTGCGTTGAATCGGCTTTTTGCCCCGCCAAGCGGCGGAACTCTGACCGAAACGTTCCTTGAATTCCCGGTTACCGATGTCCAGCAGCGGCAGTAGGAGTGGCTTCACAATCTCCGGATCGGGGTGAAACTCGGGATGGTGATCCCAGTTCTTGCCCCGGTTCTTCGGACAGACAATCTGACACGTATCACAACCGTATAGACGGTTGCCTATTTTCAGCATAAATTCTTCATCCACGAACCCTTTCGTCTGGGTTACAAAAGAAATACAGCGCTGTGCATTCAACTGCCCCGGCCCCACTAATGCTCCTGTAGGACAAGCATCGATACATTTTGTACATTCACCGCAGTCCTCGGTCACAGGTGTGTCTGGTTGAAAAGGAATATTCGTTACCAGTTCCCCGAGGAAAATCCATGAACCAAATTTGGGTGATATAATGGCACAGTTTTTGGCACTAAAACCAATCCCCGCACGCTGGGACACCGCACGATCCACCAATGCTCCGGTGTCTACCATGCTTTCGATCATGGCTTCAGGTACGCGTTCCTTTATAAAATTGACCAACTTGTCCATCGCTGCACGCAAGACCTGATGATAATCCTGACCCCAAGCCGAACGGGCAAAAATGCCTCGATACGCACCAGGCTCCGATTTCGGCGGATTCACCATTTTGGATGGGTATGCCACGGCTATTGCAATAAGTGAAGCGGGCTCGCCATCTTTTAAGGCGGGGTGCACCCTTTTTTCAATATCCGGCTCTTCAAAACCTGAGGCATACCCTTTATCCCGCGACTGCTCCAGCAGCGACTTCAGGGAAACAAAGGGATCAGCCGAAGCAAAACCGATATCATCAATGCCCAGTCCGGGGCCAGCTGCCTTGATCTCCTGTTTTAACTTTTCCCATACGGAGGCATCCTGTGCTGCCCCGGTCTGTACGCTCGTCATTTCTCTTCCCTCTCTTCTTCCAACACTTATTCCGTAAATAGTGAACGCCCGCCTCACGGTAAGAGGACAGGCGTTAATTTCTATATATGCCTTGCATACTTGAATTCAAACGGAACCAACTCTATATGGTTTAACGCAAAATGCAGTCTGAAGTTGTTGTCCTGTAAGCATTTTACAATTTCTTCAATTCAGAAAACGGCCAGAAAATAAATTCAGCCTTGCCTACAATCTGGTCGGATGTAATACTGCCAAACACTCGGCTATCCTTACTTTTGCCTTCATGACGATTATCCCCCATCACGAAGAAATGATCCGGCTCCAAGGTGATTGGGCCAAAATCTGGGTCCTGCACCTCAATGTCGGTGTACGTTTCCGCTTGTTGCTCGCCGTTCACATATAGATGGTGATCCCTAACTTCAATTGTATCTCCCGGAAGTCCAACGATCCGTTTCACCAGAAAATCCTTCTTCTCCACACCTTCGCTTGGATCACGAAGTACGATCACATCTGATCGGGAAGGATTACCCAGATGGTATACGATTTTGTTGACGAAAAGGCGATCTCGCTCAACCAGTGTCGGCTGCATGGACTGTCCCTTGACCATTGACAGATTAAACACAAACAGGTTCAGCAGCATCATAATTACAAAAGCAACAACAATCGTTTTGACCCAGTCCCACAGCTCGACAACCCAGGATTTCCCCGGTTGTTCAGGCTTTGACGGTTCATTTCGTTGCTCGGAAGTCACATGTTCCATTGAATGATTATTGGAATTCAAAGGGACACCTCATTTATTAAATAGTTGAATTAAACTTGTAACATGGTAACCATACTCCCTTTCAGTCTACTCCATTTGGGAGAGTGAAACAATTGGTTATGAGCACCAATACCTTGGTTATCGTGAATACAGCCGGGATAGTCAGGGTGATTTAAATAGAATTCAGGGACTCCGAAGCATGTTCAGAAAATGAGGAAACCAGAGGAATATGACGTGAAGAACACTCATATAAATAGAAAGGCACATCCCTCACGTTCTTACACGTTAAAGAGATATGCCTAATATGAAATGAAAATCTTTTTTTTATTTCTTTTTAAACATGCAAACTAAGCTTTGGACAAAATACTAAGAGTCTGGAAAGCGCTCATAATCTGATTGGCACCGTAACCCATTGCTTCATATAGAGGCATGGCTACTTTGTTGTGCTCATCACCCGCCACCCATACTTGGCTGACTTTACGCTGCTGGAACCGCTGTTCCATAGCCTCGACAAGTGTTTTGCCGACTCCACGGCGACGATAGTCTGGATGTACCGCAATACGGTAGATACAACCCTGGTTGTGATCAATCGTACCGATCAAAGCGCCTACGAGGTCTCCCTCTTCTTCCGCAACCATGATCAGGTCAGAATCCCATGACAATTGACGGGCAAACGGGCCCATCGTGTTCTCATAACACTCTTCCGATAGTGCAACCTGGAGAAGCTCCGTCATCTGGCTTGCATCACTCAACTGAAAGGAACGAACGTGCATGTCTTAAATCTCCCTTTTCGTTAGCTTAGATGAGGTTTTTTACAAAAAGGGAATCCCTTTTTACCAAAAACCCAATGTTCATATAATGACAAAAAACGAGAAAATACCGCTTCTTCGTCAATTAAACCATACTTTTCTCCATAAAACACGCATTTTCTTTTGAAAGCGCTTAATTGTAACCGTTTACATACGAATATTAAACTTTTCATCTATTTAAACGCCTGAAAACACATAAATAGTTGCATAAAGGGTAAAATATGTTTGTTATCTCTGGCCCATCATTAGATCAACGCTTCGGGGGACTTAATAAACAAAAATGTTGCTTAATTAGCTCGAATGCGGTTTAATATTAGTGGCAAGGGTATTATTACATATGTACCTGTTTTCAAAAAAAACTAAAATCTCAGGAGGTATTTCATTATGACTTTTCAATTACCAGCACTTCCTTACGCTAACGACGCACTGGAACCACATATCGATGCAAAAACGATGGAAATCCACCACGATCGCCATCACAATACTTATGTAACTAACTTGAACGCAGCTCTGGAAAGCGCTCCTGAACTGCAAGAAAAAAGCTTGGAAGATCTGATTGCTAACCTTGACAGCGTACCAGAAGGCATCCGCACAGCGGTTCGCAACAATGGTGGTGGACATGCTAACCACAGCTTGTTCTGGGAAATCATCGGACCTAACGGCGGCGGCGCTCCTACAGGCGATATCGCAGCAGCTATCGATAGCGAACTGGGTGGCTTTGATAAATTCAAAGAAGATTTCGCTAAAGCAGCTACAACTCGCTTCGGTTCCGGCTGGGCTTGGCTCGTAGTTGGTAAAGATGGCAAGTTGTCCATCACTAGCACACCTAACCAAGACAGCCCTCTCTTCGAAGGTCTGACTCCGGTTCTGGGTCTGGATGTATGGGAGCACGCTTACTACCTGAACTACCAAAACAAACGTCCTGACTACATCGCCGCTTTCTGGAATGTAATCAACTGGGATGAAGTGAACAAACGTTACGCTTCTGCAAAATAAGACGCAATTTTGAACAAACCATTAAGGATCTGAAATAAATCGCCCCCTTAACATTCATTATTCTCCTGCCTGGATGAATAACCAATGTTTAAGGGGGCTTTTTTTTGTGATATCCTCTTCAGCAGAATTAAAGGCGGGCGTCCCAGCTTCCGCAATACGGGTCCACCGGACTGATGCCTTCAAAAGGGGTTTCCCCTATCAGCTTACTTACAACGGCTCGTACCGTATCCTCGCTGGCTGAGTATGCATTAATAAATACCTTTGCTCGTGGAACATCATATAAATGATACGGGTTCGCAAAGGATACAAACACCGTTGGCAGTTCTTGGATAAACCATGGCAGATTCTCAATGAAGGGTTCAGCCCACTCTAGCCGAATCGAAGGTTTGAGGCTAGAGCTTGGCATATTCAAGGCGTAGATTACAAGATCGGTGCGTTGACGAACTGCCTCCACACTTTCCATGAACGCCGCATGTTGCTGCCGTCCCGGTTCGAATAATGTCACCTCAAATCCCTGCTCTCTAAGATGCTTCGTCATTGTATCCGCGATTGTTGAAGAATAGAAGCCCTCATTTTTCAATAGGGAACTGTTCGATTCAACTGGGACGAGTAACACACGCTTCGTAGAGATAGGGTGGAGTGGCAGTATAGCGTCTATATCCTTCACCAGTGTAACTGCTTTGTCTGCCGCCTCCTTCGCCCAATCCCGATGCTCTGCGCATCCAATAACGGATAATGCACCCTTATGCGGGACGAGCGCTTCACGGGGCTGCTTATGAAGACCAAGCGAGGCTTTTAAAGCTAGAATTCGTGTCACCGCCTCATCCAATCTCTCCAACGTTAACTGTCCCGATTGAATGCCCTGGTACATATAACCTATATCTTCCCTGACATCTCGTGTAAACAAAAACATGTCACAGCCCGCTGCAATACATTGCGGAACAGCCTGTTCTCTCGATAATGCCATTGTAAATCCGGCCATCATTGTTGAATCGGATACAATTAGGCCTTGGAAGCCCAGCTGTTCCCGGAGCAATCCTATCAATAGTTCCCTGGATAGGGTTGCTGGCATAATCTCTTCATCACACAGCTTGGGATTCAGCTTTTTTGAATAGGCGGGAAGACGAATATGACCAGCCATAACCGTCTTGGCCCCCTCTTCAATCAAACCCTTGTATACCTGCCCAAAGGTTGTATCCCATTCCTCTATGGTAAGGGTGTTTACCGATGTCAGCAGATGTTGGTCCCGACCATCAACCCCATCCCCTGGAAAGTGCTTCACCGAAGCTGCAAGCCCATGAGCCTGCAATGACTCAGTGTAAGCCCGAGACATCGAAAGTACCCTCTCGGGGTCCGAACCAAAGGTCCGGGTATTGGTGACCGGGTTGCGGAAGTTCAAGTCAATATCAACCACAGGAGCAAAGGACCAATTACAGCCTACAGCCTTGCCTTCGCAGGCCGCAATCATACCGAGACGCCGCGCCATCTCCGGTTCACCCGTCGCTGCTACCTGCATGTTATTAGAAAATACAGTGCCGTCTATGGCAATTCCGCCCCCTCCGTTTTCCAGATTGGCTGCAAGCAGCAGCGGAATCGTTGACCGTTCCTGAAGATAACGATGGACATCCGCAATGGACTCCTTGTCTTCTGGACGAAACATGAATCCCCCCGGCTGTATATCCTCCAGGAAACGATCCAGCATGTCTCTGTGCCCAGATATTCCGTGCATGCAAAATAACTGTCCCACCTTCGCCTCAAGGGTCATCTCTCCAAGTGTACCCTCCACCCATTGAATATCCCCTTCGTCCAAGTAAAAAGGATTGCCTCGTAAAAGGTTATGATTAAGCACCAATGACGCCTCCTTCTCCCTCATCAAACCGGGATTTGTCTGCCGCTGTCCGGCGCAATTTAATATCAATCAATATCTGGTCATAGAAAGACTCCGTCAGCTTGTATTTCAGGAAAGGCAAAGCGGCAAGAATCATAAGAACACCGGGAATTACACTGAAAAACAAGCCGATTGAGGTCACCGTACCTGGAGACTGTGCCTGATTTGGAACATAACCTGTCATAGCCAAAGCAAATGCTCCAAGGGACCCGCCCATTGCATCGGCAAACTTGGATCGAAATGTATTTGTCGAGAAAATGGTGGCCTCTGCCCGGTCTCCTGTCCTCCACTCGCCATACTCCACCGTGTCAGCAAGCATGGAAGACATGGAAATTAGTGACATACCAATCATCAATGTTCCAAGGATGGACCATACGAACAGCATCGTCACTCCATGCCCAAACAAAAACAGCAAAATATATGACAGACCAAATCCGATGTTTCCGACAACTGCCGTATTACGCTTACCTATTTTCTTCATCACTACGATAGAGAGCAAGGCACCTGCCAAGATTGGCACAATGCTAACCGCTGTATAAAGGGCGATTAAGTTCTCCTTATGAAGAACGTATTTGAAATAGTAGATCGAAAAGGCACTGCGTAGGTTCATGGTCATATCAACAATAAAGAGGGATAGTAACAACATAAGCAGGGGAACATTGCTGCGTAATAAGGTCCATGCAGCAGCAATGTTGAAAGTTTCTTTCCTAGGAGTATGAATTTTTTCCTTAACTGTGAAAAAGGTCAACCACATGCACAGCATACATACTCCACTAAAAAGAAGGGCAGGAACAGTCCATGACCCCGTTGCCTTCACCAGCGGAATCGTTAATGCACTGGACACTATTGCACCAATAATCGCCATTATGCGCGGAACGACAACAACCTTGGTTCGTTGCCGAGGATCGTCGGTAATTACAGCGGTCATGGACCAATATGGCACATCGAGAAAGGTATACGCTATGCTCCATACGGCATAAGTAACAAAGGCATAGATCAGCTTGCCGTTGTCGCTCAGATTAGGTTGCATGAACAAAAACAGCGTCAGCACCGTCAAAACTACCGGAGTAAACAGCAGATAGGGTCTGAACTTCCCCCACCGTGTATGAGTATTATCCATAAAAATGCCAAACAACGGGTCAGCAAATGCATCAATTACCCTTACAACTAATAACAATACACCGGCGGAAGTAGCCGCAATGCCCAAATAATCCGTATAAAACATTAACAAGTAGCTGACCGTGAGTGTATAGAGCATATTTTGACCAAGGCTTCCCATCCCGAAGGAAATGGCCGTCTTCATGGATACCTTCATCGCTTATTCGCCTGCCTCTTGTTCGATTAGATACCAGGCTTGCAGTTGTTCACGCTCTAAATCGCTGACCCCTAGACCTTCCAGCAAATAATTGTCCGTAGAACCGTATACCCGAACTATTTCATCAATGGCAGCCCTTAAATATTCAGGCTTAATCCCCATGAAGCTTTGAATGAGGGATACATGCTCGGGGTTCTGTACTGCTTCCTTGATTTGATCTATCCATTTTCGGTTAGCTTCTTGGCGATATTGAGACGACTTCATATAATCTTCCATAATCGTCTCGAGAGGAACATCAAGGAGTAGGAGAATGATAGCCGAAGCGAAGCCAGTGCGATCTTTGCCTGCCGTACAATGCCAAAGTACCGGACGCCCCCCGGACTGAAGGAGTGTGCGAATAAGCAAACGATATGCTTGTTTCGATTGTTCATCCGTTACGAATTGCTTATAAACTCCCAAGAGAGGGTCCTCTGTCAAGCGGTGATTCATTAGAGCAGGCAGAAGCTGATCCAGGCTCTGTACGGCAACAGCCCCGCCCAATGCCGGATTGCTGAACATCTCCACACCCTCGATCGGCGGGTTAGGATGCTGCTCCTGTTCTTCCTCTGAACGCAAATCACAGATAAAAGACAGCCCCAAATTTTGTAGATATCGTATATCCTCCAGGCTCAAATCAGAAATTTCGCCCGAACGATACAAATGGTTGGTCTTTACCACTTTTTTACCCTGATTCACAGGGTAACCACCTAATTCTCTCAAGTTAATACGATGCATTAGATCCTGATTCATATGTTTTAATAGGCTCCCTTCAAGTGGTTAACTAATAGTAATGATATATTAACAGGTAGTTAACACCCTTAATACTAAAGAGCTAATGTTAACTGCGTATTATCGTATTATTGATTATTTGTAAAAGAAAAATGGCATCCATTAAGGATGCCACCGATCATTGAAAACGTGAATTCGATTGTAAATAAGCAATAATCATTGCAGCCATCTCATGAATCACCCGTTCTGGATCGACCCTCTGATCAAGGTGCAGTAACTCGCCTCGCAAAGCCATGCGCTGGAGGGTCGCGTTCACAACGTTGCTGATCATTGCCGTAGCCACATCTACATCAATTTCTGGGCGAATGGAGCCGTCAAGCTGACCCTCTTCCAGCCATTTGCTAAATGGGGCCTTGTCCTGATGAAGATAGCTACGGTATCTTTGCTCAAGCTCTGGCGTCGAATAATTATCCTTATAGCGTGTATCAAAAATGCCAATAAATTGATTGCGCTGCTTGTGTTCTTCGAAATGCAGCAGTATGTAATCAAACATTGCCTGAAATTTCATTAATCCATTTACCGTTGATGGAACGTGATCATTCATCGCAACCTTAAATTGGTCCAGAATGCGAATCTGGACCTCAAAAATAATCTCATCAATGGATTTAAAGTACTTATACAATGTTACCCGGCTAATGCCACAACGCTCCACAATGTCCTGGATGGTAACTTTTGAAAATTCCATCTCCATATAGACTGCTTCCGCAGCCGCTATGATCTCTTCCTTTCGTTTGCCGCGATGTTCATCCAACTGTTTTCTCCAGCTATCGTTCATGAATTCACAGCCCTCTCTCTCCATGCTAATTCATCCCGAGTCTGCCATCTGTTTGGCTTCCACCCTCGCCTCGATAATTGTACACTGTCTGTGACCAGCATATTAGAGAAAAGACGTGACTGGGTTTATCATACATGGCGACCAAGACTCCAGCACACGTCTCATACTTACAAAAAGGAATATAAGGAACAGAATAAACTCAAATTCTCCATCCTGCTCGTTAACCCCTTCCCATTCAGGGATTTATGTTGTCGTAGTTACCTGCAAAGTATTGACTGATCAGCTTCAGAAATATATTCGGGAATGCCATCTTATCCATATCTTCCGGACCGATCCAGCGGTAGGTCAAGCCATCGCCTTTACCTGTCAGTGTCGGAGTGCTCAGCGCTAGGTCACTAACATCAGATGATGACATCAACATCTCTCCATCGTTAAGCGATGTTGAGATGTTCTGCGCATTAGGCGTGCCTGGCTCCGATGAATGCGTCGTGTCTGACTCAGGTGACACAGCTGATGATGAGGCTGTGCCCTCCCTTGTTGCCGCCTGTGCATCGTAGGCGGCTCTGGCTTCCGCTGCGATCAGCGGAAGCTCACTGCTCTGGTCCTGCTCGGTACACTTGTACACCTGTAGGCTCCAGACAATGTGGCTGAACACATGCTCCGCATGGGTAGCCAGCCCTTCCGGGCGGGCAGCGAAGCCTTCCGCCCACAGACTGCCGGCCAGCAATGCCATGGCCGGCTCATCCGCCAGCGGCGCCGCCTTCTTGCTGGCTGCGGCGGGCGCCGCGAGCACATGCGGCAGCTCCCACATGCGGGCCAATAGGCCCGTGTCTGGGCGCTGGCGCACAAGCACTTGGCCGCGATGAGCACCGCGGCCCTCCACAATCGCGACCAGCCGCTGCTCAGGGCGCGGCGGCTTCGCCTTGGTCTTGACCGGCAGGGTAAGCTCTCTTCCGGCGATACGGCCGGAACATTGCTCCATGACCGGGCAAGTCAGGCAGTGCGGCGCTTTGGGTGTACACACCAGCGCGCCAAGCTCCATCAGCGCCTGATTGAAATCACGCGCCCGCCCTTCCGGAATGAGCTCTCCTGCGAGCTCTTCCATCAACACCCGGGTGCTGCCCTTCATAATGTCCTCATCGATGAGGAAGTATCGGGACAGTACCCGCATGACATTGCCATCTACCGCAGGCTGCGGCTGGTTGAAGGCAATGCTGAGAATGGCCCCGGCCGTGTAGGGGCCAACCCCTTTTAATGCAAAGACAGCCGGCTTGTCCTGCGGCATCTCGCCTCCGTGCAGCTCCATGACTTGTCTCGCAGCTGCCTGAAGATTACGTGCACGGGAGTAATAACCGAGTCCCTCCCAATTTTTCAACACATCCTCTTCGGGTGCCTCCGCTAACGCTTGCACGGTCGGGAAATTCCCGATAAAACGATTGAAATACGGAATTACCGTATCGACTCGAGTCTGCTGAAGCATAATCTCCGATACCCATGTGAAATACGGATTGTTGTGGCGACGCCACGGCAAATCCCGTCGGTTGACCATATACCAGTCCAGCAAATTCACGCTGAAATGTTGTTTCTGTTCCTGTAAACCCATATTTCCGTCCTCTCCTATTGCCAAGCTAACTACTTTTCCATCTGCTCCACGATCGCAAAGGCCGCTGCCAATTCCGTCTGATGCGTAATACTCAAATGAATGTCATATTGCTTATCATATGGCAGCTGCAGACGTTCCCAGGCTTGACTGGACAGCGAGGCCACGGGACGTCCTGTCCCATCAGGCAGCACTTCAATGTCAGTGAAGCCCATGACACCACCAATACCGCAGCCAAATGCCTTAGACACCGCTTCTTTCGCTGCAAATCGACCGGATACAAACTCCGTCATCCGCTTCCCTCGACGAACTGCGATCTCCCGCTCTGCTGGCGTTAAAATTCGTTTCAGAAAAGCTTCCGCATGGCGACCGGACAGTAGCTTCCGCATACGTCCAATCTCCAGCACATCATTACCTATGCCATATATCATCAACGCTTCACCCGCTTAATCTTTTATACTGTAAGAGGTTATTCAAAAAGTTCCATCTTCTCGGTACTGAAAACCGCTCTTTTTGAACCTTCATTGTAAAAGATCTCCATTCAATCACATGATCCGTAACTCTCCGAACACGTATTCTATTGTAGCAGGAGGGGCGATCAGAAGCGAGTACCTATCCGCATTACCATATATGCTAAAATATGAATCAGGAATCGTCTGAAATTCTTAGGAGGTCTGAATAATGCCCATAACTTTTGAATTGCCCACTGACGTAGATGCGATCATTCGCGGGGACTTTTTCCCTGCACAACAACCCGCTCAAGGTGTTATCGTTCTGTCTCACGGATACAAAGGCTTCAAAGACTGGGGCATGTTCCCCTATGCAGCTTCACAGCTAAGCCAGACGCATCATGTGCTGACCTTTAATTTCTCTCACAACGGTATCGGCGAATATCTGGAGCAATTCTCTGAACTTGAAAAGTTCGCAGTGAATACCTACAGCCGGGAGCTTGCCGATCTGGCCCTGGTATTGGAACATGTGGCTACACAACCTGAACTCACTGGACTTCCTGTATACCTGGTTGGTCATAGCCGCGGTGCGGGCGTAAGTCTCGTCTATGCACTGGATCATCCCGAGCAGGTGGCAGGTGTCATCTCCTGGAATGGCGTAACCAATCTGGATCTCTTCACAGCGGAGCAAAAAGAAGAAATGCGTACGCATGGCCGTAGCCATGTCGTTAACGGACGAACAGGCCAGCAGATGCCACTGGACGTGGCTATTCTGGAAGACCTGGACAAGCATAGCAAACGTTACGCTATCATTGACCGCTTGGCTTCTTCACCTGTGCGAGTCGCACTCATTCAGGGAACAGAAGATCCCCCGCGTCTGCGGGACGGTTCTGCCGCACTTGTGCAAGCACGCCCTGATATCCCATGGCACCAGATTCCTGATGGGAACCATACCTTTAATACCGTACACCCATTTAAAGAAACCACTCCGCAACTGGAGCAAGCCATCACCCAAACCCTGCAACAGATCAAAGAATGGAATAGCTAACTCATCTTTAATATAGTAGTCACCTGGATTTTTGCGGTTTCTTGTTCCACATAACAAAAGAGTCACTGCGTGAGCAGTGACTCTTTTGCATTCCCTAAGAGGGATGTTATTTCAATGTTGGTGTTAAGAGCTTATAAAGATCATGCTCATCCACCCGTATTAGATACCAGGAATGGCATTGCGTTTGTGATGTGTGCGCGTATAGAACGCTTCGAGGCGCTCTTGTGCAGCCGGATCGATCTGTTTGCCTTCGAGATAGTCGCTGTTCGCTTCATACGAAATTCCCAGCTCATCTTCGTCCGTCTGACCTTCCCACAGCCCTGCTGATGGTGCTTTGTCCAAAACAGCCTGTGGAACGTTCAGATATGCTGCCAACTGGCGTACCTGACGTTTGTTCAGGGTGCTCAGTGGTGTGATATCCACAGCACCGTCGCCCCATTTGGTATAGAAGCCTGTAATGGCTTCAGAAGCGTGATCCGTACCTACAACGAGCAAGTTCTCTTCAAACGAAAGCGCATATTGCATAACCATACGAGTTCTCGCTTTGACATTACCTTTGCCTTGGTGAGTCATATGACGTGGGCTACCCAAGGATTTGAAACCTTGCTCCACCTCCAGCGCAATCTCGTTAACTGCATCTTCGATATTGGTTTCCACGACATGCTTCAGATCGTATGCTTTGGCTACAGCGTAGCTGTGGTCGATATCGGATTGTTCACCATAAGGTTGGAACACACCAAGCGTTTTGTACTCTTGGTTGTTCTCTTGCGTAAGCTCGTCCGTCGCTTTTTTGCAAAGCGCCGTAGCCACTGCACTGTCAATACCGCCGCTGATCGCAATCAGCAAACCCTTGGCACCCGCATTTTTCACATACGTCTTCAGAAAATCAACACGCTTGCGTACTTCCTCTTCTTCATTAATGCTTGGTTTAACCTTCAATTCAGCGATGATCTGTTGTTGCAAACTCATCGTTCACACACCCCGTTTCTAAATGAATGAAATTTGATGTCCAGCTTGAAAGGTCCGAATGGTTCAATAACCTTATCTATCCAAAATGAAACGCCCCGGCATCGGTGATCCGAAGGGCGGGGCGTTCTATTGGAGCGAATTAACGGCAGTAACGGTCAAATGCACTTTTGAGATCAGCCGCAATATCCTCTGCAGAACGGTCTTCCACTTGATGACGCTCGATAAAGTGAACGAGTTCTCCGTCTTTCATCAGAGCGATGGACGGTGAAGATGGAGGATACGGTGCAAAGAATTCACGTGCTTTTGCAGTTGCTTCTTTGTCCTGACCAGCAAATACAGTGTACAGGTGATCAGGTGTAATATCGTGCTGCAGTGCTTGGGACACACCTGGGCGACATTGACCTGCGGCACATCCGCATACAGAGTTAATGACAACCAGCGCTGTTCCTTTTGCATCCGGAAGACTTGCTTCCACTTCTTCAGGAGTACGCAACTCCTGGATTCCTAGACGAGTTAAATCATCCCGCATCGGTTGAACCATATCTTTCATGTATTGATCAAATGACATCGACATTCGGTTTCACTCCTTATAAATGGTTGTTCTATGATCTCGATAGAATTAAAGGCCAATTACTCTCCAAAACAACGTTACATTCATATCGAACATTATGGATGTAATGATGTGCTATTCCTATTATACATCCATAAGCAATGAAAGCAAGATTCAGAAACCGCCTGCGGAAAGGCTTCTTCCATAATATTATGTCTCAATGTCTGGCAATATATGCTGAATGACTAACGTTCAAATGCCACTTTGAAGGTCGTGCCCTGGCCTTCCTCCGATTCCACAGTAATGGTTCCGTTATGTCGTTCCACAATACTCAGGCACATGGACAATCCAAGTCCGGTTCCCTTGGCTTTTGTCGTATAGAAAGGTTCAAACAGCTTTTCCTTCTTCACTCTGGGTAGACCAGGTCCTGTGTCACGTACACACAGTTCCACCTTATCATCCACTATCCGTGTCTCCAGTGTAAGCACACCCTTCTCATTCATGGCTTCCATCCCGTTACGGGCCAGGTTCAACACCACCTGTTTGATTTCCTTAGAATTGAGATGCAGCTTTGGCACATTATGGGCCAACATGAGTTCTATACTCTGACCACGCAGGTTCGCATCCGCCCATAACAACGGACTGAGTTCATGGATGATATCGTGCAGCTGGGATTCTTCTTTCTCGGCAATACGATTCTGAGCCAAAGACAAGAAATCATTAATGATACTATTGGCCCGGTCCAGCTCTTCCAGAACGATCCGGTAATAGTGATCGAGGGAATCAGGACTCTTTTCCTGCATGAGTTGAAGAAAGCCACGTACAACCGCCATTGGATTACGCACCTCATGCGTAATGCTTGCAGCCATCTGCCCCACCAGACTGAGACGATCCACATTATCCAGTTCACTTCGCAACATCTCAAGCTCCGTGATATCCTGGATGATCAGCATGGCTCCTGTAACTTCTCTCGCAGACTCTGTTGAAAAGGCATAAATCGGTACGGTTCGGGATTGAAATACGTGTGCACCGTAACGAACGGTCAACCCACTAATCTCACCATGAACGACGGCTCTGCGAATGCTTTTATCCATCTTGTCCGCCTGACCTTGTTCAACAAATTGACTGGCAGGCTGTCCAATGAGATCAGGCGTGGAGGTACAAGGTAGCTGCTCCCTTGCCGTTTGCTCCATCATCTCATTGACAAACATCACTGTGCCTTGTTTATCTACGGTGGCAATGGAGAGAGGCACTGCGTTCAGAATCTGATGAAGTTTCTCCGTCTCGGCTATGTATCGCTGGTGGACTTCCGAGAGATGTTGCTCCAGCCCGCGATAGTGCTTCATCCGTTCCAGCCATAGCAGACTCAGACTGCCCGCAACAATGGCTCCAGCGGTATATCCAAGTGCTGTAAGTATCATGTAGGTCGCAGAGTATGTGGATTCATTCTGGAGGGATGCGATCCATAACAGACTCGTTACAATCAGTTCCATTGTAATCAGGATGATGAGGATCGCCATTTTGCGTGAAGGTGTATTATGCTTGAATCGTTTGGCAGACAACCATACAATAGGATAGAGAAGAATGCCCGTATGAAGGAGAAATCCGTACAGATCATAGGGATGCGCAAAAAGAAAATAGAAGAGAATATGTAGAATGGACAGCGTTAGGCCTATAGCGGACTTACAATACAAAATAACAAGTATCACAGGTACGATGCTTAATGATATGGGTACGGCCACCGGGCTTGCATAGAGCGCAAACAGCAGACACAATAACATGCTCAGGGCACTTGTCACAGCAAAACTGGTATGAACAGTTCCGGCATGTTCCATTCTAGCAATAGCCCGCTTGGAGAGTACCAGACGGAATAAGGGAATCAGAAATACCGCCGACCCTGCCAGCAGTACTTGTAAAAGAATGTCCTTTAACGCAACCACAATGCCATCTCCTCCTCTGCCTGCACATTCCCTCATGTATTTCTGATTAAAACATAGGCGACAGTATATTACAATATATCCCTTAAGACTGCACAATAGAACTGCTCATAACTCCATTATATTTCAGAAAAAGCCAGGAGTAGACACATTTTTCGTAAAACAGACAAAATCAATGAAAAAAGAGGGTAATAACATATGTATGATGTCATTGTAATTGGTGGTGGATCTGCGGGCCTGATGGCTTGCGTTGCTGCTGCCGAGCATGGAGCCTCCGTGCTTCTGCTGGATAAAGGAGATCAACTGGGTCGTAAACTCGGCATCTCTGGCGGAGGTCGATGCAATGTAACCAATGCCAAGGAAACGGATGAACTCATCCGACATATTCCGGGTAATGGACGCTTTTTATATAGTTCGTTTCAAAATTTGGACAACCAGGGAATCATGCGTTTCTTCGAGAATCTCGGAATTGCCCTGAAAGAAGAAGACAACGGCAGAATGTTCCCTGTAACCGATAAAGCGAAAACAGTTGTGGATGCGCTGGTTGGCAAAATTGTCTCCCTCGGCGTTGAGATTCGCACCAAAGAACCGGTCAAGGAAATTATTCAGAATGGTCAGCAGATACAAGGTGTTAAATTGATATCCGGTAAAACCATTCTTGGGCGCTCTGTCATCATCGCTACCGGCGGCAAGTCCGTACCCCAAACGGGATCTACCGGAGATGGTTATCCTTGGGCTGAGGCTGCGGGTCACACGATAACGGAGTTATATCCGACCGAAGTGCCCATTGTGTCTGGAGAGAGTTGGATTCAGTCTAAAGAACTGCAAGGTTTGTCTTTAAGGGATATCGCTCTATCCGTAGTAGATGCCAAAGGAAAAACAGTCATCTCTCATCGCGGGGATATGATCTTCACGCATTTTGGCGTGTCAGGACCGGTTGCTCTGCGCTGCAGCCAATTTATCCGCAAGGTTCAGATGAAGTCTGGAAACCCACAGGTCATTATGAGCATTGATCTGTTCCCGGAACTGTCCTTAGGTGCATTAGAAGCACAGGTGCAACAAGTATTGGAACAAGAGTCCCGCAAAGCTGTCAAAAATATTTTAAAAACATGGGTTCCTGAACGTATGATTCCCTTAATGATGAAACGGGCAGAGATCAGCGATGACCTCACGTTCCACCATTTCCCCAAAGGTATGTTAAGCAACTTGTGTGGGCTAATGAAAGCTTTTACCTTCCGTGCAGACGGAACAAGATCGCTCAAAGAAGCCTTTGTTACTGGGGGAGGAATCCACTTAAAGGAGATATACCCAAAAACAATGGAATCCAAGCTGCTGCCTGGACTATTCTTTTGCGGTGAAGTTTTGGATATTCACGGCTACACCGGAGGGTATAATATCACCGCTGCATTCTCCACGGGATATACGGCTGGCATGCATGCGGCTGAATATAAACACGTTACATCATAATAGTGTATTACACCTTTTAACCCGATAATGAATTAGCTCAGATGCCAAAAACCCCGATATCCACTATTGTGGACGATCGGGGTTTTTGGGCATTGTTCCATTTTAGAAAAATTGGCTCGAACTGCTCTTAGCTTGTGATGCTTCTATGCTTTCACACTGCCTGAGAATCCATCAGCCGAATCATCGTATGTTGGGTCATCGCTATAGTTATGTCTGCCTTGCTCCGTCTGGCTTCCCTGGTTTTGGCTCGCATAACCCTCATTCCAGTCTTCATTCACGAGATGAGCCGGAATCGATATATTCTGAAACTGATCCAGCTCTTCCGTTTGCGAGGCAAATACGGCACTTCCTCCATGAGATTGTACAATCTCTACGGCAGACTGAGGATCTTGGCGATCTGTAGGGATGTACAGTTCCAGCGGCCCGGACTGATACGGCTTATATCCCAACTCCTCCAAGGTTGCCCTGGCGGCATTCAACGCTGAATCGTCTGAGAAGTGCACCTGTAGTTCGCTATTATCCATCATCGTCTCTTCCTCCTTGCTACAGCTAATCTCTCATCATCCATAGATGAGATTCTTCTTCTATAGCATGGTCAGTTATAGCGCACGATATGCTCCGAATTAGAAAGGAATTCCTTTAGCCCCGGGTCAGCCGGACCCATCCGGCAATAGATAAGACACAGAGTCCGAAGGCCACCGCACCTGCAGCTGTCAGAATACCCACGATCCAGCCGAGCCAGGCCAACCCCAGCGTGAATCCCATAAGAATACCAATCGGGATGAACAACATCCGAACCATCATTGAACCTGCAAGATGCAACGCCTCCGTGTCATACGTTATAAGCTGAACATAGTCGGACGTGGCAAAAACATCCCAGGAACGATAAAACATCACCGTCAACATGATGATTAATAACGCACACACAATGACATTGACCGGAAAAGGTGGTAATGCAACTGCTGCGATGGATAGTCCGCCAAGCTGCAGATACAATTTCATCGTGGCCGAGTTTCGGAAAAATGCCTTGAATGCAATCTCCGCTGTCCGATTCGCGATGGAACGATTACGTAACAGTTTACGCGGTTTACGGAAGATGATGGACCGTGTTCGTGGGGCTTTCGGCTTGCTCACCGCCCGGCTTAACATTATAGCTGTAAGCTGCAGCCTGCTCCGCAGATCCTCCCGCACATCCCCTTCAAACGTTCCCTTCATCAATAGCCTCATCTGTCCAACTGTAATTAGAAGAAGCATGATAATTACGATTCCAAAACTGATTTTCCACGTCTGTCCATGCATCCATGATGTCGCATGAATGGTCATGTAACCTATGCCAATGACGAGAGGGATCATCTGAATCCAGCGTCGCCATCCAGTATGTCGAACCTTCGTCATATGTAGTGTTATGGCTTGGAATGAAGCTACCGCACCAAACCAGACAGCCATAAGTGCAATCTGGAGATTCGACATCTCATAGACACGGGACCAAAGGGGTGCGGTCAGCGCTGTAATCAGGATCATTTTGCCCAGATGTTGCAGACAGGACCGGTAGAGCCCTTGCCTCATTAGCGTTCGCATCCACAACGGTCTTGATTTCAAAAACAATACATCCGCTTCCTCCACAAATATCAACACACCACCGGTAAGCATAACCACGTCGATCAGCCCAGTCAGTACGGGGAGCGGTAATCCTGTCGCCCATGCAGGCAGCGGTTTGGTCCACAGACTCGTGTACCATCCAATCAGATAGAGCAGACCCGGAACAAGCAGGTATACCCACACTGTCCAATCCACGACGAGTCTGAGATTTTTCATCTGTTCCTTGAAATGCTCTTTGCGTCTTCGTCTGTATAAACGAAGTGGGGTATAACGCTGGGAAGTTTCCATTCTCTCTCACCCTCTCTCTATCTAAGACGTCAGTACATCAAAACAGTCAAACAAAGAGGCTTCCGGCAATCCTGCCACTTCACGGATCTCATCCAATGTTCCCTCGGCAGCAGATCTGCCCGAAGCAATCAGAATAAACCGGTCGCAGATTCGTTCAGCGGTATCCAGTACATGCGTAGACATAAGCACACCCGCGCCGCGGCGACGTTCATCATCAAGTAATTTTAGAAAATCCTTGGTTGCACGAGGGTCCAATCCGATGAACGGCTCGTCCACAATATAGATATCCGGTGAAGACAGAAATCCGATCATCAACATCATTTTCTGCCGCATGCCCTTTGAGAAACTGGCTGGAAGATCATTCCGAACGTGGTCCATACCGAAACGAATCAACAGTTCCTCCGCTCTTGCAACAAAAGCTTCTTCCTCCATTTCATACGCCGCTGCCGCCAGATCAAGATGTTCCCATAGGGTCATATATTCATAAAAAACCGGTTGCTCCGGGATATAGGCATAACGACCATCTCCCCCAATCGTCACTTCATAGTTCGCATGTTCCAGCAGACCAAGAAGCGTTTTGATTGTGGTACTTTTGCCCGCACCATTGGGTCCGATAATACCTACCAGTTCTCCTCGTGCCACATTCATTCGAATATTGCGTATGGTTGATTGTCCCGGCTCGTATCCTGCCTCTGTAATATGTACGTCCAATATGGACTCCTGTACTTCCGTACTGTTATATTCCGTTCCCATATCATTCACTCCCTGTTCTGATCAGGCGTTTATTTCATTCTTTATGTTTTATTGTAATCAAGTTGCGGGTTGTATGTTTGATCATTTTGAGCATTTCTATATAGATGGGTAGGCTTCGTTACCAAAAGCTGATGATTGTGCTCTTACAACAGCAGATTCAAGCAGACCAGAATCTTTAACTCCAATCTGCTCTCCAGGACTGTAACGCTTAATCATAGCGACGTTGATCGCAATAACCTCTTGAACACTCAAATACCGGGTCATGATCATCTGTCCTTGAGACCTGTCAAGGTTTGATCATATTGACCCATCACATCAGCCAATGTATCCATAAAATCACTACTGATTCCGTTAGGCAAATTAACTTTTGCAGACTTTTTAATAATAATCTCCCCATTGGACTGATTTACTTCGATTTGAATCATATCGCCTTGCTCAAGACCAATTTGTTTGAAGGCATCTGTCATTGTTAATCCAAGACTATTACCGAATTTAGTTACTTTTTGTTCCATCTCACCCACCCTATTCATTCATTAAATTCCAACTAGTTGTACCATTCAACTGTTATAACAATAACACTGAAACTTTTGTCTATTTGCATATTATTTCAAATTTTATAATAAAAAAGAAGCAGGGGTTCCGGAGCCCCTGCTTCTTCATATTACAATGAAAATCTCATATTACCGATTTGTCTCCACCACAAGAGTAGTTTCATTCTCTGCATCTGCATCCACGTTCAGATCCAGTGCGCCGCGGCTTTCGCTCGCGTAGTTGCTGCTGTCGGTACGCTCGCTGTCTTTCACGCTGTTGTTGCGTTCAGATTGAGTCCAAGTCGCACTCTCTCCTTCGGCATTCGCGTTCAGACCCAGATCCAGTTCGCCACGGCTTTCGCTCGCAGTGCTACTGTTTACGTTACGCTCACGGTCATTCACGCT